>Ga0307517_10010769_pt1 | contig 12749 bp, 10 predicted proteins | sample 23_EM_MG_FD_194515 | JGI IMG/M metagenome (GOLD analysis project Ga0307517, IMG submission 194515) | Populus trichocarpa ectomycorrhiza microbial communities from riparian zone in the Pacific Northwest, United States - 23_EM | ecosystem: Host-associated > Plants > Roots > Unclassified | place...
GGATCGGCGAGAATCTCGGCTTCACTCAGCCGCTCGTCGGCAAGTTGGTGGACGAAACTTGAGTTCGCCCCATTCTCGAGCAAGCGACGCACCAGATACGCAAGCAAATCGCGATGCCCGCCGACTGGTGCGTAGATGCGGCAATGATAGCCCTCGTCGCGGACCAGCCGCTCGTACAGCCCTTCGCCCATGCCGTGGAGCCGCTGGAACTCGAAGTCGCGGGTGCTGCCAGCCCATTCGAGCAAGGTCGCGACGGTCAGCGCATTATGGCTGGCGAACGCCGGCCGGATGTTCTTGGCGTCGAGCATGTCGCGCGCCACCGCGAGATACGACACATCGGTCGCTGCCTTGCGTGTGAACAGCGGATAGTCCGACAGTCCTTCGACCTGGGTGCGCTTGATCTCGCTGTCCCAATAGGCGCCCTTGACCAGCCGCACGTTCATCAGCCGGTCGAGATTATTGGCCCAGTCGATCACCGGGCGCGCGCGCTTGCCATAGCCCTGCACCGCCATCCCGAACCCGTCCCAGCCCTTGAGGCTGGGCAGCGCGGCAACCGCACCGATGATGTCGAGGCTCATCTCGAGCCGCTCGCTCTCCTCGGCATCGACGGTCAGCGCGATCCCCTTGCCCGCTGCCTGGACCGCGAGCGCTTCGAGCATCGCGGTCAGCTCGGGCACGCAGCGATCATATTGCGCGACTTCGTAGCGCGGGTGAAGCGCCGACAGCTTGACCGAGATCGAATGGCCCGCGGCCGGATCACGCCCGACCGCGTCGATCGCATCGGTATAGGCATTGAAATAGCGCGCGGCGTCCTCGACGGTCCTGGCCGCTTCGCCGAGCATGTCGAAGCTCGCGGTGAAGCCTCTATTCTCGGGCTTCTTCATGCGATCGGCAGCCTCCTTGATGGTGCGGCCCATCACGAAGATCTCGCCCATCATCCGCATCGCGGCGCCCACCGCCTGGCGCACGAACGGCTCGCCGGCGCGGCTGATCAGGCGGCGCAACGGACCGCCCTCGCCCTCGCCGACCAGCACGCGCCCTACCACCAGGCCCCAGGTCGCGATATTGACCAGCGACGAGTTGGACTCGCCCGTATGCGCGCGCCAATCGGCATCGCCGAGCTTGTCCGCGATCAGCAAATCCGCGGTCTCCGGATCGGGCACGCGCAGGAATGCTTCGGCCAGCGAGAGCAATGCCACGCCTTCGGATGAGTTCAGCCGGTATTCCTGCAGGAACTGGTTCACCCACCCCTTGGTCTGCGCCGCGCGCAGGTCCGCCAGCAATCCGCTGGCATGGCCCAGCACCCGTCCACGCGAGTCGGCCGTGAGTGCGGCGCGCGTCAAAAGCGGTTTTAGAACTTCGGGTTCGGGCGCGCGGTAAAGCTTTGCCATGGAGATGCGGGCGGAGGACGTAGCGTCAGCGGTCATTTTCCAGTTTCCGGTTGGGTCGGACTTGCCTCACGGGCCGAGGCGAGCCTAGAGGATGCGCGACGGCCTTAGCGCCAAAACACGCTCAAAGGGAATGTTCTGGCGATGAGCAATGATACAATTTCTATTCACGAGCTGGCAACGCAGATCGGCACGGAGCGCGTTTCGGACTGGGTCGAGGTCAGCCAGGACATGATCGACAAGTTCGCCGACGCGACCGGCGACCATCAGTTCATCCACGTCAATCCGCAAATGGCGGCGATGACCCCGTTCGGCGGCACGATCGCGCACGGCTTCCTGACGCTGTCGCTGATGCCGTTGCTCTCGTCCAAGGTCGCCGACCAGCCCAAGATCGAGGGCGTCAAGATGGGGGTCAATTACGGCGGCAACAAAGTCCGCTTCATCACCCCGGTCCGCTCGGGCAAGCGCGTGCGCGGCCGTTTCAAACTGATGGAGTTGGTCGAGAAGCGTCCCGGCCAGTGGCAGCAGACCAACGAATTCACCGTCGAGATCGAAGGCGAGGACAAGCCCGCCCTGATCGCCGAATGGATCAGCCAGATTTTCGTGTAGCTTTCTCCCCTCCCTGCAAAGGAGGGGTCGGGGGTGGGTCGCGAGCGCAGCGAGCGTCCTGAACAAGCCCCAAGCGCAGTCGCCGGCGCTGGCGCGCCGGCACCCACCCCCAGCCCCTCCCTTAAAAGGGAGGGGAGATTAAGAGGCCTCACATGCGTTCCGCCGTCATCGTTTCCACCGCCCGCACCCCGATCGGCCGTGCCTATCGCGGCGGGTTCAACAATTTGCCCTCGCCGACGCTCGCCAGCCATTCGATCAAGGCCGCGGTCGAGCGCGCCAAGATCGACCCGGCCGAAGTGCAGGACGTCGTGTTCGGCGCTGCGCTCCAGCAGGGCGTCCAGGCCGGCAATATCGCTCGCCTCGCCTTGCTTCGCGCCGGGCTGCCCGTCACCGTCGCCGGCATGTCGCTCGACCGCCAATGCGCGTCGGGGCTGATGGCGATCGCGACTGCCGCCAAGGAGATCATCGTCGACAATATGGACGTGGCCATCGGCGGCGGCGTCGAGTCGATCTCGATGGTGCAGACCCCGCAGATGCGCGTCGGCCGCGACGACGAGCTGCTGGCGATGCACAAGGACGTCTATATGCCGATGCTGCAGACCGCCGAGGTGGTGGCCAAGCGCTACAACATCAGCCGCGACGCGATGGACGATTATTCGCTCCAGTCGCAGCAGCGCACCGCCGCCGCGCAGCAGGCCGGCTATTTCGATGCCGAGATCGTGCCGGTCACCGCAACGATGGCGATGACCAACAAGGAAACCAAGGAAGTCACCCATCACGAGGTCACCGTCACCAAGGATGAGGGCAATCGCCCCGAGACGTCGATCGAGGGCCTGCGCGGCCTGCAGCCGGTGCTCGGCCCCGATTTCACGATCACCGCGGGCAATGCCTCGCAGTTGTCGGACGGATCCTCGGCCAGCGTGCTGATGGAAGAGAAGCTCGCCGAGCAGCGCGGGCTGACCCCGCTCGGCCGCTATGTCGGCATGGCGGTCGCCGGCACCGAACCCGACGAGATGGGCATCGGCCCGGTCTTCGCGATCCCCAAATTGCTCGAGCGCAATGGCCTTAAGATGGACGATATCGGCTTGTGGGAGCTCAATGAGGCGTTCGCGGTGCAGGTGCTCTACTGCCGCGACAAGCTCGGCATTCCCAACGACCTGCTCAACGTCAATGGCGGCTCGATCTCGATCGGCCATCCCTATGGCATGACCGGGGCGCGCTGCACCGGCCACGCGCTGATCGAGGGCAAGCGCCGCGGCGCGAAATATGTCGTCGTGACGATGTGCGTCGGCGGCGGCATGGGCGCTGCGGGATTGTTCGAGGTTCTCTGATCCAGCCGATCAGGGAGCGAAAGGGTCGGCGGAGCGATCCGCCGGCCCTTTGTCTTTTCCGCTCTTATTGGGTGCAGGTAGCCGGCGGGCCGCACGCTTGACGGGAATTGGCGGCAAGCGCACCCTTTCGATCATGCGAAACGCCTATCCCGCGAACAGGCTCGGCTTGCGGCTGGCTTTCCGGCCGTTGGCCCACATGTTCGAGTTTAGCGGCCGTTCGACGAGGACCGAAGTGGTGTCGTTCTGGCTGTTCGATACGATCTGCCACGTTAGTGTAGTGACCGTGACCGGGGTGCCGCCGCAACTGGCCTCGGCAATCGGAACGGTCTGGGCGATAGCCTGGTCTTGGCCATGGATCCCGTTGTTGGTGCGTCGGCTTCATGATCAGGACCGATCCGGTGGCTGGTCGGCGACGCCTTTGGTCGGGATCGTCCTGTTCGCGATGGTTTGGTGCTTCGCGCCCAGCGGAGATGGTCCGACGCTCCAGCTTTCCTTAGGCTGGATCGATTCTCATCGATCGATCGCCTGGAGTCCGTTGACCATCGCGACCGGTGCAGCCGCCGTTGTTCTGTCGATAACGATGTTCCTGCTCTATCTCATGCCACCGACAGCCGGCGCCAATCGCTTCGGCCCCAATCCGCGCCTCAATCCGGAGCCCGACACAGCCGGCGAGGCGATACCGGCGGAAACCTGAATGAGCCGACGCGTTTTCTCCCAACAATCCGAGGAGAGATACGATGGCCGACGCCGCCGAGATCAAACAGCATTTCTGGAAGAAACTGTCCGACAGCCCGTTCGTGATGATCGGCCTGGACGGCGATGGCAAGCACAGCGAACCGCTGACCGCGCAGCTCGACCAGGATCAGGTCGACACGATCTTCTTCTTCGTCGGTAAGGACAACCGCCTGGCCAAAGGCGGGATGGCGATGGCGCAGTTCGTGTCCAAGGGGCATGATTTCTTCGCCTGCCTGATGGGCGAGGCGCGGATCGACAACGATTTCGCGATGATCGACAAGCTGTGGAACAAGCAGGTCGAGGCCTGGTTTCCCGGCGGCAAGGACGACCCCAACCTCGCGCTGCTGCGGTTCGACGTCGATGACGCCGAAATGTGGGAAACCGACATGTCGCTGTCGGGCAAGGTCAAGATGCTGTTCGGCGGCAAGATCAAGCCGAGCGAGGAAGGCAGCCACGCCAAGGTCGGGACAACGGCGGAATGACAGAACGCCGGGGCAGCCATTCCTTCGTCACCCCGGCCTTGTGCCGGGGTCTGCCGGGCAGCAAGGGAAGCAAGTTGAGAGGTTAGCCCGACCTCGCCGCCTTTATGACTGGCGGCACGGCGGATCCCGGCACAAGGCCGGGATGACGGAATAGTGGATGTCCCCCAGCTTCCGGCTGGAGCCGACCTACCACGCTCAGATGAACGGGTAGGCAACCCCTCACCCGCCGTGGGCGGTGATCCACTCTTCCAGCACCGGGGCGATCTGATTGCGCCATTTGCTGCCGTTGAAGATGCCGTAATGGCCGGCATCGGCGACCACATGCTTCTTCTCCGACGCCGGCAGATTGGTCGCGATGGTCAGCGCCGCCTTGGTCTGGCCGAGCCCCGAAATGTCGTCGCGCTTGCCCTCGATCGCCAGGATCGCGATGTCGGTAATCGCGCCCGGATCGACCTTGCGGCCGCGGTGCATCATTTCGCCCTTGGGCAAAGCATGCTGCTGGAACACCACTTCGATCGTCTGGAGGTAGAATTCGGCGGTCATGTCGCAGACCGAGCGATATTCCTCGTAGAAATCCTTGGTCGCGTCGGCGCCTTCGTCGTCGCCCTGGACGAGATGCTTGAACATCTCCCAATGCGAAATCATGTGGTTGCCGAGATTCATCGTCATGAACCCGGCGAGCTGGAGAAAGCCCGGATAGACGCGGCGGCCGGCGCCCGGATAATTGAGCGGAATGGTTGCGATGACATTCTGTTCGAACCAGGCGAACGGGCGCTCGGTCGCCAGCGTGTTGACCGCGGTCGGCGCCTCGCGCGTGTCGATCGGGCCGCCCATCATCGTCAGCGTCTTGGGCCGGCAGGGATTCTTGTCCGCGCTCATCACGCAGGCCGCGGCGTAGCACGGCACCGACGGCTGGCAGACCGCCAGCATGTGCGCGCCCTCGCCAATCGTCTCAAGGAATTCGATGATGTAATCGACATAATCGTCGAGGTCGAAACGCCCCTCGGCCAGCGGCACTTGCCGCGCGTCGCGCCAATCGGTGATGTAGACCTCGGCGAACGGCAGCATCCGCTCAACCGTACCGCGCAACAGCGTCGCGTAATGGCCCGACATCGGGGCCACGATCAGCAGCTTGGGCCCGCCGGTCACGCCCTTGCGGACGAAGCGCTTGAGCTGGCCGAACGGCTTGCGGAGGACGATTTCCTCGACGACATCGACCTCCTTGCCGTTGATCGTCGTCCGGTCGAGCCCGAATTCAGGCTTGCCGCGCGGTGCCGAGGCGTGCGCGAAGACCTCGAGCGCGGAGCCTAGCACCGGCCCGCCGCCGAAATAGGCGAACGGATTGGCGGGGTTGCTCAGCAGTTCGGCGCTGAAATTGGCCCAGGCACTGGCGCCTGCCAGCATCGACCGTTGCATCTCGTAAGCGTTGTAGAGCATCTGCCCCCGATACATGTGAAACCGTTTCCCCGGTATGAACCCTTAGGCTCGTGTTGCAGTGCACACAACGCCTTATGCGATGGATCGTTGCGGGGTCGAGTATGCTGTTCTAGGGCGGCACGATAATGACAGACACATCTTCGGACGCCCCGAAACCCGGGCGTAGGCTCGGCAGCCTGAACCTGGTCTGGCGCTACGCCTCGCGTTACCCCGCGCAGGTGGCGATCGCCGTCGCGGCGTTGCTGGTGACGACCGGCGTCACGCTGTACATTCCATGGGCGGTCCGCTCGCTGATCGACCAAGGCGTCGCGGCCGGGGGCAACCGGGCCCATATCGGGCAGGTCTTCTACACCTTGCTCGTCGCGGTCCTGATCCTCGCGATCGCGACGGCATTTCGTTTCTATTTCGTATCCTGGCTGGGCGAGCGGACAATCGCAGACGTGCGAGTCGCGGTGCAGACCAATTTGCTTCGTCTGTCGCCGAGCTGGTTCGAGGAGAATGCACCGGCGGAAGTCGCCTCGCGCTTGACCGCGGACACGACCCAGATCGAGACCGCCGTCGGTACGACCGTGTCGGTCGCGTTGCGCAACGTGCTGATGGGGATCGGCGGGGTCGCATCCCTGTTCTGGATCGCGCCGATGCAGACATTGGTGCTGCTGGTCAGCATCCCGATCGTGATCCTGCCGATCGTGATCATGGGGCGCCGCGTCCGCACCTATTCCCGAAACAGCCAGGATCGCATTGCCGATATCGGATCGATGCTGGTCGAAACCTTGTCGGCGATGAAAGTGGTGCAGTCGTTCGGCCAGGAACGCCGCGAGGCCGATCGTTTCTCCGGCGCCGTCGATCGCGGCTTTACCGCCGCCAAGCGCCGCATCCTGATCCGCGCGATCATGACCGCGCTCGTGATCGGTTTGCTGTTCGGGTCGCTGACGCTGTTGATGTGGAGCATGTTGTCGGACGTTGCGACGGGCCGGATGTCGGGCGGGACGGTCACCCAATATATCTTCACGGCCGTGCTGGTGGCGGGCTCGTTCGCCGCCTTGACCGAAGTCTATGGCGACCTGTTGCGTGCGGCCGGCGCTGCCGAGCGGATCGCCGAACTGCTCGAAGAGCAACCGGTCATCGCCCCGCCGGCCAAGCCGGCGACGCTGCCCGATCCGCCGCTGGGCGCGATCACCTTCGACCATGTCCAGTTCCGCTACCCGACGCGGCCGGACGTGTCGGCGCTCGCCGATTTCTCGCTCGACGTCGCACCGGGTGAAACCATCGCGGTGGTGGGGCCCTCGGGCGCGGGCAAGAGCACGCTGTTCCAGCTCATCCAGCGTTTCTACGATCCCGCCAGCGGCGAGATCCGGATCGACGGCGTCCCGCTGCGCCAGGCCGACCCCGCCGATGTCCGCCGCCGCATCGCGATGGTGCCGCAGGAGACGGTGATCTTCGGCGCGTCAGCACGCGACAATATGCGCTATGGCGAATGGGACGCGAGCGACGACGCGATCTGGGCCGCGGCCGAGGCCGCCAACGCCGCCGAATTCCTGCGCAAGCTGCCCGAGGGACTCGACACGTTCCTCGGCGAAAGCGGCGCGCGGCTGTCGGGCGGGCAGCGCCAGCGAGTCGCGATCGCCCGCGCCCTGCTGCGCGACGCGCCGATCCTGCTGCTCGACGAGGCGACCAGCGCGCTCGATGCCGAAAGCGAGCGGCTGGTGCAGCAAGCGCTCGAGCGGCTGATGGACGGACGCACCACGCTGGTGATCGCGCATCGCCTCGCCACCGTCCGCGCCGCCGGCCGGATCATCGTGATGGACGACGGCCGCATCGTCGAGGAAGGCACGCACGCCACGCTCAACGCGAGGGGCGGGCTTTATGCCAGGCTGGCAGCGCTGCAGTTCAGCGAGGCGGCGTGAAATAAAAGCCCCTCCCGCTTGCGGGAGGGGTTTGGGGAGGGCATGTTTCCTCCGAAACGATCCCGCCGACGCGACAGGCCCTCCCCCGGCCCCTCCCGCAAGCGGGAGGGGAGAATAGAATGGCCCGCGAGTTCGATATCATCGTCTATGGCGCCACCGGCTTCACCGGGCGGCTGGTCGCCGAATATCTCTCAGAAACCTATCCCAGCGGCGTCACATGGGCGATGGCCGGACGCTCGCTCAGCAAGCTCCAGGAAGTGCGCGACCTGATCGGCGCGCCCGCCGGCGTCACCCTGATCGCGGCCAATTCGGACGACCCGGCCAGCCTGAAGGCAATGTGCGAGCGCGCCACCGCGGTCATCACCACGGTCGGCCCCTATCAGCTGTACGGTGCCGATCTGGTCGCGGCCTGTGCCGAGACCGGCACCGCCTATCTCGATCTGTGCGGCGAGCCCGCCTGGATGCGCCACATGATCGACGCGCATCACGAAACCGCCAAAAAGAGCGGCGCGCGGATCGTGTTCTCCTGCGGGTTCGACTCGATCCCGTTCGACCTCGGCGTGCTGACCTTGCAGCAATGCGCGATCGCCAAGCATGGCGGCCCCGCCCCGCGCGTGAAATGCCGCGTGCGGGTGATGAAGGGCGGTTTTTCGGGCGGCACCGCGGCCAGCTTGAAGGCGACGCTGGCCGCTGCTGCCCGCGATCCACGCATCGTCGCGCTGCTGACCAACCCCTTCGCGCTGACCCCAGGCTTTTCGGGCCCGCACCAGCCGACCGGACTGCTGCCCGAATATGACCGGGCGGTCGGCGCCTGGGTGGCACCGTTCATCATGGCGCCGATCAACACCAAGAACGTCCACCGCACCAACTTCCTGCTCGGCGAAAAATACGGCGCCGATTTCGTCTATGACGAGATGATGGTCGCGGGCCTCGGCGATCTCGGCAAGGCGGCCGCCGAGGCGATCGCCAAGGTCAATCCGCTGGCTGGCGACAAGGGCCCCAAGCCGGGCGAAGGCCCCTCCAAGGAAGACCGCGACAGCGGCCATTACGACATCTTGTTCATCGGCGAATTCCCCGACGACAGCCGCGTCGAATGCGTCGTCACCGGCGACAAGGATCCAGGCTATGGATCGACTAGCAAGATGATCGCGGAGGCCGCGCTGTGCCTGGTGCAGGATGTGCAGGGCGATGGCGGGATCTGGACCCCGGGCGCGCTGATGGGCGACGCGCTGCGCGAGCGGCTGACCGCGAAGGCGGGGCTGACGTTTCGGTCGGGGTGACGAATCGAACTCACCCGCGGTAAAACAGCACCGCGATCGCCGCGATCACCAGCGAGATGCCGACCGTCCACATCGCGCGGACGCGCGCCTTCTGCTGCTCACGATAGTGATTGGCGACCAGATCCAGCCAATAATGGCCGGGCAGTGTTTCGCGCACCACGCCGGCCTTCCTGAGCTTCATCAGCTCGGTCACGTCGCTCGGTCCGGGATGGAACGCGATCGCCTGTTCGGGCGCCAGCGCGTGCGCCGCGATCATCGCGCGCGCGATCCGCGAGCGCGTGCGCAGCATCGCCGGATGGATCGGTGGCGGCCCTGCCGGTCCGGGCGGGGGCACAATTCCAATCAGGTCGAGCTTGCCGCTCATCCGCTGCCCGCGAGGAATCCGAGCGCGGCGCCGATCGCGACGGCGGCGCCCACCGCCAGCCCGGCGCGGCGGCGGCGCGACTTGTTCCAGGCGTCATAGGCCGGGATGTCGAGCCAATAGGTGCCGGCCTTGCCGACGTGAAGCACACCCTTTTCGATCAGCTTCTCGAGCACCCGTCGCTCGATTCCCCGGCTCGGGGCATAGCCGATCGCGCTGTCGGCGGAGACCGCGTTCTGCGTCATGAAATGCGAGACCAGCCGCCGCCGCGCCCGTGCCACCGCTCCTGCCGCCGCTCCTGCTGCCGCACCACCCATAAGCCTCACGTCCCCCGTCTTGTATCCATTATACCATCACCGTCGCCGCCCTTGGTGGCGAATGTTGGGCGGACGCCCGCGGCGTTTCAAGACGCGTTCGGGTTTCTTGCCCGGCGACGCGGCGTAGCGCCCCTCAGGCAGTTCGAACCGCAGCGCGCCGGACACCGGATTGGCTTCCGCCAACCGCAGCTGCAGCACTTGGCCGATGGCATATTCGTCGCCCGAATTCTCGCCGACCAGCTTTCTCGCCGCCTCATCGTAGCGGAAATATTCGCCGCCCAGATCGCGCACGGGGAGCAAGCCGTCGCCGCCGATCCCCGCCACCGTCGCGAAAATGCCGAAATTCTGCACGCCGGTGATCCGTGTCTCGACCAATTCGCCGACCTTCTCGGACAGAAAGGCTGCGACGTAGCGGTCGATCGTGTCGCGTTCGGCCTCCATCGCGCGGCGTTCGAGCCTGCTGATCGATTCGCCGATCCGTTCCATCCCCGCCGCTTCGTCGGTCGTCAGTCCGCCGGGGCCAAGCGCGTACGCCGCGACCAGCGAGCGGTGAACGATCAAATCGGCATAGCGGCGGATCGGCGAGGTGAAGTGCGCGTAGCTGCCGAGTGCGAGCCCGAAATGGCCGTGATTGCCCGGCGCGTAATAAGCCTGGGTCTGCGAGCGCAGCACCTGTTCCATCACTTGCGGACGGAAATCCTTGTCGCCGATCTTGTCGAGGATATGGTTGAAGGTGGCGGGCTGAATAACCTGGCCGAGCGCGAACTTGACTCCCCAGGTCTCGAGATAATCCTTGAGCGCGACCAGTTTCTCGCGCGCCGGCGGCTCGTGGACGCGGTACATGACCGGCGCCTTCTTGGCCTCGAGCGCCTTCGCCGCCGCGACATTGGCGGCGATCATGAAATCCTCGATCAGGCGATGCGCATCGAGCCGCTCGCGCGGCGCGACCGACAGGATGCGCCCCATTTCGTCGAGCATTACGCGGCGTTCGGGCAGATCGAGGTCGAGCGGCTCGCGCTTGTCGCGGGCCGCCGCCAGCGCGCGCCAGCAGGACCAGAGGGGAACCAACGCGCCTTCAACCAACTCGTCATCCCAGCGAAAGCTGGGATCCCGCGCCTCAGTGGCTGGCGCCTCCTGAGACCCTAGCTTTCGCTGGGGTGACGACCGAGTATCGATCGCCGCCTGCGCGTCCTCGTAGGCAATATTCGCCGCGATCCGCACCACCGCGCGGGAGAACCGCCACGATTTGAGCGTCCCGTCCTTGGCGATCTGCAAGTGGCACGCCAGCGCCGCGCGGTCCTCGCCGGTCTTGAGCGAGCACACTTCGGCTGACAGAATCTCCGGCAGCATCGGTACGACGCGATCGGGAAAGTAGACCGAATTGCCGCGCCGCCGCGCCTCGCGATCGAGCGCCGAACCGGGGCGGACGTAAAAGGACACATCGGCGATCGCCACCACCGCTTTCCACCCGCCGTCGTTTTTCGGATCGTCGTCGGGCGCTGCCCAGACCGCGTCGTCATGATCGCGCGCATCGGCCGGGTCGATCGCGATGATCGGCAGGTCGGTCAGGTCTTCGCGCCCCTCGCCGAGCGGCTGCTTGGCGACGCGCTCGGCTTCCTCCAGCGCCTCATCGGCAAAGCGATCGGGGATATCGTGCTCATGGATCGCAATCAGCGAGAAGCTGCGCGGGGCGAACGGATCGCCCAGCCGCTGCGTGACACGCGCGGTGATGCGCGGCGGCCGCCCGGCCTTTTCGGCGAGCACCAGATCGCCGGGCTCGGCGTCACCTGCGTCCGAGATCTGATATTGCCGCCGGTCGCGTTTTTCGACTCCGTCGAGCCACAGCCGATCGCCCTCGCGCCGGACGACGCCGAGCATCAGCTCCTCGCCCTTGGCGAGCTGCTTCATCGGATGCGCGATCCAGCCCTTCCCCGCTTCCTCGGTGCGCGCGAGAATGCGGTCGCCAGGCGCGAGCGCCGACCGCTTGGTCCGTTCGCGCACGCGCAGCCGCGGCACCGGCACGCCCTCGGCTTCCCAGCGCTCGGGCACTGCCCAGACATTGCCGCCATCGTCGACATCGGTGATCCTGAGCACGGTCACCTTGGGCAGCCCGCCCATCTTGTGGAAAGCGCGGCCGGGCGCGCTGTCGATCAGGCCTTCGTCCGCCATGTCCTTCAAGAGCGCCTTGAGCGCGATCTTCTCCTGCGCCGTCAGGCCGAAGGCGCGCGCGATCTCGCGCTTGCCGGCGGGAGTGTCGGACGAGGCGATGAAATCGAGGATCTGCTGTCGGGTGGGAAAGCCGGGTTTATGTTTTGGTTTTGCCATGTGCCATCAAGATAAGCCCTTTCCTTTCCGCCTCCAACCTTTCTAGCGTAGCGGCGTGACTTACGACCTCCTCATCGCCGGCGGCGGGATCAACGGCTGCGCGATTGCGCGCGAGGCGTCCTTGCTGGGGCTGAAGGTCCTGCTGGTCGAACGCGACGATCTCGCGAGCCACACCTCGTCGGCCTCGACCAAGCTGATCCATGGCGGGCTGCGCTATCTCGAATATTACGACTTCCGCCTGGTCGCGGAGGCGCTGCGCGAGCGCGAAATACTGGTCCATGCCGCGCCGCACATCATCCGCCCGTTGCGCTTCGTCCTGCCGCAAGAGAATTCGGTGCGGCCATGGTGGATGATCCGGATCGGGCTCTACCTTTACGACATGCTTGGCGGGAAGATGACCCTGCCGCGGTCGCGCGGGCTGCGCGCGTCGGACAAGGACTATATTTCCCCGCTCAAGGGCGGCGAGCATGGGTTCGTCTATTCGGACGCGCAGGTCGACGATTCGCGCCTCACCCTGCTCAATGCGGTCGACGCGCAGGCCAATGGCGCCGAAATCTGCACGCGCGTCTCGCTCGAC
>Ga0307517_10010770_pt1 | contig 12748 bp, 16 predicted proteins | sample 23_EM_MG_FD_194515 | JGI IMG/M metagenome (GOLD analysis project Ga0307517, IMG submission 194515) | Populus trichocarpa ectomycorrhiza microbial communities from riparian zone in the Pacific Northwest, United States - 23_EM | ecosystem: Host-associated > Plants > Roots > Unclassified | place...
AACTTAACGAGATGCACAATCTCGAAGAGATTGGCGCAATACGGAAAGGGGTTGTCCCCCAATCCATGAGGAACCAACGACTCACGATTGGGGTGAGCGACCTGGAATTTGGGACCCTGCTGATATTTTACGGGGTTACCGGATATTCTAGGAGGCGAAATACATAGATTTAGTATGTACCAGAAAAAGTGAACCATTTTTTCATTCGCCAGCTCTGCCACCTGCCTAGCAGGTCTCTCGCCGAGCAACCGCCCCCAACCCTATCCATAAGGTGACGCGATACCGTAGGCTAGCGAACGCCATCTCCCCCAATCCGAACAATATCTAGGCTGACCCCACATGCGTTGGCCATATAGTAAGAGGCCCCACCGCCACGAAAGGAGCGGCCGCAAACCCTCGAGACTCTGTCACCAAGGAGGGTGAGTGCTATGATTTCAATTCAGGGATCCCTTCTGCCTGAGCTGAAGCGCTGAATTCCAGCTGACAGTCTTAATCCGCCGCCCGTCGGCTATATCAACCTGTCTATGACTATATAGGTCGTACTATTCGTGACGTGAAATGAGAAGAAAGAATGACGGGTCTAGTGACATACATACTGCAAGCTGAGGTGACCTAGCAATTATCCTTAGGGAGAAATCTCTAACTACCGTGACGGAGAGCAGATAAGTCGTTCGTGGGGAAGATAGTTATAACATGGGTGACATGAGGTTTGACAGCAGCAATGAAAATTCCGATCCTGAAATGCGGGGGGTATCCGAAGGCTTGTGAGACGTAAGGGGGGGAGAGAAAAATGCGACATGACTGGTGATCAGGGACTCGGTGGCATGGGCGTTGTTATCCTGATGGACACCATACCCTCCACCTCATTCTCCGAATCGTGATCGACGGACATCATCGACGTGTTTGCCTCGTCGTCGTGCCTATCCCGTTCGTCGGGATCGGCCTCGCTCCTCAACTCCTCCGCATGCAGTACCTTGGTTGCGCTCCTGGGTGCGACTTCAAAGTCTTCAGATTTAGCCGCCAATGCCCGCCTCCCATCCTCAAGTAGAGTCTCTAAGAGGTTCCTGCAGCGTTTGAACCCCTCATCGTTGATCTTCTCTATATCGAGAACACCAATCTCATCCGTATCGTCATCTTCGTCGTCGTCGCCGTCATCAAGGTCGGCATCGGGTAAGGTATATCCGGCTTCCCCGGAGGTGACCAGACGATAAGCCTTGGGCGGGAGGATTAGACGGGATTCTCGGAGTTTTCGACGGAGGTCCCGGATCTCTTTGGCTTGTCGGTGTTTGGCAGCTTCCAGCGAAGCGTTGATCACCATTAGAGATCTGTTGGTGATCTCAAGATCCTCAATCTGCAAAATTTGAAAACTATAAGAACCAGAACCAGCCAAAAGAGAACGGGCTGCTTACCTTGCGGATCGACTTGGCCTCTGCCTTCATCCTCCGATCAGAGGTGCCCTGATCTTCCTCATCTAGGTCCAAGTCGTCCGGTAACGATGACCCGGCATCGCTACCACCCAGGTCCTCCTCCGCTGCCCTTTGTAGAAAGTGGATTCCAGTCTGTATCCCGCTTTGCGCCGAGTCCCTCCTCTTGACCCCAGTAGCATTGGCCCCGTTAGTCTGGTCGTAATTTCCGTTCAAATTCCCATTCACGCCGACTCCGCTGACCCTTCTTCGGTGGGTCATACCCATCCCGAGGCCACTTCTATCATGGGAGTTCAAAGTCGGGCCGATCCCGCTGAGTGCCGAGTGCTGCGGTGATGTTGAAGTCACTGAAGACGACGACATTGTTGACTGAGACGAGTATGAAAGTGTTGAAGCAGGCGGTGAATTCAGTGGTAGAGGGATCGACAGTGGATCGACCTTTGCAATTACCGGGAATTTGTTCGTTGAACCCGAGCCTGGACTACTATTCGTCTTCGAGGATAGTTTCGGACTTGGGTCCACATTAGTATTTGACGTCGGCAAGGCGCTGAAAGGAGAATATTTGGGGCTAAAATTGACGGAGGGAGGTCCGACATTGGGCCGCACCGGTCTAGGAGCTTGGATCGTAACATCCTCGTCGTCGTTGGCCTGGGGTGACCGGAATCTGCGGACGATATCACTCTTGGCTACACTGGGAACACGTCGGTGTCGCGATAACGGAGACACCGAACGTAACGGAGGGCTTGATGATGTAGAAGCGGGTGTCGGAGTTACTGAGGTTGACGGAGGACTGAAATGGAGCCCGCTTTGAGAGATCGATGGCACTCTCTGTCTTCCTGCAGTGGTAATTCTTGTGTTTGACAAGGGGGGCGGAGCTGGATCCCGCAATGATGATGTCGTTAACAAGTTCTCTGCGTTGCGGATATTCGAGACCGACGCAACGCGCGGTCTTGAGGGGAATGTTCGGTGGCCAAGACCCGTTGCGGAACTAGGAGAGGCAGGATCGCCTGTGGCTGACACTTTCACATTGACCGAAAGTTTAGTCACTTTAGATGTGATGCGTATTGATGGGGTCGGACTGGGCTGAAGATCCCGAAGGTTGGAGAGGGTGGAGGAACCCTGTGTCCGTGGGCTCACACCCGGAACCAGGGGTGATGATGGTGCGGTCCGTGATACGCCGGAGATAGTCTGTTTGGGCGGGTGGAGAGTGATACTCGCTCTCCGTTGGCGCGTAACAAAATCAGGGGAGGAAGCATTGGCTCTGCTCGTCGCATTCGACAGTACCACGGGTCGATCCGGGCGAGTGACAGTTGGACTCGATGAGATCGACTTCTGTACCCCCACCGCCTGTGGCTTCACCGAGGGTGGACGGGTGATGGAAATAGACGAGATAGTTGTGCTCGGAACGGACTTGTTTTCCACGCGTTGGTTCACCTTGAACGGAGAAGGTGCCCGGAAAGAGACAGCGGATCGGGGGTTGGAGAGAGCACTGGGTGAAGTCTGTGGTGTCTTCCGGATATTGATGCTGGCGCTGGGGTTTATCTTGGCTTTCGGACGGACGACAGGGGATGGCGACGGTGACTTTCTGGGAGATGGTGGGCGACTAGAGATCTTCGGACGCTGTGGGAAGCCATTCGCCTTGAGGGGGGACGGGGGTCGGTCATAGTCTACTTTGGCGGTTACCTGTGGCAAAGTCGGTTGAGAATATCGGACGAGAGGAGTCGAGCACCGACTTTCGCCTTTACGCTTGTCATGAGCCGCGGTCGCAGTGGATTGCGACTCCGGGGTCGTTCCGAGCGATGGTGGTGGTGGAGAAGAAGGGAGGTGGAATTGTGTAACTACTTGGATGATCTCAACGCGGCTGCTACACTTTTCTGGACGTATTTCCCAAGCATGTCCACCTCCAGATTGACCTTCGACCCAGCCTTTTTCTTTCCGAGCGTAATCTTCTCCTGGGTGTGCGTGATGAGCATAACGCCGAATCTGCGCTGTTCGTCGTCGACAAAGGTGAGCGTAAGACTTGCCCCGTCCAGGGCGACGTAGCCCTTTGGAACCAAGTACAGGAGCATCGTCTCGTCTGCTAACTCGAACGTCAGACGAACCGAGTCCCCATCCGGGACCCTGTCGACCAGAGTGACAGTCGTGTCCACATGAGCCTGGACGAAGTGGCCTCCGAACCGTACGTGTGCCGCCATCGCCCTCTCCAGGTTTACCTGCTCTCCGACCACTCTCTCGCCTGTCGGATATTCAATCTCAAAAATAATCGAGCATCGACCTCTGTTGCGTACCGAGATCGGTCTTGTCCAGTGTCTCGTTCGCGAGCCAGACCGTGAACCAGCCCCCCTTCCCCTCCTTGTCAAACTCGACCACCGTCAAACACGCCCCGTTCACGGCGATGGAGTCTCCGATGTGACAATCCCCCAGGATGGGTGCAGAGTCTCCGATGGTCAGCGTGCATCCCCCTTCATCAAGCTTGATATCCAAGACCGTCCCCAAGTGCTCAATCTACAAAATCTTCTGGGTAAATAGATGCTACGATTACACACGAGAGATTATTTACCAGTCCCGTAAACATCCTCGCGGTCGTTGGCAAGAAAGTGGACCTCGGGCAGCCGGACTTTAAGTCCTTATCGCCCTCCCCGCTCCGCTTTCCCACGTTTGCTTACCTCTCCCACCCAACGTCATCATCTGGGTCATCAATCAGCTACAATGCCGGAGACCCCACCACCCCGTCCCCAGCCACAACCCCAGACTCTTCGCAATAGAGGCCTGTGGCAGTCATATGCAGGTTTGTAGACGCGTAATAGAACTTAAAACCGACCGCTAACGACCAGAGCAGCCTTGTCTCCCCAGACACGACTCAGGCTCTCGCTCGGGGTTTGCGCTACAGCCCTCGTCGGGATATTCGTATCCGACATGCTGGAAGAGAGACTTCCCCCACCTTCACAACATACAACCATAAAACCTCGGGACTCGGAGCACGTCGGGCGTGAGTAGTCCGCCCCTAACGTTTGTGATCCACGGAGCGTAGGGCACCTCTCTTTTGCACCTCATACCAGTGTGTTGTTACAGTTATTATGTCCTGGGCTCAGAGTACGTGCGAATTACCCCCCTGTCGTAAGCACCTAGTTCAACGACATACTTCCCCATTCATACAATACAGGTCCAGCCAAAATAACAATACACGTAGGCTTCCGCCTCCATTCCCCAATTTCATCAACTCTTGCGAGTAAAAGGGTTGAGAAGAAACAGCGGGCTTTGCACTCATCAGAAGCGCGACGATGTTGTCTTCCGTATTCACTACGTTCATTATCCCATCCTCCTCCACTCTCCGATCAGCGTGTAGGATTTCCCTCGGGGTAAGATGAAGAACGGTTCCTGTCGACCAGTTACCGAGGCAGACCATCCAACGAAGGTAGCGTGCACGGAAGTCCATAACAGACTCCTTTTTCGTGTCCCTTGCAAGCGACTGAAGCTCGTCAGTATGACAGATGTGATTCCTCATCTACAGGTTCCCATCATCGGACATCACTGAACCCTTTCATTCTCCATTTGGGAATGATTCCCCTTCGAACTCCTTACCTAGTCGGCGCCGCATCGTTTTGAGGACGCCCTGGCAATTCGCGACCCGCGGACGTCCTCCCGCAAAAGCACCAGGCCTGCCAAAGATACCTCGGACCGAACACGGTGGGGTTCCACGGTATCTGCCCGTGATTGGTCCCGATCCCAATAGTTCACCACCTGGACCCCGCACGGAGGCAATCCTCGGCTGCTGTTCACCATGGACACCGTCTAACCGGTGATGTCATGAATGATGAGGGTTCTAAGGTATCTTTTCCTAGAGTATTGAACGAGTCCAACACCCCGTGACCGCTCTGGAGCACTGGTTTGTTCAAGGGGGAGTCGGGAAGGAGCCTCCACGCCAGAAGGGTATTTCAATATATTGAATGGCTCGGATTTTCGTTTACCGCGTGGCCACCAGCCCAATCTAACACGTTGTCTCTGCCATGAAGGGGTTCTGGGAGCTCTGGTATGAGGGTGTAAGCACCCGGACGAAACCGTCTCGCCGAGATCACTCGAGATTCACCCACCCACTGTGGTCCCGGCGCAGCCCTACCCGACCATCAGAAAGACCCAACGATGCGTTTCGGCTGAGTAAAGTCCTAATTTGCGCTGCAGCTCCGGGGAGCTACCAAGGGCACCTTTGCAACTTTAATTGATCTATAAATCAAGTTATCTTCGTTAGCTGCCATGGATTGGATACCAATGTTAAAGTCTCAAATTTGATATTCCTGAGGAGTACGGGTCGGGTGTGATATTTTCTCAGACCTGTGAAAACAATTTTTGGCGTGTGACAGGGGACATGAGCGAACGGAGAGCATGTGGATGGAGATCATCGAGGAAGAGATAAATTTGAACAAAGCACCTATATCCGGAACCAATCCATCGTGTTCGTGTGCTCGTATAGATTACATCCTAAGGCTAATACTACCGGAAGAACCGAGGTTACACCAGATAAATGAGTACGGCCAACGAAAGACAAGATACAAAGCGATCACTGATGCTATCCTCACCCTGAGTACAAAGAGAAGAAACAGACAAACACCACACGAAGCACCTCCACAGTGGTGTAACCCACCTCCGCGTGTCATTTTACCTGCCGATTTACCAAGTGAGTCTGTGAGACACAACCGTATATTTGTCCGTGCCGGGCCATTAGGGGTGTATGGGAAAAACCGAAGCTACCAAGGTACAGACGACATCGGGGGAGTTGGTGGCTGGCTGGGCGTATGAAGGCCCTGATAAGGGATGGAAGGGGCGGTGTTGTGAACGCTTCTGGACTGCCTGTGGGCGACAGCAAAACGTCGAGTTGGGGGACTTCTAAGCAATAGCATCCGAACCCAAGTTCAAAAGTGAGCTAGTGAAATGAACCCCCAGATTCTGTCGCGCTCGGTGAACAGACGGAATCCAAGCCTGTGGGAGGAGTGAGTCGGACAAGCAGGATGGGTGTGGTGAGGAAGCCCGAAGAAGTTTGAACCTCTTCCTGATGACGCCTTGAGTGGGGATGACAACCAAATGAAGTGAGGATCAATGCCTAGAAAGTGACGAGGCCCTGCTAATAGGGACGTCGCACTAAAACGAGGGTAGAGGGGCATCCAGCGACTCGAGCTGAGGAGCTGGCGGTATCACAGGAGCCTGGGTCGGCAAATCGGCGATTGCCGGCTCGAGTTTGCCGAGTGAGCACGGAAGCTTGGACACTCCAATCATGGTAAATGCCTTGACGGGAGTCGTTTCTCATTCCCGGAGATAAGCTGAACAGAGGGAAGCCGTGCGCTACGTTTGCGTGCCGGAGGACACAGAACTTATATAAAGCAATGGCGTTGTGACCTTGAGACCTTAGTTCGCTGATGAGTTGACATCAGGAGACCGACGGGAAGGAAAGAGGGAACGGCAGTGCCGACAGAAAAATCGACCTCACGACAGATAAATTACTAACTACAGTAAACTAGAGCTTGTATTTGGTCTTGGGGTCGTATATACGATCGACCAGACTTTGGTCGATCAGGTCCTGCCCAATCCATTGCCCCCAGCAATCTTGTGTCCCTCTGACCGCAGCCATCTGGTCCCACAACTGTCGGTTGCACTGCTTCAAGTGCTTTCCGCATGCACTTGATCTCGAAAAGAAGCGGTTGCAACCGGGACACATCACCCCCACCTTCCCGGGGAAGTGGGACGCTCGGTGACGACTGAGCTTCTTCCCTCGATCGTCCGTCCACCGCTCGCAACCGTTGACACGACAGAATTCAACCATCCTGGATGGCTGCCGGCGGTGCCTGGAGGGAGGGATTGCGAGGACGTACGCCGCTCGACGTTGGGGGCTGGCGATGTCACCGTTAGTCAATCGTGAAATCAAAAAATCTAATTTGGGATGGAACGTACTTGGCGGCTTGTAGTGACGGTGTCACATTTTGGATATGGGCCCCCGAATGAGACGGCGCGACCAGTGGGGGGTTCACTGGTTGTGCCGGTTGGGCGAGGGTTTGCTCGGCCGGTCGGTGGGTGTCTTCTCGTGGGGCGAGATCCACTTGAGACCAATCACCTGCAATGTTTAAGTGCCAATAATGGAGCAGAAGGAGGGTATTTTGAACGGGACATACCTTGCAGCGTAGTGCACGGGAGAGATAAGTCAAGCACGATCCAGGGATACGATGAGTACAGATCGAGTCAATGTCATGGGGCGGTGGTTCTGCAGAATAAGACATAGGTGAGAATGAAATGGCAGAGGGAGCCTGGGTCGGACATTGGGATTTCCAGATGGCTTATAAGCAAACAGTAAGGGGGTTATCCGGGGCTTAATCCTTTGACATGGCCACACTTCGGCCGGAATAAAGGTGAACCGGGTTGTATCGTTTGAAGGTCAGATAGGGGTGATATATTCACGAGTCATTGTCCGAAAGGTGGACGACCCCGGCACAAGGACAAAGGGGGCGGTATTCAGTGCCCAAGGTTAGATCAACACCAATGGATCGATTCCATTCTTTGTTGCTGGCAGTCTCGTGAATGATCAGGATTTGATGGACAAGATAGGAAGCCGGTCGTATAAAGGGACAACGACAAAGAAACAAAGCGGTGTGGTATGTCATTTGGGAGCTGAATGGAATCGGTGGCAAAAGAGTCTTTGAATTTGATCGTCCATCGTTCCTGAGAAGATCCACACCGCTCGGAGTTGGCCGATCGGTCCACCTCTCCGAGTCGTCCAGGATGGACCATCGATAAGATAACGCAAAGCGAAACATCGTAAGAGACGGGTACCAGATTACGCGCCATGGATACGGTCTCGGAAGAGTGTGATTCACAACGAGGGGTGCAAACAGCTTCGGACCCCGTCATGTAGCCGGTCCGACGTGAAAGCCACATGCCTCTTCCTCGAGTCACTCCCCCGCGCCTTTCGTCCCTCCTCTCAGCTTGACACATCAGCTTTTACAGTAGAAAATGCGAGATTACAAGGACAAGGAGTGAAATTGAGTTTCCCAATTTTCCTTCTCCTTTTGTTACACGAGGGAACAGAAGCCGTGACGCGCGAGTCACCAATCCTAGTCGTCTCAATTGTTGGAACAGAATCGGTACGACCCTGGGAATCCGCTTAGATTTTTCACGGGAGGAAGGTTACCTGTGTCTCGAAACCGCAAGGTGATGCTGATATAGCAGGAGGCGGAGAGCAGACCAACTCAAGTTAGCTCTAAGGCAACAGACGAGATTTCTTAGGGCCTGTGGTTTTCGGGGACCAAAGAAGTGTTCAAGGGAACCCGTAAACGGGAGTTTGTATCCTTGTCGTTCAGCGTTGTATGGAGGATTCCGTAGCAGTATGAACGTAACGGGTAAAGTTCCGCGGCCTTTACGATCATTGATAGATAAATCAATCCCGGCAGTGTCTAGCGTCCGGAAAGCTAAACAAAGCGAAGACCAGCTCCCACTCTGGATATATACAAGTTCAATCGGCATTGTGGTTGCGGAGATCGGTCAACGAGGCACTCACGACTGGTTGGTCTGGCGCGATAAGCGCGAAGGTTGGATAAAACAGGAAACGAGCGGTGACTACAAGTGGCAGGCGCAATGAAGCGGTACGTCCTCCCGGACTTCAACAAACAACCACGGTTGGAGAGGACGAGACGCGAGCGGAGTCGTTTGAACGGTGAACCGGTGAAGCATGACATCATCCGCCCGAGCAACATGTTTAAGGCTGAAAGGTGAGTGGTGCATTTGAGTGCTTTGACAAAGAGATCTCGCAAGGAATAGTCGACCACACCGAGCCCTGATGCACCTGACGGACAAGCCGGTGATTGCCGGCTTGGCTCGGGAGCTCGGACATTCCAAATACAGTAACACACCCAACAGAAGTACCACTCAATGAAAAGTCCACGACAAGAGCAGCGGAAAAGGGGAAGCAAATGATAACGTTAACGGACACATTTTTACTGTACAGCAGGTGTTTCGACAAACATGGTGACCTATAGCTCGTGCTGGTCCTGAGGGATGTATGCACGATCGACCAGACTCCGGTTGATCAGGTCCTGCCCAATCTTTTGCCCCCAGCAATCTTGTGACCCTCTGACCGCAGCCATCTGGTCCCACAACTGTCGGTTGCACCGTTTCAAGTGCTTTCCGCATGCACTTGATCTCGAAAAGAAACGGTTGCAACCGGGACACGTCACCCCCACCTGCCCAGGGAAGTGGGATGCTCGGTGACGACCGAGCTTCTTCCCCGATTCCCTGGTCCACCGCTCACACCCGCCGACCTGACAAAACTTTGTTGTTCCCACTGGCTGTCGAGGATGCCTAGCGGGAGGGTTTGCGAGCACATACGCTGCTCGGCATCGGCTGTTAGTGATGGAACCATCGTTAGCTGACCATAGAACCGCAAAATGTAATTTAGGTTGGAGCGTACTTGGCGGCAGGCTGTGGGACTGCATGTTGGGTTTGTACCCCCAGGCGAGGCGGCACAACTGGATGAGAGCTAACTAGTTGGATTGGTTGGGCGTTGACCGGCTGTGCCGGTAGATGTTGTACCTGTTGAGACGTAGGTCGGGGCGGTTGGACCTCGCCTTGTAGGGCGAGGTTTGTCGGGGTTACGGCACCAGCGAGTGTTGAGTCCCAGCTTATAGGGATATCCCAATCCTAGTGTGGAGATGTGAGCACGGAAAAACCAAACGCTAGATGCAACTCAGACGCTTACATTTGCGTGGAGTGGTGTGGAGAAGATGATGGATTCCTCTGCGTGCGAGTCTCCCCATACATACGAGTGTGAGGAGGTGCCAACCTACGTAGAGACGGGAGGTTAATGTTGAGAGGCGGAAATGAGTAACGTTGGGAACTGACGTGGACGTCGTAGTCCCAGCCGGATGATGATGAGTACGTATATGAATAGGTGGGGTAGTAGGCCATCACGAGGAAGAACGAAGAGAAGAACACACAAGGGGTGGTAGAGCCGATGAAGGAGGAAAACGGTGGACGAAAGACCCGGCTTTTATCCTGCGGAAGGATTCCAGCTCATGTTGTTCAATCTAATCGCCTCACGCTCCGGGATGGGGCAGATTAATACATTAAATAAAGTCGATTGCTGAAGCCCGCGAGAAGACACCTCCATCGGACAGACAATGGAAGGGAGAATTCCGCGTCACAAACCCGCCAGGATGGTGAAATTTGGCGGGAGTGAAGCCCGTCGCGTTTTGCCGGGTTGTGTGGTACACCGTGGGGTGGACTTTGGGTGCGAGAACGAACGGGTGTGGGAACGTAGTGATGGCAATTTCAAATTAGATCGTAGAAGCTTGTGCCTTCGGCTGCCAGTTTTATCCGTCAAGAAAGCAACGGCACGGGCCAGCCCGTAAAACCAAGTCGCTCTGCGAGATGCATCCTACCTGGGTGACACCCACCTGGAGCATATAGGAAAACTGGCGAAAACGGGGGAACAGTCGCCCAGGAAGGGGAGTTCGGGCACTTCAACCAATCCTATCCGTGGCAACAGTAAGTACCTTGGTCAAGGCCTAAGAAAAACCCAATCTTGTTGCTCCACGGCGACGCCGCGACTTTGTTTTTCTCGGCTCCCCGATCCCAGGTGGGAATGGACGAAGGCCCCTGATAATCTGTGATTTGATATGGCCCAGCTCGGGGCCTTCTCTACCCGTTGGGTCCCATCTGTCGCGGCACGGTCAGCACGGCCAAAATCTCCCAAGCCGATAGATCCCCCCCCCGATGCGCCTTGAGCAAACATAGAAGTGGGTCAAATGGCCTGAGTCCGGAGAGAGCACGAAAAGGTGCATACCAGGGGGATCAACGAGCCAGATAGATCTGGAATAACCGGGACAACCGTCCGGCCAGTCCCGAAGGAAAGGAAGTGGGGGGATGCAAATAACCCCTAGGGGACACGTGGGCTAGACGAGGAGGAACGGAAACCGATAAACCTGGGAATATCCGACGAATGGGCCTTGGGGTGGCCATTTCTTGGGCCACCGCCATCAATATCCGGTGCGTGTGGTTTTTGATGTGCGTCACGGTGGCGAAGCATCGTGGTCGTTACATAAATCAGGGGTGAATTCAAATCCCAAGTTTAGACAGAGATCCGGGCAAGGGTTTCACCGGTGTAAAGATTCGGGAACCTTTCTTCGTTGGGTGGGAATGGACCCCTAGATGTCTCCTGCCCCGGTCCAGGCTCACACCCCTAAGCGCGTATTTCCCGCATTTTCTCGACATGATTTCCGACCTCCAAGAGAGTACAACCGCGGAGCAGGTCGAGGAAGGTCTGGCAGAGTTCGAGGTCAGGACGGCTCGAAGGGGCACTCCCGCATCGTAATTTCATGGGTCACGTTGGCGAATCTCGAAACAGCGGAAGAGTTCGGCTCTCCGCCCGCCCAGCCAGCCATGGAGTCGCGTTATTCACAGGCATGGGGACAACACCGAGGGAACCGTTCGGGGAGTAAGAACCTTCAGCGGAACAACAAGTGGTAATACTTCAGCCGGAAGCGAGGTTCCTGGAATCCTGAGATGTCGCGATCAGTAACTAATGGGGACCGGTGCAGACGGGCCTTTAACCAGGCACTCAAACTCGACCGGACGTTCGAGCCATGGACAAGCTCCTTTGGAAAATCAATACGCCCCACGATTGTGTTGATGGGTGTAATGACCGCATCCTCATCGAATACATGTCTACAAATTAGCCAACAAAGAACCAGACTACATGCGAAGGCTATGTTGGGTACTTACCAGGAGGGGGGGTGAGCCACGGGGCGCTCTAGTTCGTGAGCTTCGTCCCATTCGAATCAGTGGGACGAATTGGGATAGTATTGCGTGTAGATGACCATCAAACGACTTGCGGAACATAGACAACGGGGCTATGTTGGGCTGAGCGCGGAGGCTCGGATATAACAAATACGGAGAGCCGAGATGAACACTAACAGAACACGTTGCTGACTGTGTGGCACACTTTTCAGTATCAAGGGAAGGGGAAGCCGTTTCTTGAGGTCCTGGCACACCGAAGGCCCGCAGAAGGAATGGCTGGCGGTAAAAAGCTCCTTACGGCGATCGCCGACTGAGGAGGACATGAGAAGTCCACCGCTTGATCATCGATCACAGTTACCACCAGCCTCCCATAATCTTACGATTCCCTCCGCCGAAAGTTTAGATGTAATGCAATAATACCGGAACTTGCGGGGACAATATACGATAGATCACGAAATTACGGGTAAGTACAAACTGCGCACATGCCCGCTATATTGGTTACTGATCCCCCAGGCGGCACGACCTCAGATGACGATCTAGATTATCGTCCC
>Ga0307517_10010771_pt1 | contig 12748 bp, 7 predicted proteins | sample 23_EM_MG_FD_194515 | JGI IMG/M metagenome (GOLD analysis project Ga0307517, IMG submission 194515) | Populus trichocarpa ectomycorrhiza microbial communities from riparian zone in the Pacific Northwest, United States - 23_EM | ecosystem: Host-associated > Plants > Roots > Unclassified | place...
TACTTGTGTGCACTTGTTAATTTCTTCATTAAATTGTTTATTATTTTGTTGTTGTCATTTGCAGGATTCTCGCATATTGCAGGGCAGGGTTGATATATAAGGGTTTTATTTTGTTGTGTTAGGTATACTTTGTACTCACGCACATCTTATGTATAATTAGTAGAATCCTTAACTTTATTCCGTAAATTAATCATTTTATAAACTCTTTAGATGTAGTACTATGTATTTACTTTTCTTGTTACACATTTTATATGTTTGTCTTTGATTTTTAAGTTTTATTATTCATATTTTATGGAAGAAGATTAATTGTATGCCAATCTTGAGTTGCGTTGATGTGGGGTAAGGTCTAGAATGGTTATACCATAATTGTCGTGTTATTTGGGTTGTGATTGAAGATATTAATAACTTGTTATCCTCCAAGTACATGGAAAACTCTATTGAAATCTTGGTAGGATTTTTAATACCGTAAGATTTTGCTTAACCACTTATATAGATGAATTATATATATAAAAAGGAAAGTTTAGAAAGTGGTTTTTGGAAACCACTTTCCGGAAAACAAACGCGCGCACCCTAAGTTGGTTGAAAATTGAGTTTCATAATTTTTTTGATTTGTTTTTTATGTGATTATCTTAATTTTATGATCTAGATTGTAGATTTGATAAATTAACTCGAATTAACTTCTTTTTTTTATTTTAAATTGAATTATCTCTAAACACAGTGAGATAGGGAATCCACTTAAGTAGCCTGGTCCAATGTCAAAGCTTACATTTATGACTCAATATGCGTTATATTTTAGAAGGACACAAGTCAAAGATGCATGGCGTTTCATACAGAACGCAAGTGCACTTCGCGTATCCGTTTACAACTTGCTAGCCCAACAAGCATGCAGTGTGGTGATTTCTTCCCATGCCATATCTTACTACTTCGAGCTAGTAGCATAGAAAATACCGAGTCTCTATGTGTTTGTATAAGGAAATGGAAAGGTAGATAAGCTCTTCGATAGGAAATATTGCGTCCCCGTGCACTCTTTCTTACTGTAGTTACAATTATATATTGTTGGAGCAGCAGAAATTAACTTGTAGTACAAAGATAATGTATATTTAGTACACGAAGCTAGACTAGTTTTTATATTTGGTTGCGGAAATGCTTGAATGAATTTAACAAAAAAACAAAAAAGGTGGGAAAGCTTGTGAGTGGAAATATATAGGACCCCCACAAATACAGGAATGGTGCAGAAACCCTAAATTAAGAAGTGAGTGCCCACCTACCACCTTATAATAACTTGAACCCTTTTTTGACTATCTCAGTATACAGTACTAAAAAGAGCCTTTTGAACATTGGTTTTGGTTGGTTCTTCGAATGAGACTCATTGGTTCAGAATTTGCATTTTGATATGTGGGTTAGATTCTGTGTACATGTTCTAGTGCTATCATTATATATTTTATCGGTGTCTTGTAACATAAAAAAACAAATACAGAAAAATCAGAAATATATCCAATTAAAGGATATAGATACGAGGATATAAAATAAATTTATCTCTTCTTCGACACATGAAATACATAGAGACATATTCCTCGTACATAAACCAAGTATTAAAGGTCCGACATGACACATGTCCCATACATGCTTGCTGAAAATTCAAGTGGGGACAAGTTTGTGCTCTTCATTTTCAGCACATTATCAAAACTATGAAGGCTAAAGACCTCAAATATTGGACAACATATGGCACAAAGTGTTCTTCGCCCACATTTGGTGATGGATGAGCTTGGAGCTTTCACTATCTTAATGGGCTTAATTATGACGTTAGAAATATCTTATGTTCAGCTATAGAATCTTGTTAATGTTTGGATAGGATCTCGACACTAATGATGGAAAATGGAAAGGATCTCTCGTTCATCACAATTTGTTTCAAGTGAAAGATGACATCTGCTAGTTTATTAATTTTCCAAGCTTTAATTTATGCTCTTGGCAAGCTATATATAGTTATATATCGGCTATATATTTAATTTTATCACACAAACCCATACTCATTGCCAAAGGATCTGCCACCATTAATTGAAGATTACATGATCAGCTCCACCTTCTAATTGGTACCCTAATGAAAGATTCTTGTCAGATTCAAATGTCGATTGTTTTTTAATTTTTTTTAATAATAAAAGGTTATTTAAGTACCCTAGTTGATTATATCATTTCCAAATTTCAAGTGCCTAGCTCGTTAGTGATGTCATAATTACATGTGTGTATGTATACGTTAATAATTTAAATTTTTAAATTTAAATTATTCTTTCAATACTACATTTTTATAACCCTTTGAAGGTGGGCTCGAGTGGTTAAGATGCTTGTTCATCCTCGACGAGGTCTTGAGTTCGAATCATCTCAACTAGCGTTTGATGAGGTGATGTATCTACGTCCCAAAGCCCTGCTCGTGGAGATACTCTTAGCTTCGGCCTCAACATATAGGTGTGGTGTATGAGGCTGCTTAGATAAATTTTTATTAATCAAATAGTTACGGGTTCAAATAAAAAAAAAATATAAAGGAGCAATAAAAAATTATTTTTTAAAAAAATTAAACTAATAGTTTAAGTTTTTAATTAAGATGAGTTAGGCATGTGCCTTTTATATACATTATACATACATATTATTCTTTGATCAATAAAAAACTTTATACTACATCAAATAAAAATGTCTTTGATTTAACAAGTCTTGAACTGAGATAAATTTCATAGCCGATCAACAACTCTTCTCTCTCTCTCTCTATATATATATACAGAGAGAGAACAAATTAATAATCCTTCAATATTGGATATAGGTTTCAGGTTGACTTGTGTCATAAGATAACAGTGTTTCGAGGGTACATGTTCTTCCTCCTGGCCATAGAAGATCGAAGAAAAGGGAAAGAAAAGGTGAACAATGGGGTTGTTCTGTGAGAGATTTTTGTTGTTGAATCCAAAATTTAGTCACAAAGACGTAAGTTTTATGTTTATGGGATCCAGTTAGGATTCAAATGCCTTGTCTCCACTTTGTCTCCCTCTTCGTCTTCTCAAAACTATACATGTACACAACAAAGATCGTGTTCCTTGTTTAGGTTGCTTTGCACTTTGCATATGTTGACTTCTTTTGCTGACCAACCAATTGGTAGCCGCCATGTGTTGAAAACGAAACATATCATCATGATTTTTTAATTGGTAATAATATAAATTTATTTGTTATTGTATGCAAATTTCCATTTCAAATGTTATCGTATTATATTTTTCATGCTTGAATTTTGTGATTGGATTCCAAAACTCAACCTAGCCTTGCTAGTTGACCTAACCCCTTGTCTAAGTGGGTCTTGACTTTTTTTTTAAAAAAATGATGTTGTTTTATTTTTTTAATTTTTTAAAATTAATCTATTTAATTTATAATCCGGATGTTGTACCAAGTCAACGTTTGATGTAAGAACTATGATTTGTTTATCACCGTGCATGATATGTGTTTGATAATTTGATGCAATGATGTTTTTTGAAAGTAATTTTTAATTAAACATACATTAAAATAATTTTTTTTATATTTTTTATATTAACTTATTAAAATCATAAAAAATATCAATTTAATATAATTTTAAATAAAAAATATTTAAAAAAGTAACTCAAATCTCACAAATAAAAAATCAAGATGCAAGTGGCCAATATACATGAGAGTGAGAGAGTAAGGTGCCCTTCTTTCTCCTTCTCATCCTCCCACCTCGTCCCTCCACCTTCAACTTGCATAATGTCATATTTGTCTAGGTTTTTGGAGAACACATATACAAGCATGAAGGAGATATTGTATAATATTATTTTCATATTCTAATAGATGATGCATTAATTATAATGTATTTGGCTTGCATGAAACGTCTGCTTGGTAACGCGGTAAAATATTTTTAATTAAAAATATATTAAAATAAATTTTTAATTTTTATATTAGAACGTTAAAATCATAAAAAATACTTAAAAATATTAACTTAATATTTTTTTAAAATAAAAAAATACTTTAAAAAACAGGTTATAACCACATTACATTAAAACCCAACTATTGAAAGAAAAGACTTGATTAATCCAATGAAAACATAAATTAATTTGAGCCCCTCATGTCAAAAAGTTCAAAACCATTTCCTTTTGTTGCTCATTAGAACAGACAACCTTTTTGACTTGGTTTCCCTTTTTCCTGCTCCCTCCAACATTCATATTATAATAAAATAATTAGTATCATCAACAGTATGTTGCACCATGCAAAATTAATTCAAAGTTCCATAATTCTTAATCACTAATTAGCTAGAGGATTTGTAGCCTAATTACCTACCCCTTCACCACTTTCTCTGTCTCTTTCACTATGGTCGGCATAGCCTCGTTAAGTACTGTGTAGTTTGCAGGCCATTTAGTGAACATAATTTAAAATCTATTTTATTGGTTAATGTATAAATATCAGTACCATACATTCACTTTGTTGCATTGTTTCAAAACCTCTCTATAGGTAGATTCAGTATCCGAGTTATCTGGGATCTGGATTGATTCAAGTTGACTTCCAATCAAAATTTAATTACTAATCTGTTGATTTTTTTTCTTAAATATTTTTTTTATCAAAACACCATCATTTTAATTTTTCTAAAAAATAATATGGATTGATCGTTCCAATTCCTGATCTAGATCTTGTCTCGGATCAGATTTTATTAAGGCATATTTCATTTCATCTCAAAACATATATATTTTTTAAAATGGGAAAAGAAGGCAAATTAAATATGTGAATTAGTTAAACTTATTCTTATTTTATGTCTAGTTTTTAATATGTTTTTATTAAGTCAAGTCTTCATTTGCGAAAAACCTATTATAACTTTTTATATTAAAAAAACTTGAAAATTATTAATTATAACTAAAACTTATCAATGTTTAACTGTAGCGCAGGCTACTGTACACTTTAAGTGCATTTACTGTTGATTGCACTGTAGCGACCATATAAGTGCTTTCACTGTGGATTGCGAGTGCTTTCACTATGGACTGCATTGTTTGGTTTCACTGTAGCGCGAACTACTATGAGTTCTTTCATTATGGATTGCACTGTTTGGTGGAGGCATGTGTGAGGCTGTAGCTAGCAGGCCCCAAGTGCCAGGCTGGAGGCGCGCCCGCCGGGGCTGCAGACACCTGGCGCTTGGCTACCATGCCTGGGCGCTGGGCAGGCCACACCCCAGGCTGCAGCCACCTGGCGCTCGATCTGCCTGATCTTGGGCTGCTGCCTATGTGCTGAGCATACTCCAGAGCACATGTGGCGCTTGCACCCCAGTTTGGGACACCTAGCGCTTGGGTCATAGGGCTGGACCTAAGGGGAATGGGTCCGGCGTCAGGACTCAAGATTAATGGGTCTTGCGTAAGGACCCAAGGTTCCTAGGTCCTAAGATTCTAAATATTATTGTTTTTGTTTTTATAATTCAACGTATTAATATCAAAGATATTATTATTTATGTTATAATATTATTATTTTTATAATAATTCAAAGTTTTAATATAAAAAATATTATTATTTATGTTATGATATTTTTTATAAAGATATTTCACTGTTGCGCGGGCTACTGTGCATTGTGAGTGTATTCATTGTGGATTGAACTGTGCCGCACTGTAGTGCGGGTACTGTAGACTGTGAGTGTTTTTATTGTGGATTGCACTGTTTTGTTTGGACGCGACCGCATCCACCTCCATGTTGGATCTGGACGCGTCCACGCCTAGCCCCACATTGGGTCTGGCCGCATCCACCTCCATGTTGGATCTGGACGCGTCCACGCCTAGCCCCACGTTGGGTCTGGACGTGACCACATCCGACACCATGTTGGACCTGGACGCGTTCACGTCCCTCCCCACGTTGGGTCTGGCAGCGACCGCGTCCACCTCCATGTTGGACCTGGACATATTATTATTAAATTGAAAACATATTATTATTTATATTATAAATTTTTATGATATTTTTTATAAAAATAAAAGTGAGCCCGTGGCTTAGTATTATTAAAAATATTCAACAATTCTAAATATTAATATAAAAAATATTATAATTTATGTTGTAAATATTATTATTTTTCTTCTAATACAAATTATTCATATAAAAAATATTATTATTTGTGTTCTAAATATTCTTGGAATTAAAAATAGTATTATTTATGTTATGAATATTATTATTTTTACTATTATAAAAAGTATTACTATTAAAAATATTATCTTTTGTGTTAAAAATATTATTATTTTTATAATAATGAATATTATTAATAAAATAATTACTAAATTAAAAAAAAATTATTATTAATATTAAAAAACAACCATAGATTTGATTTGAAAAGTAAAATTAAAAATCATCATCATCATCAATAAATTTTAAAAAATTGTTATCACTATAGAAGAAAAACCACGTAGGGACACGTGATGATTGTCTGCCTGTATGTCAGCAGACCGATTGCACAGGTGGCACTTGGGTTGCCTGCTATGTGCTGGGCAGACCTCAGTGCAAACATGACGCTTGAGCCGTGCTAAAACCCAACTGTTCTTGAGTCTTGCAGCTGCAGAACTCAAAATAGCATTGGATCATTGACTATACATGACCCAAACTAGCCATGGGTCTCGCTAGCGTCAAGATCCAATTTTTTTTATGAAAATAAAAAATGAACTCACGACGTAGCGTAGGCCACCTAACTAGTAATAATACTAATAATGATAGGGAAAAAAAGAACTCTGTTCCCTTCAAATAAGGAAAAAAAACTAAAAAAATAAATAAATTAACCAAGGCTAATATTTTTTTTTCCTAAAAGAATGTTCTTAATCACAAACCCACCTAATTTATTATATATATATAAAAAAAGAAAATTTGTAAAAGAAAAGAATTCTCATATTCTGTTAAAAATTACTTTTTCATGGCTCTTTTTATTTTATTTTAAATAAATTAGATTATGTTTGAGTTTCTCACATGAGAGTATTTTTATCATTTTAAAGAAGAATAGATGACGTTAAGATAGATTGAAAAACAATCCAATATGTAAGAACAAGTTAAAAACCATTAAACTTATATAAAAATAGATTAAAAACTATATATAAAATATAAGAATAAGCTAACTATCGGTGTTATGTACTGTACACCGAGCATATGACCAAGAAATGGCAGCATCCATCACACTTTCTGTACAGTGTTGTTTTGCATCCTCCACTAATTTCGACAGGCCATGTTAGCATATACATTTGTATTCAGAAACATTTACTCTCTAGATTTTCCAAGGAGGCTTGCTTTAAGGTTTCTCTTCTTCTTTTCTCCTCGACAAGGAAGGTCTCTTGTAGTAGAATTAACCCAAACCTTGTCGAATAATTTAAGAAGCACAAAACAAAATTCAATTAAGATTTTTAAAATAGTGTGGTAGACAAATTAAATCATTAAACACAAAGCTAAATTCATTTAAAATTTAGACAATAATTTCTTTTTTTTATACATATGGAAGGCTGGAATATGAACAAACATCTATTATTGAATTACCCGACCTTGATAGTTGTTAAAAAATCCACCTCAATCTAAAAGTTTAAACTGTTAGATAAGGTTTTAAGATATAATTTATATTATTTTCTAACACACCTCATCGAGTGAAAGCCTTTTGAACTTGAAGCTTGCACAATTCTATATTATCTTGTGCTTAATTTTTATCAAATAAATCGGGGTGGTGAGATTCGAACTCGTGACTACTTGATCATCAAGACTCTGACACCATGTTAAAAAACTATCTCAACCTAAAAACTTAAGCTATTAAATAAAATTTCAATATACGATTTATATTATTCTTATTCACCGACAGGGCCACTTAATTGATAAGTTCATGGATCTTTAAAATGGATTGTGTAACAAAAGAATCCCAGTTTCATTAAAAAAGAAAAGAAAAGAAAAGTAAAACACATTCAACATGCTAATTTTATTTTATCTTGCTGCACTTAGTGGCAAAAAAACGTGAAGGAGGCAGGTGATATACAGGGAGGGACACTAAGTTTTCGATTAACGAGATCTAATGTGTTGATTCTTATGTTGTGATTGCATTAAAAAAATGAAAATGGATGGAAAAAAAGTATGAGGATAGATCAAGGAGAGTGAGAGAAAAATAAATAAATTAAAAAACTTAGAACTCTGTCCAACAACACAACACACTTTCTTACCATAAGATTAGTTAAAATAGAAGGTGGACCACCAAACATACATTAATGCAAGGCCAGAAGGCCACTCTTCAACTCTGTCCAACAACACAACACACTTTCTTCGAAGTTCCAAGTGCGCAAGCTAATCGAGTATTTGTCTAAGTGATTAAAATCACGTTTTACTGATAACAAAAATATATTAAATTGACGTTTTGACGACTTAGCCAGGCCAATAATCATACCAAGCAACACCACTTTTTTGGTTTTTTTTCCCTTCTTGGTAGAGGTGTTAACCACGTTTGTTAGGCTGCGTGTGGGTTTAGAAGTTTCAAGGAGGGCTTGAACCTTCTATATTTAGGACAATACTCCTGCCTCAGTTTCAGCATAGGAGTAAAGACAACACTTGTTTCTTACATTTTTCTGTCAGAGGAGAAAGAGCTAAGAGGTGCAAGAAAAATGGACATGGAGGCAAGGAGACATGATACCAAGGGAGAGAGCGTGTGTGTGGTGAGTGAAGAGGTTACAGTTGATTGGAGAGGCAAGCCCTCCAATCCCAACAAGCATGGTGGCATGAGAGCAGCGGCATTTGTTCTTGGTATGTCTTATTTCTTCCCCAGCAGATCTTGCTGTTTCATGGTTTCCCTTTTCTTGGATATTAACTTTGCCAAGTGAAAGCAATAAGTTTTTTTGGCATAAAGTAAGGATATGACTTGATTCTCTCTATGATAAGTCATGATATTGTCTACCCTTTTCTGCAAACACTTGATGTATTTTCTGGCATGGAATCTCAGGGCTTCAAGCATTTGAAATAATGGCAATAGCTGCTGTCGGGAACAACCTCATAACATATGTGATAAATGAGATGCACTTCTCTTTGTCAAAGTCTGCAAACATAGTGACAAACTTTGTTGGAACTATCTTTATCCTGGCCCTCCTTGGTGGTTACCTCTCAGACTCTTATCTTGGGTGCTTCTGGACCATGCTCATCTTTGGTTTCGTGGAACTTTCTGTAAGGGCTCCTTTTAAGCTTTGCATACGTATTCTCCCTTCTATAGTTTAGCACAAGACAAACTTGTATGTATGTATGCAAAGGACAAATGAAGAATTATGAGGAAGAAATTGTCTGTGTGTAAGTAATGAAGATTCCTTCTGATAAACACTCTCTCTTTTGTTCATTGAATTCGTAGGGTTTCATATTACTATCAGTTCAAGCTCATCTTCCCCAACTAAAGCCACCCCAGTGTAACATGTTAACTGGTGGAGAAAACTGTATAGAAGCTAAAGGATTCAAGACCTTGATCTTTTTTGTAGCCCTGTACATGGTGGCATTGGGGAGTGGGTGCGTTAAACCCAACATGATTGCTCATGGGGGTGATCAGTTCAATCAAAGTAATCCAAAGCAATCCAAGAAGCTCTCTACCTACTTCAATGCTGCCTATTTTGCTTTCTCCATGGGTGAACTTTTTGCTCTAACACTTCTAGTATGGGTTCAAACAAATTCTGGCATGGATGTTGGCTTCGGAGTCTCTGCAGCTGTCATGGCAATGGGATTGATCAGCTTGGTTTCCGGTACTCTATATTACAGGAACAAAGCCCCTCAAGGAAGCATTTTCACCCCCATAGCTCAGGTAATATACCTTAACCTTTTCTTTCGTGCATTATCTCTGGCTACATATTGCATGCAATTCAAATCCTAACTCCTCCTGCTTTGCAAGAGCACCAAAATGAGCTACCTTTGTTCGAAATGTATGCACTCTTTTAGATTAAAATCATGGTTTTCTCTCTAAATTCTAACAGAGAAAGAGAGACAGTGCACTTGCATATTGTTTAGTGCCTCTTTTGGTCTCCATCAAGAATTGGAAGTTAGTGGTTGTTCGGATTTTTTATGTTGTGGACTCAACTGTTTGATGTTGCTGCTTGTGTCCGCAATTTTGTCTTGCTTAATTATGCTATCAGATAAATAAATACATGAGTTGATGCTTTGGCTACACGGTCATCTTGGGATAGACAAAAATAGAAAACCAGAGCTACTTGCGGCTTAATTTCTTGCCTAACATAAGATTATATAGACAATAGCAGAAAGGGTGTCTGCTGACTCATGGTCATGGAAAAAGTTGTTCCAGCCATTTTTATCCTACTTTCTATAGAATAATTATGAAAGAATGCTGGACCTTTCATTTTTCTAATAGTCTAATTGGGCTCTATTTATGGTCTGTCTGGGGTTTCTCAGGTTTTTGTGGCTGCCATGTTCAAGAGAAAGCAAATCTGTCCCGCTAATCCGCAGATGCTTCATGGAAGCCAAAACAGCGTGCCGAGTAATGGCCTGGTAGACCCATCTTCTGACCCTTGCAGGCTAGTTCATACACAAAGGTTCAGGTAATTCAGAATTTTTCTGAATTAATTAAGCAGAAACAAGTGCCAAATTAACTTGTATTTTCGCTTCTTTTAATTAATCCTTTTAAATATTACATTAATCTCTCTTGAACTAAATTCCAGGTTCTTGGACAAGGCGTGCATCAAAGTTGAAGATGGAAGCAATAGGAAGGAGAGTCCATGGAGATTATGCAGTGTCACTCAAGTGGAGCAAGTGAAGATACTGATCTCAGCCATTCCCATTTTTGCTTGCACCATAGTTTTCAACACCATCTTAGCTCAACTCCAGACATTCTCAGTCCAACAAGGGAGTGCCATGGACACCCAACTTACCAAATCCTTCCACATCCCTCCAGCTTCACTTCAATCCATCCCTTACATCATACTCATCTTTGTAGTCCCTCTATATGAAACTTTCTTTGTACCTTTTGCAAGAAAAATCACTGGTCATGAATCAGGAATATCGCCTTTGCAAAGGATAGGAGCTGGCCTCTTTTTTGTTACCTTTTCCATGGTTTCTGCTGCCATTATGGAGAAGAAGAGAAGGGATGCGGCTGTAGATTCAAACAAGATATTGTCCATCTTTTGGATCACCCCACAGTTTCTAATATTTGGATTGTCAGAAATGCTCACTGCTGTTGGTCTCATCGAGTTCTTTTACAAACAGTCTTTAAAAGGGATGCAAGCATTCTTAACAGCTATCACATATTGCTCCTACTCGTTTGGTTTTTACTTGAGCTCCTTGCTAGTTTCTTTGGTGAACAAGGTCACCTCCTCAAGCTCTACAAATAAAGGCTGGCTTAGTGACAATGATCTCAACAAAGACAGGCTAGATCTTTTCTACTGGATGCTAGCAGTCCTTGGCTTCCTCAACTTCCTCAACTATCTATTCTGGGCTAGATGGTATTCTTACAGTCCAACATCTGTATCCATCACAACACAACAAGGTACCCATGGTGACGACTATGGCTTCACCAACTCTTCAAAACATGTTGGGGATGAGAGCATCCCTTAGCTGATTTTTATACCACTCCTTGATCAAAAGAATATGCTTTCATCGCACTACATATTATATAGGCTTGTAATATAGGCACAGGAATATAAAAATGTTAAGGGATCATCTCCCTTTATCATTAGCCCTTCTGTTTTTTACCTTCTCCTTTCTTTCCTTCCAGCCTCGCTGCAGGAAGTAGGCTCCCTCTAGAGGGAGTTTTGTAAAATGAAGTGAAAAAATAGGGAACCAATCTATAATTAGAATAATGCTATAAAGGCAGCTTGTGTTGAGCATCAAGCAATCCCAAGCTCAAATCAATTTTTAAGTTTCTAATGATATGGTCAAGAAGCAAATTTCAAGGGTCCCAAAGAAGATCCATTGCATGCATCCTCCTCAATTTAGCACTTTCCTTGATCATGGGGAGCTCATCACTTAATTTGCTGGAGCTCTTGAAGAAGAGAGGTGTTTCCTAGCTAGCAATCTAACTTCTATGAAGTGATGAGTGCATCAGGAACATAATCAAAGGCTCTATCAGGAAAGTCCACGGGCAAAAACCTGTTACAAAATGTAAAGGAGAAGCTGTTCCCATCAGGAAATGTCCGAAAAAAAACATGTCTCAGACATGTCTTGGTATTGGAGCTAGGTCCCTCCAAGCACAAACCTTTTTTCCCGTCTGTTTTTATCTAAACACTAATACTCATCAAGATGTTGGCTAAAAACAGGCATAGACAGGGCCCCCCCTTCAAGAATATTGGAGCTCCTACCTTATGGTCAAGGATCATATAATAGCTGGCTTGACTACATAGAAGCCAAAAAAAAATACAGTGATGGTAGATTGAAGAGACAAAATCATAGCTGTAAAATCTCAGATTAATCCCTATTTTTAAAAAAAAATTTAAGAGATGTTTTAATTAAAAAAAATCAACACGTTAGGGTTGATTTTAACCGGCTTAACCATATCTTTTCTTTTATTTTTTTTAATTTGGATCGGTCTAGATTTTTATTGGCTAGTTTAAATTTTACGATGAAACATTAAAAAAATTGACTAAAATGTTAATATAAATCAGTTCCGTATTATAAAGGTCAATTATTTTAAATTATATTATAATAAAAAATGTCTAAAAAAATATTTCTAATTAAAATTATATTTACTAATCTAACCTGTAAAAAAAATTAAAAAGTTTTCAAAAAAATACATTGTCTGAGTGACACGTGTCCTCAAC
>Ga0307517_10010772_pt1 | contig 12748 bp, 10 predicted proteins | sample 23_EM_MG_FD_194515 | JGI IMG/M metagenome (GOLD analysis project Ga0307517, IMG submission 194515) | Populus trichocarpa ectomycorrhiza microbial communities from riparian zone in the Pacific Northwest, United States - 23_EM | ecosystem: Host-associated > Plants > Roots > Unclassified | place...
CCCACGCGTCGGTCAACAGCATCAGCACCCGCCGCCCGCGCGGCGCGGCCGCCATCAAGCGCCGCCCCGGTTGCTCTGCCCGGCAGCAAGGCGCAGGTCGGCCTCGACCATTTCGGTGATCAGTGCATCGATCGTCGTGGTCGGCGCCCAGCCCAGCACGCGCTTCGCCTTCGACGCGTCGCCGATCAGCAAATCGACCTCGGTTGGACGGAAATAACGCGGGTCGATCCGGACCAGCACGCGGCCGGTGTCGGTGCAGCGGCCGATCTCGTCGACCCCCTCACCTTCCCAGGCGACGGTCATCCCGGCGACCGCGAAGGCGCGCTCGACGAAGCTGCGGACGCTATGCGTCTCGCCCGTCGCCAGGACGTAATCGTCGCCCTCGGGCTGTTGCAGGATGCGCCACATCCCCTCGACATAATCGCGGGCATGACCCCAGTCGCGCTGCGCATCGAGGTTGCCCAGGTACAGCGTATCCTGATGCCCATGGCGGATCGCGGCGACGGCGCGCGTGATCTTGCGCGTAACGAAGGTCTCGCCGCGCAGCGGGCTTTCATGGTTGAACAGGATGCCGTTCGAGGCGTGCATGCCGTACGCCTCGCGATAATTGACCGTGATCCAATAGCCGTAGAGCTTGGCCACGGCGTAAGGGCTGCGCGGATAAAAAGGCGTGTTCTCGGTCTGCGGCACTTCGCGCACCTTGCCGAACAGTTCCGAGGTCGATGCCTGATAGAAACGCGTCGTGTCGGTCAGCCCGGCGACGCGGATCGCCTCGAGCACGCGCGCGACGCCGACGCCGTCGGCATTGGCGGTATATTCCGGCGTCTCGAAGCTCACCGCGACATGGCTCTGCGCGGCGAGATTATAGACTTCGTCGGGTTGAATCTCTGCGATCACGCGGCCGATATTGGTCGCGTCGGTCATGTCCGAATAATGCAGGAACAGGCGCACGCCATCGACATGCGGGTCGTCGTAGAGATGGTCGATCCGCGACGTATTGAACGACGAGGCGCGGCGGCGCAGGCCATGCACCTCATATCCCTTGGCGAGCAGGAGCTCCGCCAGATACGCGCCATCCTGGCCGGTGATCCCGGTGATGATCGCTTTCTTGCCGTTCAACTCCTGGCCCCTCTTCTACGCCGCCGACGGACGGGTCGCAGCCCGGGTAACCCGCGCACGGTCAAAAGCAACCCCTTCGCGGGTGCGCGCGGCAAGCTTGGCAGCGGGCACGCCAGTCGCTAGGGCCTCGGCTTCGCGGGCACGACCGCGGCAACGACAGACCGACTGTACCGGAGGAAGTTTGCCCAATCCGTTCAGCACCAACCGGCCGCAGACGCTTTATGCGGCGCTCGCGCTGCTGGGCGTCGCCGTGCTGTTCGGTGGAGCGACGCGCTATGAGGTCGGGACGACGATGGTGCCCCGGCTCGCGGCGCTCATCGCGATCGTCTATCTGTTCTGGCCGCGCAACCGGTCGCCGCTCCGCGTCGAACCCGGCGCGGTGATCTTCTGGGTGGTGCTGTTCGCATTGCCGCTGGTCCAGCTCATTCCGCTCCCCTGGTCGGTCTGGACCGCGCTTCCCGGCCGCGGGCTTGCCCAGCAGGTCTATACGACCCTTGGCGACAAGCCCTGGTTGCCGATCAGTCTGTCGCCCAGCCGGACGCTCGACTTCCTGCTCGCGCTGGTCGTGCCGCTGGCGGCGTGGCTGCTCGGCAAGCATCTCGATTTCCCCGGCCGCGCCGTGGTGTTGCGCGCAATGCTGCTGCTCGCGCTCGCCAGCGCGATTCTCGGGCTCATCCAGCTGACGATGGGCGCCGACAGCCCGCTCTATTTCTACCACGTGACCAACGACGATTCGAGCGTCGGCTTCTTTTCCAACGCCAACCATCTGGCGCTGTTCCTGGCGGGTGCGATCGTCATCGCGCTTGCCTGGCTGGCCGATGCGATGACGGTCAGCGGTCGCATCCCGGCGCCGGCGGCGGTCGTCTGCGGGCTGGCGATCGGCGTGCTGCTGTTCGGCATCGCCGGGACCAGCTCGCGCGCCGGCGCGATCTTTTCCGTGGCCGGGCTGCTCGGCGGGCTGGCGATGCTGCCGCTCGAACGGATCGGCCTGAAGCGCAGTTATGTGCTCGGCGGGTCGGCCGCGGTGACGCTCGCGCTCGCGGGCGGACTGGGTCTTGTACTCAGCGGACGCGTCCTGTCGGATCGCTTCGGGATCGAGAACGGCACCCCGGAACGGATCGGCCTCTTGCCGCAATTCGCGCACGTCGCACGTGATTTCTTTCCGTTCGGTTCGGGCCTCGGCAGCTTCGAGCCGGTGTACAAAAGCTACGAACAGGCCAGCACGCTGAGCTTCGGCTATTGGAACCAGGCGCACCAGGATTATTTGCAAGTCGCGATCGAGGGCGGCCTGGTCGGGATGTTGCTGATCCTGGCGTTCCTTGTCTGGTTCGTGATCCGAGTCGTTCGCATCTGGTATCGGGGCGACGAATCCTCACGGATGCGGCGGCAGCAGGCGACGGCGGCGCTGTTTCTGACGATGATCATGGCGCACGGCATGGCCGATTATCCGATGCGGACCGGAACGATCGCCTGCATATTCGGTTTTCTCGCCGCGTTCTTGACCATTCCGGAGGAAGGCGAGGCGAGCCGGCAGAGATCGCGCCGCGATTTGGGCGAAGACGCTTTTGGGGTATATGGGCAAAATCAGGATGTGGTACCCGTCAGGGCAATCGACCGCGGAATCGCGGCGCAGGGAGGCGATCATTACTCGTAAGCTTATCGTAGCGTGCGCCCTCGCGGCTGGTCTGAGCGCATGCGCAGGCCCCAATTACAAGCCGGAGAGCGCGGCCGCGGCAAAACCAGAAACCGCTCTTCCGGTTCCGTCGGTCGAGGACATGACGCGCGACCAGGCGGACTATCGCATCGGGCCGCTCGACAAGCTGAACGTCACCGTGTTCGGGGTGCCCGACCTGACGACCGCCGTCCAGGTCGATGGCTCGGGAAATTTGACCATGCCGCTGATCGGCCAGGTCAAGGCGATCGGCGAGACGCCCAATTCGCTCGCAGGGAAGATCGCGGCCGCGCTCGATCAGCGTTACGTCCGCAACCCCCAGGTGGCGGTCTCCGTCACCGAGGCGGTGAGCGCACTGGTCACTGTCGAAGGCAGCGTGATCCGGCCGGGACAATATCCGGTCATCGGGCGCACTACCTTGCTCCGCATGATCGCCGCCTCGGGCGGACCGTCGGATTATGCGCGCCTGAGCGAAGCGGTAGTGTTCCGCACCGTCAACGGCCAGAAGATGGTCGCCCGGTTCAACATCAAGGATATTCGCGGCGCCCGCACGACCGATCCGGAAATCTACGGCAATGACGTCATTGTGATCGGCAACAACGCCGGCCGGCAGCTCTTCAAGGATGTCATCTCCCTCGCGCCGGTCCTCGGCATCTTCTATCAGATCACCAGATAAGGCTTTCCCTTGGCAACCAATACCCTTCCGCTCGATCTCGGCGGCCCCGCGGCAGACCGCGACCCCGATTCGCGGCTGGCGCTCGAACATTTCCTGCAACAGCAGGACGCGGAAAGCCCGCTAACCCAGTATCTCCAGATATTGGTTCGGCAGCGCTGGATCGTGCTGGCAATCATCGCTGCGGGCGTGCTGGCGGCGGCGTTCATCAACGCGACGACGGTGAAGCTGTATCGCTCGACCGGCTCGATGGAGATCGCGCGCGAAGCGGCCCGGGTCGTCAACGACGGCGATACCCAGCCCCGCCAGGCGGCGGCCGGCCTGGAATTCTACCAGACGCAATATGGTCTGCTGCGCAGCCGCGCGCTGGCCGAACAGACCGTCGCGTCACTGCGCCTCGCCGACAACCCCACCTTCCTTTATGGCTATGGCGGCAAGAAGGCGCCGGCCAACGCGCTCAGTGGCGATCGCCAGCGCCGCGAGCGGTCCGCCGCAGGGCTGCTGATGGGGCATTTGACGGTCGAGCCGGTCCGTGGGTCGAGCCTGGTCCAGCTGAGCTTCGACAGCCCGGACCCCGCGCTGTCGGCAACCATCGTCAATTCGATCGCCAAGAATTTCATATCCTCCAGCCTCAACCGCCGCTTCCAGGCAACGGCTTATGCACGTCAATTCTTACAGCAGCAGATCGAACTGACCCGTCAGAAGCTCGAAACGTCGGAACGCGCCCTAGTCGCCTATGCGAGCCAACAGCGCATCATTAACTATGAGAGCGGCGTTACCGGCAAGAACGAGGATTCGTCGAGCGGCGTGTCGGTAGAGTCGACAGACCTCCGCGCGCTCAACGACGCACTCAATGCCGCTAAGATCGATCGGGCTCAAGCCGAATCAAAATATCAGCAGGCAGTCCGAAGCGGCGGGTTGAACGCTCCTGATAGCCTGAGCGACGGCACCGTTATGGCTCTGCGCAGTCAGCGTGCGCAGCTTCAGTCCGATTATCAGCGACTATCAGCGCAGTTCCGCTCGGACTATCCGCAGATGATCGCGCTCCGCCAACAGATCACCGAACTCGACAGGCAGCTGGGAAAACAAGGTGCGGTTGTGCTGGATTCGCTGCGTTCCACGTACCAAGCGGCAGCACAACGGCAAGGTGAGCTTCAGGGCCAGGTCAATAGCCTCAAGAACAGCGTGATCGACCTCCGCGGCCGCACCGTCCAGTACAACACGCTTCAGCGCGATGCCGACACCAATCGCGCGCTCTACGACGCCCTGCTCCAGCGCTACAAGGAGATCGGCATCGCCGGTGGCGTCGGAACGAACAACGTGTCTGTGGTCGACGCTGCCCTTCCCTCGGGCGCCCCGATAACGCCGCGTAGCTCAATGAACCTGCTGCTCGGCCTATTTGCCGGCGCATTGGCGGGCTTTGCGGTGGCATTCATGCTCGAGCAGCTCGATGAATCGATCATCGCGCCGCACGATCTCGAGCGGAAGCTCGGCGTGCCGCTGTTGGGCAGCGTGCCGCGCGTGCCCGATGCGGACGTCTCGATCGACCTGCTCGAGGACAGCAAGACGCCGCTGGCAGAAGCCTATCTGTCGCTCCAGACGGCACTCCGGCTTACCACCAGCAAGGGCGCGCCTCGCGTTTTGTTCGTGACGAGTTCGCGGCCGTCGGAAGGCAAGTCGACCACAGCGATGGCAGTGGCGCGCAATTTCGCCTCGCTCGGTAAGAAGACGATCCTGATCGACGCCGATTTGCGCAATCCTTCGGTGCACAAGATGATGGGGTTCGCCAACTCGGGCGGGCTTACCAACATCCTCGCCGGTGCGACCGATATCAACAATTATATCCGCAAAGGGCCGGTCGACCGGCTGGCGATCATGAGTTCGGGGCCCATCCCGCCCAACCCGGCCGAATTGCTCGCGGGCGCCAATCTGGCGCACACGTTCGAACGCCTGCTCAACGAACAGGGCTATGAGCATATCGTAGTCGATGGCCCGCCAGTGCTTGGTCTCGCCGACGCACCGCTGATCGCCAGCTACGCCGAAGCGACGATGTTCGTGATCGCCGCGCGCAACACGCACACGCGTACCGCGCGCGTCTCGCTACGTCGTCTCGCCGACGTCCATGCTAATATCCTCGGCGCGGTGTTGACCAAGTTCGACGCCAAGAAGATCGGCTACGATTATGGCTATAATTACGATTATGGCGACAAGCGGATCGGCTTCATGAAGCGCGTGACGGGCTGAGCCCGGAGCGGGCGCGATGGCGATCATAATCCTGCGGCGCGGCACGACTGCCGCGCGGGTCGTCGTGATCGCAGTCGCGCTGGTCGTCGCCTTCTTTACCATCCGATCGGGATTGGCGTTCCTGCTTGCCACCCCGACGGGGGCTCATATCGCGATCCAGATCGATCCGACCAACACCAATGCGCTCAGCGTCGATGCGAATGAGCGTTTGAAGACGGTCGAACTCGGCCCACCCGCGGCGAAGCTTGCTGCCGACAGCAGACGAATCCTTGAATATTCGCCTTATGAAGTCGTGGCACTACGCAATATCGGCATCATCACCGCATCAAACGACGACGAAAAAGGCGCGGCGCGGTTGCTCGGTGTAGCCGCGCGACTGTCGCTGCGCGATTATCTGACCCACGCTTGGCTGCTTGACTATCGGTTCCGCACCAACGAAGTCGCGCCCGCGGTGAAGGAAGCCGACATCCTGCTGCGACAGGACGAGCAGAACTGGCCGGTGATCATTCCCGCGCTAATCGCGCTCAGCCGCGATCCGCGGATCATCGACCCATTGGCCCGGACACTGGCAACACGGCCCTATTGGCGCGGCACCTATCTGACCCGGCTGGGCAGCGACAACTCGTTTCCCGACGCGACTTATACGATGCTGACGCGACTCAAGGCGATCGGATCGGCTGCCGCCAAGGAAGAGTTGGACCCCTATTTCATCAAGAGCGCTGATCGCCTGTCGCCGGCCCAGTTGTTCGCGCAGTGGGTCGCGCTCCTGCCGCCTGGCGCCGAATCGGCGGGCAAGGGCCTGTTGCGCGAAGGCGACTTTGCCGGGCTCGACGCGTCGCCCCCATTTGGGTGGCGCCTCTATCCTGCCGATGGCGTCTACGCCGAGCGCAGTACCGGTCCCGCGGGCATGGGCAGCGCGCTCTACGTCTCCTATTCGGGCGAGCTCGAGACGATCTTCGCCAACCAGCAACTGGTGCTGCCGGCCGGTCATTATCGCTTCGCGGGGCGCGTCTATGCCGAGGATGCGATCGACGCGGGCGTCTTCCGCTGGTCGATCGTCTGCATGACCAAGGGTGCGACCGGGGTGCTCGGCACCGCACCGGTCAATCCGCAGCCCGGCCAGCTCGGCCGCTATGCGGTCGAGTTCGACGTACCTGCCAAGTGCGACCAGCAACAGCTGGCGCTGACGGGAACCGCGCGCGATACCACGTTCGACACGCTCGCGCTTTATGTCGACGGCCTCGATATCACGCGGCTGCGCTAGATATCCTGTTCGCTCCGGCGCGAACCAACCCTTCAGCTGCGCGACGCGACCATCGCGAACATCGTCTTGCGATAGCGCGGCCCACCGGCCAGGCGGTTGACGAACCGCGGCAGCGGCGGGTCGGCATAATAGACCGTCTCCAGCACGGTCAGGCCGAGACGCCGCAGAATCTCACGCACCTCGGTCGAGGTCGGCACATGACGGACATGGCGATAATAATGCGGTCGCCCGGTCACTCGCCAGGCAAGCGCCTCGAATCGGCGATAGCGCGACCGCCCGTTGGGCAACGACAGAATCAGCCGGCCATCCGGGCGGAGCAAGGCAGCGAGGCGCGTAATCTCGGTCGCCAGATCGGGTAGATATTCGAGCACGCTGGAACACAGTGCCAGATCGTATCGCCCCGCGCGGTCGGACAATGTCTCGAACAACGCGACCTCGAACGAGACATTGGCGATCCCGCGCTCCTCGGCGCTGGCGCGCGCCAGCGCGATCATCTGTTCGGCGCCATCGATGCCGTCGACCTGCGCGACGATCCTGGCCGCCTCGAACGACAGCGTGCCAGCGCCGCACCCCGCATCGATCACCTGGTCGCCGGGCCGGGCATAACGTTCGATCAGCGTGCCCCAGGCGCGCAGGCGATCGCGGAACCCGCGCGACCGGACATATCCGTCGCGAAACGCCGGCGCGATCGAATCGTGCCAGCTGATGGCGGTTTCGGATACGTCGGCCACAGTTGCTCCCCCGGCAATCGCCCTCGTCGTTCGGGCATTTGTCGATACCGACCTAGCGTGGCCGGACCCCGGACGCACCAGAGGATTCGCCCACTCGGCGCAATAAAAATCCCGGCTCGGCGCAGCTGCCGTCCGGGGAATTCAATACAAATAAGAAGGGCGCGAAGTCCTGAAACTCCGCGCCCTGCAATATCCGGTTAGAAACCGATCACGGGCTCTTCGGCTTCGAGCTGCCCGAGGTGGCGGCAATGATGCCGCCGATGATGGCGATGACAGCGAGGACCGCAACGATACCGCCGCCGCCGCCACGCAAGTGGTTGGCATCCTTGGCATCGGCGCCTGCGCGCACGGTGCTGACCTTGGCCATGACCGTACCCTTGGCGGGCGCAGCCTGAGCCAGCGCCGGGGTCGCCGCGAGCGCCACCGACGCGAGCGCCGCAACAGCGGACTTAAACAGCACCATTAGCAAACTCCCTTGGTTATCTGTTCCAATTTCTCGACGCGCTTGCCACACAAACGCGCCGACTGTCAACCATAGTGCCGATCGTTCCGGGATCGTTCCCCGCCCCAATTCCGGCCCCAGTGCCAACAGTTCGCAAACGTCACTACGCCGGATTTGTTGCATTGCGAAAACATTTTTATCCGACTGTGGCGTCCACGCATCGCCCTTCGCCCAGGACGGTTAAATTCTGATGACGATAGGCCAGAATTTCTGGCGTATTCGCGATACTCCGCCGCGCCTTCGCGATGGTTGGGGCAGGCCTTTCCGGGGCACGAGTGGCTGACGAATGGGGCTTGTCTGGCGGCAGTCAATCCGGGAAAGGACATTCATGCCTGCTGCCGCACGTCCCCGTATCCTCGTGGTCTTCGGGACGCGCCCCGAAGCGATCAAGCTCTTTCCGTTGGTCCACGCGCTCCGCCGCACCGACGCCGACGTCCGCGTGTGCGTCACTGGCCAGCACCGCGAAATGCTCGATCAGGTTCTTGAGATCGCTCGGATTACGCCCGAGCACGACCTCGACCTGATGCTGCCCAACCAGTCGCTCGACATGCTGAGCGCACGGCTGCTGACCGAGCTTGGCACGGTGATGGACGCCGACCAGCCCGACCGCGTCATCGTCCAGGGCGACACCGCGACCGCGATGATCGGTGCGCTGACCGCTTATTATCGCAAGATCCCGGTCGGCCATGTCGAAGCCGGCCTGCGCAGCGGCAACATCTATCATCCCTGGCCCGAAGAGGTGAACCGCAAGGTCGTCGGCGCGATCGCCGACCTGCATTTCGCGCCGACCGACACCGCGCGCGATGCCTTGCTCGCGGAGAGGGTTCCCGCCGAGCGGATCCACGTCACCGGCAACACCGTGATCGACGCGCTGATCGAAACGCGCGCCCGCGTCGATTCGGATCCCGCGCTGGCCGCGACGATCACCCCGATCGCCGCGCGCTTCGCCGGCAAGCGCATAGTTGCCGTAACGACACACCGCCGGGAAAATTTCGGCGACGGGCTGAAATCGGTCGCCCAGGCGGTCCGCCGAATCGCCGAGCGGCCCGATGTCGCAGTGATCTTCCCGGTCCATCCGAATCCCAATGTCCGCGGTCCGATGGCCGAGGTCCTGGGCGGCATCGACAATGTCGCGATGATCGATCCGCTCGATTATCCCAATTTCGTCCGCCTGCTGTCGCTCTGCTATTTCGTGATGACCGACAGCGGCGGCGTGCAGGAGGAAGCGCCCGCGCTCGCCAAGCCCGTGCTGGTGATGCGCGAAACGACCGAACGGCCCGAAGGCGTCGTCGCCGGCACCGCCAAACTGGTCGGCAATGACGAGGAAGTCATCGTTACCGAAGCTTCAAGACTTCTCGACGATAAGGCGGCCTATGAAGCTATGGCCCGCGCCCACAACCCGTTCGGGGATGGCAGAAGCAGCGAGCGGATCGCCCGCATCATCCTCGATTCGGCCATCTGACATGGCGAAAGTCTGCGTCGTCGGCCTCGGCTATATCGGCCTGCCCACCGCCGCGGTGATCGCGCGCAGTGGCGCCTCGGTGCTCGGCATCGATATCAGCGCGCACGTCGTCGAGACGATCAACGCCGGCCGCATCCATATCGAGGAAGCCAATCTCGAAAGCCTGGTGCACGACATGGTCGCGAGCGGGTCGCTGCGCGCGGCGCTCGCACCCGAGCCCAGCGATGTGTTCGTCATCGCGGTGCCGACGCCGTTCACCGACCATCACGCGCCCGACATCAAATACGTTCTCGCCGCGACGCGCTCGATCGCGCCCGCCATCGGCAAAGGCAGCCTGGTGATCGTCGAATCGACCTGCCCGGTCGGCACCACCGAAGCCGTCCGCGACGTCCTCAAGGAAGCGCGTCCCGACCTCAGCTTTCCCGACGGTAGCGACGCGCGGACCGACGTGTGCGTGGCCTATTGCCCCGAACGCGTGCTGCCGGGAAAGATCCTCGAGGAACTGGTCAGCAACGACCGGTCGATCGGCGGCCTCAGCGCGGCCTGTGCCGAGCGCGCGGTCGCCTTCTACAAAGGCTTCGTCGCCGGCGACTGCATCGCGACCACCGCGCGCACCGCGGAAATGTGCAAGCTGGTCGAAAACTCGTTCCGCGACGTCAACATCGCCTTTGCCAACGAATTGTCGATCGTCTGCGACACGCTCGAGCTCGACGTCTGGGAAGTCATCCGGCTGGCCAACCGCCACCCGCGCGTCAACATTCTCCAGCCCGGTCCCGGCGTCGGCGGCCATTGCATCGCGGTCGACCCCTGGTTCATCGTCGACAGCGATCCGGAAAACGCGCGGCTGATCCGCACCGCGCGCGAGGTCAATGACGGCAAGGCGCATTACGTCTTCGACCGCACTGCCGCGCTCGCCGACGCGCACCCCGATGCCGCGATTGCGTGCCTGGGCCTGTCGTTCAAGGCGAATATCGACGATCTGCGCGAGAGCCCCGCGCTCGAGATCGCGCTGGAGCTGGCGAAGAAATATGGCGACCGCGTCCGCGTGGTTGAACCGCATGTCGATGCTTTGCCGCCGGCGTTCGACGGCACCGGCGCGATCAAGGCAACGCTCGACCAGGCACTCGACGACTGCGGCGTGCTCGTCGTGCTGGTCGATCATCACGAATTCCGCGGCGTCCCGGCCAATCGGCGCGCCGGCAAGGCGATCTACGACACGCGCGGGCTCTGGCCGGCCTAGGATCCGTACTCACCATTCGCCGTGCATGAGCACGCCACGTTGATCGTGGATCGCAGCCATGTCAGAAACCGGCATGGCGATGCCTCCTCGCATCGAGGAGTGGCGTGCTGGCCGGAAGGAAGTGCCCCTGCGGATCGGTGCCCTAAAGCTCAAGCTGCAATTGATGTGCGGCGACCAGATAGCGCTCGGTCCCGGCAAGGCTGATCTGCTGGAAGCGATCGATAGCCAAGGATCGATCAGCGGCGCCGGCCGCGCGCTCGGCATGAGTTATCGCCGGGCCTGGCTGCTGGTCGATGAGATGAACCACTGCTTCGCCGACAGACTCGTCGAGACGCTGACCGGAGGAGGGCGCGACCGTGGCGCGCGGGTGACCGCGGCCGGCCGCGCCGTGCTCGCCGCCTATCGCGAACTCGAGACGGCGGCCGAACGCGCGACCGATATATCGGCGCGTCTCACGCTTACCGAGCGCCTGCTCGACGCGCCTGCCGACCGCAACGACGCCTGATTCTCCGCCGGCCCGCTTGCCCCCTTTTCAACGGGACGACCTCTGTATACGCGCGGATATCGATATCCGAACGGATATAGAGAACGATAGGGGTTTTCATGCGTCTTGCTCTGGCCGGCACCATCCTGTTCGTCGTCGCCCTGCCTGCCCAGGCGCAAACCACGCACGACACGGACACCGACGACATCGTCGTGACCGCGCGCCAGCGCACCGAAAACGTTCAGGCCGTGCCGATCGCGGTGTCGGTGGTGAGCGGCGAGCAGCTAGACCGCGCTTATACGGTCAACACGCAGCAGCTCAGCCTGCTGGTGCCGAGTCTCAATTATTCATCGGCCAATCCGCGCAACACCGCCTTCACGATCCGCGGCCTCGGCAGCAGCGTCGTGGCGGTCAGTCAGGCCAATGACGGGCTGGAAGGCGGCGTCGGCTTCTATGTCGATCAGGTCTATCACGCGCGCCCGGCAACCGCCGCGTTCGACTTCAGCGACATCGATCGGATCGAGGTGCTGCGTGGACCGCAGGGTACCTTGTTCGGCAAGAACAGCACCGCCGGGGCGATCAGCATCACCACCCGGCTGCCGACCTTCACGCCCGAGGCGAGCGAGGAGATATCGGTCGGCAGCTTCAACTATGTCCAGGCCAAGGCGTCGGCGTCGTTGCCGCTGACCGATACGATCGCCGCGCGGATCTCCGGGCTGGTCACGCGGCGCGACGGCGTGATCCGCAATATCGTCACCGGCGAGGATCATAACGGCATCGGCAATCAGGCGGTGCGCGGGCAATTGCTGTTCCAGCCGAACGATCGCGTATCGGTCCGCCTGATCGCCGATTTCACCAATTTCGAGAGCAATTGCTGCACCCAGGTATATTTCCGCGTCGCGCCGACGCTCAAACCCGCCGCACGCCAATATCCCGCGCTCGCCGCCGGGGTCGGCTACACCCCGGCCAGCCTCGACCCCTATGATCGCGTCACCGACATCGACGCCGCTTTGGGCGTGAACACCAATGAGGGCGGTGTATCGGCGATCGCCAACTGGAATCTGGGCGCAGCGACACTGACCTCGGTCAGCGCGTGGCGGTTCTGGAACTGGGACGCGGCCAATGATCGCGACTATACCGGGCTGCCGATTCAACTGGTCCAGCACATCCCGTCGCGCCAGGATCAATACAGCCAGGAATTGCGCCTCGCCTCGAACGGGGACGGTGCGCTCAGCTATGTCGGCGGGCTCTATTTCTTCCGGCAACGCGTGATCGGACGGCCGATTTCGATCTATGGGCCGCTCGCGGCTTATTATCTGATCGGGCCGACCACCGGCGCGGCGGCGACCCCCGTACC
>Ga0307517_10010774_pt1 | contig 12747 bp, 8 predicted proteins | sample 23_EM_MG_FD_194515 | JGI IMG/M metagenome (GOLD analysis project Ga0307517, IMG submission 194515) | Populus trichocarpa ectomycorrhiza microbial communities from riparian zone in the Pacific Northwest, United States - 23_EM | ecosystem: Host-associated > Plants > Roots > Unclassified | place...
CTCCAAAAGCTGGAATCACTCATATTTGGTGACTCATAATTTCTAGGATACAAAGCGTCGATCAAGTAAACACATGCAAAGAAGGATAGTTTCTCCAAGTAATATGGCCAGAAGATGATGATCCCAGTAAGTGGAGTCAGAATTTTCCTTTTTCAGTTTAGTCACTCGATTAATTAATTATACATTACTAACAAACTTAGAAAAGTGGAAAGAAGAAGAATATACAAGCTAAAGACTATGAATTATGGTAACAAAAAGTCATTAGTTCCCTATGTCACCCCACTCTCTTTTCTGTATTCTTTTATTTTGTTTTGTAGTTTATATCATTAAAGACCCATCTCTATAGAGGATAGAGATCATTCTAAATGTAAAGTAAACGACAGAAGGGGTGAGAAATAATGGAAAGAATTATTAAATAAAATGACTAAACAGATGAAACCTTGATTTATTTATTGGAGCAGTAGTTATTTCTCAGAGACAAAACATTCAAGGCATATGAGCAAAAAATTTAATCTTAAATGTTCAAATGAATAGATGTAAATATATTTGTGTGTTCATGTAAGTGAAGGTTTCTTTTTTATAATGAATGACAAGTTTCTTGTTAATAGAGCATAAAAAGAAATACATGGGTAAGGAACAGCAGCCCTCCTTTATTGCAACATGCATGATCAATTAGGAAATACAACAACAAATCGTTTTTACAATCAAGTTATAAATTTGATTCCAGCTTCTTATCTCATGATTGAACATTGGTGTGTTAATGGGGTCTCAAATGACTAAAAGTCCAAAATATTTGTTCACTATTAGCTACGACTATCAATTTTCAAAATTGAATGGAGTCAATTGACCCCACTCACATACACTCAAAATACAGCTGGCTCTGTCCCTAGGCCCCGTCATTTTTGCTTAAGAGAAAGGGAGATGTAATGGAAATAATATCATTTTAGCCAGGTTCTAGAACTGCAGTAAATTCTGCAGAACTGGTTTAAATATGAAACATAGTCTTTGCAAACGATGAAGAGTAGAAATTATACAATACATCTGGCATTCAAATTTTGCATTCCTAAATAGATATCAGTTTAGCATTTATTTCCTGCCCCACCCTACCCTTCACTACCTTTTCCCCTGCATCCCATCTACATGGTATTTCAAGGAATAAAGCTAGAATGTTGATTCAACTTAAGAAAATCATTGAAAATGTTAATACAGTATCATTAGGAAATCTTCCAGACAGAAAGAATAAATAAAGATGAGAGCAGAAAAATGGAAAGCAGCAATTAAGGGAACCCATGACCACACTCGTCCATGCATCCATCCACTCACATGCATATATGGCCATTAAAATGAATTATATACCTATGACATTATATAAATTTAGATTACATACAGGCCAAGGGCATAAGTGCAGCTCCAACTGATAAGTTTTCTGACCCGTATCTGAGTCCTACAACACCATAATCTTCTGTAGATATTCTGCAACAGTAGTGAGCTTTGTGAAAGGATAAATTTGAAAAAATTAAAGTCACCAAGATACCCGAGGACTCATTTAACATCATTCTAACAGTAAGGAGGGGCATACCTTTTTCGCATAAGTAATGGGAAAATGCCGAACGCTCCAAATCCATATTTAGGGTAGTAAGCAGAAGAGCGCATTTGCAAAATGCTGAGGTGTATATTTAAAGTTTAGATGGTCTCGGCAAAGAAGAGCACAAATACTAAAAAAAAAAAGGAATATAACAAGGCAAGGTAATATTTTGCTCACGGGTCAGAACTTGAAGCAAAAAGGTCCATGAATGAATGAGGGTCATCCAAATCACTGCTCATATAAAGACTCATTGTTAAATAGTTGCAATATAGCATTTAGACAGAGGAGAGAGGGAAAAAAAAACCTTTGCCAGCGAAACAAAGCATTTCCCACAATGTTCTCCTCCGGTTTATGGTTTAGCGGACCTGAAAGCTAATCATTTTATGTTAAGGGGCGAAAAAAAACAAAGGTTAAGGGCCTATTTGGGAGTGTAGTTGAGGTTGTTTTTCAAAATGTTTTTCGCTTAAAAATACATTAAAATAATGTTTTTGTTATTTTAAAAAATTCATTTTTGACATCAGTCCATAAAACGATCCAGAAAGACAAAAAATTCAAAATTTGTGGTGCAAAAGCAGCCCCAAATAGGGCCTAAATCATAAATCATATAATGCATGTCTAATAGTAAAGTAACATAATTTTGAAAGTAAAAGGTTGTAAAATAAGGAAGATGAACAGTGTGGAATGGATACAGTTGCAATGAAATCGACGTGAGGATCATCAATTGGCTTCAGCATAATTCTTGTGGTAAAATGTGAAGCTTCCTCAAAGTAATCCTCAAAAAGGCACTTCAAAGCCAACTTCCCAAATAATATGTTATAAGATGACTCCAGCATCCTACAATTATATACGTATATATATATATAATTCAACATAAATGTAATACCATTCCATACCTAAAATAGCAGCAAACTTGAAATGAGAACTGTACTCTGCTCTCTCTCAAATCATTTTTTAATAATTTCTCGCAATCTAAATAAAAATAATAAAAACCTGGTGCGGGCAGCCAGAGGAGGGAAGTCGAAGAGAGGAGGGACCAGCACCATAGGTGGTGGTGGCTCTTTGTTCATCAAGTTCCCCATTCTCGGTTTTGTTTTTTTTCAATGTTGAGCAGATTTCTTCTGCTTAGAAATAAATAAAACTGGGAATCAATCAAATGTAATAAAACATAATAATAAAATAACTAAGTGAAAAAGAGATGGATAGGATATGATTACTCACTACTGCAACAGAAACCTCTAAATCCTCGCGCCTCCAACGCATCTCTCTCTGAGGTTGATGACGAATTCAACTCTCCAGTCTCCCCTCCCCACTTCTTTGCTAATCCCCACTCACGTGGCACTGCATACTGTTGCCATCATCTTAATTTTGTTACATAATTACAAATCTGTCCCTACCCTTTTTTTTTAATCTATTTTAGGATTTACTATATCATGGATTTTTTTTATTAACGTGAGTGTCCGGACCAGCTTGCGCGCATCTCAACTAATCACATAGGCCCTGAAGTTAACGACCATGTAAACCTCTAGTGGCCTTAAGGTTTGTGAGACTCGAACTGGTGACCTACTATATCATGAATCTTTACTGCATTACAAGGTTGTAAAAAATAATTTTTTGATATGATATAAATAATATAATATAAACTTGAATTGAAAAATTATAAAATTATAAGTTAATTTTGTAATTAATTATATATTGATAATTCCAGTTAAGAAATTAAATTACATTAAAATCTGATAAAGTGAGTAAACAATATTATAATCAATGAGTGATGTAAATAAAACGAGAGAGATAATAGTATAAATCAATAAATTAATGACACGAATAAATAAAAAGTCTTATAACAAAACTTCTCAATACATGAGAATCACTGCATGGTAATAAGTACTCATGAACCTGGTGACAACTTAGTTGTTTCCATCATAATAAGTCCTAATAGACCTCTTTTGGTTTGTAAGCTAATGAGTCCAAGTTAGTAATTAACTAAGATAAATTTAATAATAAAATAAACTCCTAAATAATGTCTAATACGCTAGAAAAACTTTAAATTCAAAATAATTATTCAAAATTAAATAAATAAATAAAATAAAATAAAATAATAAAAAGTTTTAATGTTAAAATTCCTTCATGTAGCCCGAATCTCCAATTTTCGTATTCTTGGCAGATTTTAGTTCTGATTTCAAACATGTCATTCTCTCTCGTCTGGATGAATTATTGGGCCTACGATATATGGTTGGAAAGCTTTATATGTCTAGTTTCCAGCCCAACTTTAATCGCAGCAAACTTCAATTGATAGCTCCAAATATGTCTCAAACAGTACACGAAGGTCTAGTTTGACATATTTAACAAGATTCATCTACTAACTTTCACCCTCTAAACTATTATGTTCTCGAACTTCATTTGACCTGAAAATTTACCACAATATATTCTCATGTGTCTAATATTTTCCTGTAAAATTTTAGCTCTATCCAATGTACAGTTTAAAAGATATGTTTAATCTCACAAAACTGGTTAGGAAACATTTTAAGGCCAAATTTGAACCTGACTTGGTTCATATTACAAATTTAGTAAACTCGTAAAATTGGACCGAGTTTACCAAGTTTACCGATTTTACTAATTTTGTACGAGTTAAGTCCGATTTTACAGGTTTCGAGTTTTTTGTCCGATTTTGCACGTTAGATACATGTTGACTCGTAAAATTGTACGATTTTACGAGTTAACTCGCGATTTTAACAACAATACTACATTGCGTTAGATAAAAAAAATTTCAATATGAAAAAAATATTATGGATGTTGCTAATGTATTTTTCTACTTAAAATGTGTAGGGTTGATTTATGTGATCCAATTTATTTGATGAATCCAAAAACAATCCGAAAAATCAGTAAAAACATTGTTTAACTAAAACAAATTCCAATGTGACATACTTTTATTGATATTAAGTGACAACATATTAGATTGACTTGATTCGATCCAAGTTAACATACTAAATCTACAACCCAGACTATAAGATCATGATAACCCCATAGCAAATAAATCAAGACAAATATGAAGTCAAATTCTCAATCAATCAAAAGTTAAAAGATGAAATTGAAAAAAAATTAAAATAAAGGACCTAAAAAAAGAATCTAGTTAAACTGTCAAACTTGCAACCTAGGTAATAAGACCGAAATAACCTCATAGAAAACAAATCAAAATAAAATTATGAAACTCAATTTCCAATTGGTCCAATGTTGAAGGATAAGATTAAAAAAATAATTAAAAAAAACATAAAAAAACAATCTAAGTCAATCTGCCAAACTCATGACTCGGGTCATGAGACTAGGATAACCTCATAAAAAATTAAAAAAAAAACAACTTGATTTAACCTACCAAACTCACAACCTATATTGGTCATGAGAACAAGATAATCCTATATACAGCAAAACATAACAAATTATGAAACTCAATTCCTAATTGACCAAATATTGAATGATGAAATTAAAAAATGAAATAAAAAATGACTTGAGTTAACTAGCTAAACATTATTCTCGGGTCATGAGATCGGGATAACCTAATAAAAAGCAAACAAAAACAAATCATAAAGCCTAATTCCTAGTCAACCCAATATTAAATGATGAAATTGATGAAAAAAATCAATTAAAAAAAGAAAAAAATTGTGTCAACCGGGTTAACTTGTCAAACTCACAACCCAGGTCATGAGATTAGGACAACTCAATTATAAGCAAATCCAATGTTGAAGGACCCGGGTCATGAGACTGAGATAATTTCATAAAATAAAAATAAAAAAATGACTTGATTTAACTTAGATTAATCTGGCAAACCCGCAATCCTGGCTATAAGACCAAGACAGCCCCATAGAAAGCAACTCAAAACAAATTATGAAATTCAATTCTTAATCGAGATAATTTTGAATGGTCAAATTAGAAAAAAAAAATCAATTAAAAAAATGATATGAGAAACAACCAGAGTCAACTTAGATTAACCCGCTAAGCACTATCCCTAAGTCATGAAATTGAGATAACATAATATAAAATAAATCGACAAATAACAAATATCCCTAAGTCATGAAATTGAGATAACATAATATAAAGTAAATCAACAAATGACAAAATCTAATTTCCAATCAACCCAATATTAAAAAATAAAAATTCAAGGGAAAAGTCAAATTTGCGACTCATATCATAAGATTGGGACAACCTATTAAAAAGCAAATTCAATGTTAAAGGACACGTGACTTGGGTAATGAGACCTAAATAATCTCATAAAAAAATATAAAAAAATACCTGATTTAACTAGGGTTAACATGTCAAACTCGCGATCCTAGTCATAAGACTAAAATAACCTCATAAAAAGCAAATTAAAACAAATTATAAAACTCAATTCTTAGCTGACCCAATGTTGAATGATGAAATCGAAAAAAAAACTAATTAACAAAAAGGAAACAAAACATAATTTGAGTTAACTCGAGTTAACCAATTAAACATTATCATCGGGTCATGAGGCCATGATAACTTAATAGAAAGCGAATCAAAATAAATCATGAAGCTCAATTCCTAATCAATTCAATATTAAAAGATGAAATTTGAAGGGAGCCAATTAAAAAAAAAGAAAAAAAACTCTAGTCAACTGATTTAACTCGCAACTTGTGTTGTGAGAATGAAATAGCCTAATATAAAAAAAATTCAATATTGAATGATGAATTTTTTTTAAAAAAAGGTGATTATAAAAAGTCAAGAGAGAAAAGCTAAGAAAAAAAATAAAACAAAGCACCATTTCATTGAATAATGCTTCGTAAAGAGGGATCAATTAAAAAAAAAAAACTCAGGTTAACTCCCCAATTTGCAACCCATATCATTAGAGTGTAACAACTTAATAAAAAGAAAATCTAATATTGATTAATAAAAAAAATTGATTAAAAAAATCAAATGAGAAAAAATAAGATAAAAAAAATAAGCAAAGCACTATTTAAATGAATAATGCTTTATGAGATGGGGTATAATAAAATCCCTTCATCTTTTAGTTTTTTTTTTTTCTAATTTCTAAATTTATTTGAAACCCATTTTTTTTTAAAAAATTTATTTTATTTTTTTTCACACCTATCAAATCAAAATTGTTGATTTGAATTCAAGAGGGAGTGAATTGAATTTATAAAAAAGGATGGGTTTATTATCATGGAAGTTGATTCCAAGAAAATGTGTTTGACATTGTAGTAGCTTTTTATTGATTTTTTTTTATTAATCAAAAGAGTTTTTAATGGCACATATGTAAAATTGTGGTGTGTGTAGATTAACTAAAATTTTTCAAATATATGGTTAGAGCAAAACATAGACTACGCTACATCGCATTATAAAACAAATGGAGATTAGCCCACTAAAAACTCTTAATATTGAGACCTTTTTTTTTAAAAAAAAAATGTAATTCTCTTTAAGGGTGATTGTTTTTTGTTCTTTTAGATTAAAATAAAAAACTAAATCAGAATATGTTTTTAGAAAAATTTAGAATCGAATTAGAAACTGTTTTAAACCGATTAATTTCAATCTGATTTGATTTGATTTTTATGTAATAAATCGGCAAAACCTATTACTTTTTTCTAGGCTTTTTTTTTCTTTTATTTAGGCTTTTTATTTTTTTAAAAAAATCACGGAACCTTCTTCACAACAAATTCCATTATGTTTTTATAAAATCCCATATGCAATATGCCTCCTTAGTCAATATTTTGACAATGGATATTTTCTTAGTTATGTATCAAAATTCAACAAATGAAAGAAACTCTAAATCATTTTATTCATACAGTAACAAAAGGTAACCATGATATAATAAGTCATATAAAAATTCAAAACTTTATAGTTAGAAAAATTGAATGAGAATATAGTATTAAATAAATCTTTATAATTTTCAAAATAATGTGAGAAATAGTATCAAAATAATCATCTTAGGTAAAACTCACAATCGATGTATCAAATAAAAAAGTAAAAAACTTCTATTTAAAGTGAAAATTTTAAAATGTTCCAATAAGAAATTCTAGCGCATTTATGTAAGGTTATGATTCCTCTTATTAGTGATATAACTTACACCAATATTTCTTCCTCCCACATCTTCCACATCTTGTATGCAACAATCAACATTTCATTTATGAATCAGGGTATTAAACTAAATAATAAAAATGATGGATGACAATAATAGCTTTTGATGTAGAATGGCATCAACAACCTAAATAAGCCAAACATTGACATTTCTTTATTTAATCAAGATAGGTGAAATCATATGGAAAATGTCACAATAGGATGTTATATTAGGAAGAAGATGAGCCAATAACTATGAAGAAGAATGAAAGAAGAAACTCAAGAATTCAAAAAGGACACCCAATAAATGATTTTATCCCATCAAACTATCATACGTAGAGGCAATAAAATCCAATACACAAACAAATAAATGATCTTACCCTAAATGTGAAAACAATTTAAACATTAAACTCAACAAATTTCTTCATTATTTTTTTAGCATTATATTTTTACCCAGCAAGTGTCATTTTTCAACAACAAAGAATTATACAAAATGATAAAAAAAAAAAAAGAAGGTATTTGACAAGATAAAGTTAGCTACTGGTAAATGCCATCAATTTTTTAACTAACTAATGCAAACCTCATGGATATAAAAATCAAGAAGCACACAGTCAAATCGACTCTTCCTAAGAAAGCTAAGATTAGGTTTGGAGTTGAGCTTGACACAACGATAAAATATATCGAGGCACCAAGACTATAAAAACCAAACTCATACTCAAATCCTATAAAGAGACGTAAACGATAAGTATTGAAAATGTCACAAAGCTTGGTTAATTCTTCAATAAGTTAGAGTAGTTTAATGAAGAAGCAAAAAGTATAAGCAAAACTCACACACATAATAATAATTGTTGAAGTCAAAGTTTGCGCCCCTTAAAAAAACTAAATATAACCTAAATAACCCTATTTATAATTAATAAAAACTTCCTAAACAACGCTGAAAAAATAATAAAATATTTCTAAATAAAAAAAGAAAAAGAATCATAAATCAACTAGGAAATTAATACAATTCCTACATATTAGTTTTTGGACCTTATCAAAAGGCCTTCCCATGAAGTAAATGAATCAGACCTCTCTATTGCCATAAAATTTTAACTCAATATATAACAAGACCTCTAAAAACTTATGGAGAACTTTTAGCCCAATCCAATGGTCGAATAAAAAATTATGCTTGTTATAATAAAATTATACATTAGAAAAAAAAAAGCCTATAACTGTCAAAATTAATTACCCTATGAAGTAGATGGATTAGACCTCTCTTATGCATGAATTAAATTGATTAAGGTATGATGTTCATTTGTTGATGTTTCCTCTTTGAAATCTATATTGACCCAAATATTCTGAATAAGTCTATTGAATGTATATTTGAGTTTTTTTTTTCATTGATCTTGTAGTTGAACCAATTAGAATTTGCAATGGATTTTTTTAGTGTAGTCTTGATAGTATCATCCCCTTTCTCTTTGAAATAATTCGTCCATGAATAATCACTTACATCAAACAAAGAGAAATCAAAAACATTAAAAGTAGTAGTAACACCATCCTTGTCTGGTAGATCCACTTTATAAGCATTATAATTTATTCTTTCAAAGATTTGGAATTGTCCATATCCTATTCGCATCAACTTATATCTCTTTTATTAAGAAAATCTTTCTTTTTGCATATTCACCCAAACTCAATCACCTGGTTAAAAAATAACCATAATTTTCCCTTTATTAGTGTTAAATGCATATTGCTCATATATATATATATATTGCCGCCTCATATTCTATTCGAGAGTCTTTACTATATGTGTTTTTCTATTGCCATTAAGATTAACTCTTTCATCAATAGGTAAAGAAAACAAATCAAAAGTAGTTAAAGGATTAAAGTCATATATAATTTCAAAAGAAAAATAATCAATAGTAGAATGCATACTCCTATTATAAACAAATTTAATAAATGACAAACAATCTTCCTAAATTTTCAAATTCTTTTGAATGATAGTTGTTAAGAATATAGTTAAAGTCTTATTAACTAATTTGGTTTGATCATCTGTTTATGGATGACAAGTAGTAGAAAATAACAATTTTGTTTTTAATTTTCCCCATAAAACCTTTCAAAAATAGCTAAGAAATTTAACATCATGGCAATGCTCCTAAATATCCCATGAAGCCGAGCCATCTCCTTAAATAATAAATTTGTTATGTTAGTTGCATCATTCGTTTTATGACAAGATATAAAATATATCATCTTAGAAAATATATCAACAACTATAAAAATACAATTTCTACCCTTTTTTTACCTAGGAAAACCTAGTATAGAATCCATAAATATATTAACTCAAGGTTCCTTAGGCACTAACAAAGAAGTATATAAACTATAAGATAAAACTTTAGACTTAGCTTGTCTATATGCTATACATCCATTACAAATTTTTTGCACATCTTTTTTCACCTTAGACCAATAAAAATGCTCATACAAAATATCTTAAGTCTTAGCAACCCAAAAGTGTCTCATTAATTCACTTTCATGAGCTTTATGAACTAACAATTCACGTATAGAATAATTAGGTATACAAAATCTCTTTTTTTTAATAAATATCCAAGAAATACAATATTTTTCATACAAAAGTCATATTTTTTTTCGGATTAACATATAAACATTCTTTTCATAAAATAACCATTATATTCCTTAAACGTTCAACATGCTCCTATAAATTCTTGTTATAAATCAAAATATTATTAAAATAAACCACAATGAACTTACTTATAAAATCACACAAAATATGATTCATCAATTCCATGAAAGTACTAGGTGCATTAGTAAGTGCAAAAGACATAAATAACTGTTCATACAAGCTACATTTAGTTTTAAAGACAATTTTCATTCATCTCCCTGTATCTTTCTTATTTGATGATATTCATTTTTCAAATCAATCTTAGAAAATATAAAAGACCCATACAATTCATCAAACATATAATTAAGTCTAGGAATTGGGTGTCTATACTTTACCGTAATACCATTGATGACATGACAATCAACACACATCCTTTAAATCCCATCTTTTTTCGGTATTAACAATAATGAAACTACACATGGACTTATGCTTTCTCTTATGTACCATTTTATCATCAATTCTTTTACTTGCCTTTGAAGTTCCCTTGTCTCCTCAAGATTACTTCTGTAGGCTAGCCAATTAGGTATAGATGTTATAGGTGCAGGATCAATTCGGTCTTCAGTTTCTCTAATAGGTGGCAACCTACTAGGAATATCATCGAGAAAGATGTCCTTAAAATCCTGTAATAAAAAAACATAAACACCAAGAAGACAATGATCAAGGTAATTGATGTTAAAATATTTCTTCTTATACACAAGTAAAATTATAGGTATGTTAGAAAAATAAGTATTTTTAATTTCACCCCCTTTACATAAAAATTATGTTTCTTTATTTTTTCCACTCGTTTTTTTCTCACTCTTCTTTTCTTCTTCTTTTTTTTCCATTCTCTCTCGGTTGAATCACCACTAATTTTTATTTTGTCCAAATCTAACCTTCTTATCTCTTGACTCACTTTCTTTACAGTCTTTATCAAATCTTACATGGTTGATTTTTTTCTTCATTTTCGCTTTTTCCGTTCAATTTCAATTGGTCTTCATATACTTGTCTAGGTGATAATGATATAGGTGTAAATGTCTCCACATCCTTCTCAATATAATACATGTTCTTAAACTCATCATGCTTGGTTTTTCTATCAAATTGACAAGATCTCTCCAACAATAAATGAGTAGTATACATAAGTACAACATCACACAAAACTTTATCCTTATATCTTCCAATCGAAAAAATAAACCAAGACCTGCTTATTAACTCTTACTTCTCTACAATCATTTAACTATTGAAATCTATAAGGCTTTCATGTTTAATAGTACTTAGATTCAATTTTTTTACAAGTTTAGTACCAGCAATATTAGTATAACTCCCATTCTCTGATATAATTCAGCCTCTAAGCTAAAAAAAACTCACATTACTTTATTGATGTGCCCTTCCTCTTCAACCGTCTTTCTATCATGGTAATCATATAAACCATATCTTAAAGCTTAACATGGTAATGCAATTCAACCATATAAGCTATCTCTCTATTCAATCCATTCAAGAACATCGTTATTATAACTTCTCTATCCTCCAAAATATTAGCTCTAATCATGACAATCTCCATTTCCTTATGGTAATCCTCCACACTTCTAGAACCCTACCACAAACTCTGCAATCTTTAATCTAGTTCTTTATAATTATGACCAAGAATACACATTTTTCTCATGAATGTTTTCATCTTATCCCAAGTCTCTATAGGTTCCTCTTCATTTCTTCTTATTTATACAAACAATTGATCCCATCAAATAACAGCATAGTCAATAAAATAAATATCAACAAGTTTTATTTTCTTTACCTTAAAGTAATTATAACAGTGAAAATCAACTCCATTTTATTTTCTCATTTCAAATAAGCTTTTAGATCATTTTTCCTTGAAAAACTGGAATCTTCATCTTAATAATGCCCTAATATTTATCCAAACCATCCTAAAAACCCATCTTTCTTATCTACCCTTATATGATTGAATTGTTTAAGTGGCTGAATTCCCGTAGGCCTTTGGTTTCTATGTAGTGAAAACCTACCACCATAGCTATCATCAAAATCCTTCGCCTTCTTATTTGTATTTTAAGTTATAGATTCTTTTGAAGGTGAATTAGCTCATCTCGCAAACATTCTTCCTTCCAAACCCTTATGGTTTGGCTCATCTTAAAAACTAGCTACTTTGGTTCTCAAACTAGCCAACTCATTCATTACTTCAGCAAACCCTAAATTTATCAACTCCAATTGTTTTTCTATGGTTAAATAAACTCTATTTGGGATTATTTCTACCTCTAAGCGGTGATGATCCACTATTAGCTTTCACTCTAATATGCTCACATTCATCCTTTATCACTCAATTCTCAAGATTTTAGTTCTTTAAGGAATTAGTTTATAAGAAATAAAAGATTAATATCTTAATGGCACAATTAAATAATGTAAAAACTCAAAAAACAACAAAGACTAAAAACTATCAATATAAAATTGTGAATATCAACAT
>Ga0307517_10010775_pt1 | contig 12747 bp, 9 predicted proteins | sample 23_EM_MG_FD_194515 | JGI IMG/M metagenome (GOLD analysis project Ga0307517, IMG submission 194515) | Populus trichocarpa ectomycorrhiza microbial communities from riparian zone in the Pacific Northwest, United States - 23_EM | ecosystem: Host-associated > Plants > Roots > Unclassified | place...
CTGCTCAGCGCATTCTCGGTATAGTCGCCAGTAACGTTGACGCTCGGGCGACCCTGCGCCTTGGCGATCGGCACATTCTCGTCGGAAACGCGGACATTGGCGCGCTCGGCGGCCAATCCCGGATTGGTGTTGTATGCCTTGACGAGCGCTTCGCGCAGCGTGTCGGCGCCGGCCGGCACGGCCACGACGGCGAGCAAGGCTACCCCAGCGAGCAGGACGGAAACGCGCATCAAATCCCCATTTCTTCTAGAACGCAAAGCCTCGCGGCGCCGAAAAACCGGGCAGCGCGACGCAATCGATGTCGGCAAAGGCGCGCAGCCCGAACCCGCCCTTGATCGTGCGCCCCGACGCGAGGCGCGACACGCCACGCTCGAGCAGCCCGGTCACGACGCGACCGCCGGCGGCAATTTGGCCGACCAGGGATTCAGACAGCGATTCGACGCAACCATCGACGATCAACACGTCGTAAGGCGCGCCCGCGGCGTGGCCCTGATCGAGCGGTCCCTCCACCAACTCGACATTGCCGTAACCGGCCAGCGCCGCACGGGCGTGCGCGGCAAGGTCAGGATCGCTTTCGACCGCGACGGTCGACCGCACCAGACCGGCAAGCACCGCGGCGGTATAGCCGCCGGCGGCGCCGATCAGCAGCACCCGGTCGGTCGGCTCCAGATAGGCCTCGGTCAACAGCTTGCCGGTCGCGATCGGCAGATTGAGATAGCGCCCGTTACCGATCGCCACCGCGGTGTCGCGATAGGCCAGCCGGCGCGCCGCTTCGGGCACGAACGCCTCGCGCGCGACCTTGGCCATCGCGGTTACCACGCGCGGGTCGTTGACCGCGTTGGTCCGCAACTGGCTCTGCACCATCGCATGGCGCATCGCCTCGAAGCTGGTGGCGTCGCCGGTCGTTTCTGGCGCCAAGTTGTTCATAGCCCGCCCAATCGCATAACTGTTTTACGTATGCAACACACTTCGTGCCGCTCGGCTGCTATATGGTGCGCCGCGCCGCACGCCAACCCGCAATAGCGCATTAAATTATATACATCATATAAAGCCCCTGTTGACTTGAGGCTGTCCGATGCGCAAAGCCCCGCGCCTTACCACGCTTCCGAGGCCCGTTGGCGGAGTGGTTACGCACCGGACTGCAAATCCGTTTACGCCGGTTCGATTCCGGCACGGGCCTCCATTCTCGCGCTTTGCGCCCAAGCGACCAGACGAGCGATCAGGGTAGTCTTTTCCCCATCGATGCCTGCAGCACCGCGTACCATTCGGCGCGGGTCCACTCTACCTTGAAGGCATCGCGCGCCTCGCGAATTCGCTCCGCCCGCTGGCTGCCGACGATCGGAATCACGCGTACCGGATGCGCCATCAGCCAGGCATAAGTCGCTGCCGTCGCGGAAACATCGTATCGCGCGCCCTTGTCTGCCAGCAATGCTGCAACTGGCCCGTCCTGGCCCAGCCGTCCGCCCCCCAGCGGTGACCAGGCCAGGACGGCGTGATCGCGCTTCATCGCGAGGTCGAGCGTGCCATCCCACAGCGGATCGGTGTGGAGCGGCGAGAATTCGGGTTGTGTGCTGGCCAGCGGAATCGTCAGGAAGCTCTCGAGCGCCGCCACCTGTGTCGGCGTGAAGTTGGAGACGCCGACCGCACGCGTCTTGCCGCTGGCGATCATCTTCTCGAGCGTCGCCGCGAGTTCTTGTGGGTGCGCGAGCAGATCGGGGCGGTGGACTTGCCAAAGGTCGACCTGCTCGACCCCGAGACGACCGAGCGATGCGTCGAGTGCGCGCTCGAGATAGGCCGGGCTCGAATCGTACGGGACGCCCGGGATGATCCCGCCCTTGGTCGCCAACACCATGCGCGCGCGCAAGTCGGGCGCCTCGTTCAGCACCTTGCCGAGCGCCGCCTCGGCGTCGCCAAATCCGCCGGTTCCGTTGAAGCCATAGATATCGGCCGTGTCGAACAGCGTAATCCCGCTGCCGAGCGCCGCCTCGATCAGCGCACGCGCATTCGCAAGGTCGTCGCCGCGAAGCCGCCACATGCCCCAGGCGATGGGCGAGATAAGGATGCCGCTCTTGCCGAGCGGACGCGGTTCGGAGGAAAGACGCTCAATCATGGCCGCGCTCTTGCCACGAGCAGCGGCGCGCTGAAATGCCTAAAGGATCACGCCATCCTCGCCGCCGGCGAGAATGCGCCCCATCGCCTCGAACAGAGCGTCCATCGCCACCGGTTTGAACAACACTTCGTTGGCGCCCGCCGCGATGCAGCGTTCGCGTAGGTCGATCGCGGTATCGGCGGTAACGACGATGATCGGCAGCTTTGCCTTGCCATCGGGGCGCGCGCGAATGCGTTCAATCGCGGTGATGCCGTCCATGCCCGGCATGCGCAGGTCGACCAGCGCCATGTCGAATTCGCGCTCGTCGATCAGCTTCAGGCCGATCTCCGCGCTTTCGGCCTCGGTCATCGCCGCGCCCGCCACGTCGAGCATATCGGCCACGACCCGCCGATTCATCGGATCGTCCTCGATGAAAAGCACGTTCATCGCTGCAGACCGGTCCGAGCCGGGGGGCAAAGGGTAGCAGATGGCATGGTTAGTCCCCTATCTGCCTATGCGGCCCGACTATCAACATAATCACCTTGCGCTACCGAAACGATGGTTTGTACCAATGCAGCGCCGGCAATCGGCTTGGCGATCAGTTGATCTACGCCCGCTGCGGTTAACCGGGTGCGGTCGGCCGCATCCGGGTTTGTCCATAGCAACGACACCGGCGCACCAGTCAGGCGCGCGATCCCGGCGTCGACGTCACCATCCATGGCGATCGTCGCTTCATCGGTAACGATCCGATGCACACCGCCCGCCTCGATCATCGCTGACGCTTCGTCGATCGACCCCGCGACCTTCAAGCTGGGGAAGCGCGGCGCAAACAAGGTCTTCAGCATCGCGCGGCTGATCGGGTTCTTGTCGAGGATCAGCAGCGCTTTGCCGTGCTTGACCTCGACCGCCGCGGCGGCTTCGTCTTCCTCGACGCGGACCAGCGGCACCGCCACGGTGAAGGTCGATCCCTCGCCCGGAATACTCGCCACCGTCACATCACCACCCATTGCCCGTGCGATATTGCGGCAGATCGCCAGGCCCAATCCGGTGCCGCCGAACTGACGCGTCGTGCCGGCGTCAGCCTGACGGAATGACTCGAAGATCAGTTCGAGCTTGTCCGGCGGGATGCCGATACCGGTATCGCGAATTTCGATGGTCACTTGTTCCCCGTCGGCCCCATGAATCACCCCCGACCGGACGTGAATATGTCCATTCTGGGTGAATTTCAGCGCATTGGAAAGCAGATTGAACGCAATTTGCCGCAAACGCGCCGGATCGCTTTCGATCCGGGACGGCGTCTCGCTGACGTCGAGTTCGAATTCGACCCCTTTTGCAGCAGCTTGATCCTGCCACATGCGCGACACATCGCGCAGCATCGCCGCCAGATCGACCGGCGCCTGTTCGATCGTCAGATTGCCGGTTTCCATCTTGGCGACGTCGAGGATGTCGTCGACCAGCGCGCGCATCGACACCCCGGCACCATGCACCACGCCGATCCGATCGCGCAGCGCAGGATCGAGCCGTCGGTCGGCCAGCATTACCTGCGTCATTCCCAGGATGCCGTTGAGCGGCGTGCGGATCTCATGGCTGGTGGTGGCCAGGAATTCGGTCTTGGCGGCCAGCGCCTTGCCGAGGGCCGCGTTGCTCGCTTCCAGGTCGACATTGGCCGCGCGGACGTCGTTCCGACTGCGGCGGATCGTGACAAGACCGAAGCCGAGCATGCCGACGATCATCACCGCGGTGATGCCTGACCCGACGAAAATCCAGAATTGCGTGTTGGCCCGTGCTTTTTCATATTCCGCACGCCGGTTGGCTTCGTCGCGCTGCAGCTTCGCGATCTTTAGGCTTTGATTGGCTGAATCGAATCGCGCCGCCATCAGCGCGGTCGAGTGCGACGCGACCAGCTTGGCATTGTCGTCATCGAGCTTTTTCAGCGCGACCAGATGGATCAGCGCGCGCTGCGAATCGCCCAGCCGCTGGTAGATCGCGAAGGCGGTTTTGTGCGCGCGCCACCACACCATGGTCGGGTTGCCGACATCGACCCCCGCAAAGGCGCGTTCGATCATCGTCCGCGCCTGGTCGACCTTGCCCCGTTGCAACGCCGCTTGCGCCGCGACTGCCCAGAATTGCGCGCTGGAGCCGTCGCTGTCGCCTTTGCGCAGCAATTGGAATCCCTGCGCGATCGTCCGGTCGGCGGCGTCGAGGTCACCCGCCAGCAGTTCGTTGCGTGCGGCGTTACGCAGGATTTGCGCTTCGAGCACCGGGCTGTCCATCGTCTGCGCGAGCTTGAATGCGGCGCGGAAATCGCGTTCGGCATCGTCGTAACGCGCCAATTCCATCAACGCGTCGGCGCGATTGTTGTAGATCGACACCAGCAGCTGCGGATCGCCCCGATAGATATCGATCGCCTGCCCGTAATATTTGAGCGCCGTAACATAGTCGTTCGCCTCTTGATAAAGCGCGGCGATGCTCAGCAGCGCGATCGATTGGCTGCGGGTGTCGTCGATCGCGCGATAGATTTCGAACGCCGACTGATAATCGGCCAGCGCCGTCGCGACGCTCGCCGACGCGGCATGATAACCAGCGCGCGACCGCAGCACATCGCCCTTGAGCTTGCTGGCTTTGGTATCCTTGAGCGCGGCAAACGCCGCATCGAGCAGCGGCCCCGCGGTCACTGTGTCATTCAGACGAAGGTGCGCCTCACCTTCCAGCCATTGCGCGGTGGCGATATCGATGACGCGATCCTGCCCGCCCAGCCGTTCGGCAATCGCGCGGGCTTCCTTCGCCTTGGCGATGGTCTTTTCCGGGTCGGTGAGCATCGTCGCCTTGGCGTCGCCGATGGCGCTGTCGAACCGTGCGGCCGGGTCCGCTTGCGCGGACGCGACGACGGGCATCGCCAGAAAGGCGACCAGGATCAACAGCAGCGCGACAAACCGGCGAGTCATGACGCGATAGCAATGACCTCCGCAGCGTTAAAACGGCTTTAAGAATGTCAGGCGAGGCGGCGAAACGCCGCTGCGCGGAAACTGGCGCGCGCCGAATCGACCAACGCGGCGTCCTTGTGATCGCGCAGGAACTGGCGGAACGCCTCGATCTCGACGGGGCGGCTGATCAGATAGCCCTGGATCATGTCGCATCCCATGACGCTGAGCAGCGCCAGCGCCGCCGGCGTCTCGACACCCTCGGCGGTCACTTCCATTTCCAGCGCGTGCGCAAGGTCGATGGTCGACCGGACGATCAGCGGGTCACGGTTGCTGCTGGTCAGCTGCAGGACGAACATTTTGTCGATCTTGAGCTCGCGCGCCGGAAGCTGCTTGAGATAGGCGAGGCTCGACAGCCCGGCGCCGTAATCGTCGATGGCGATCGCGATGCCGTGGTCGGCAAAGATATTCAAATTGGCGATCGCGCTGACCGGGTCGCGGATGACCGAGGTTTCGGTGATCTCGAAACCGAGCGGGACGCCCCCGTTGCTCACCATCTCGCAGGCACGCTTCACGAACGAGGCGTTGCTCAGCAACTGGCCCGAAATGTTGACGAAGACGGTGATCTCCTGCCCGTCGGCCCGCAGATAATGCTGGTCGGTGATCACCTGTTCGATCGTCCACAGCGTCAGCCGGTCGATATCGCGCGAGGTCTCGGCCAGCGGAATGAAATCGCTCGGCAGAATCAACCCGCGCGTGGGGTGGCGCCAGCGCACCAGCGCCTCGGCGCTCGCGATCTCCTGCCGGCGAACATGCACCTTGGGCTGATATTGCAGGAACAGCTCGCCGCGATCGATCGCGCCCTTGAGCTCGCGCTTCAATGCCAGCTTGTCGACCATCGGATCGATCCGCGACAGGTCGCGCAGCACCAGCTGGCTCTCGTTGCGGGACTGGACCAGCGCGTCCTCAGCCTCCTCGGCCAGGCGGACGTCGTCCAGCGTGCCAGGAGGACCGGCGGCGATACCGATCGCGAGATCGATGTGGTGGCGCTCGCCGTCGAGGTCGAACGGCTCGGCCAGCGCCTGGGTCAGGCTGTCGGAGAATTCTTGCAGTTGCGTGGTGTCGGCGACGCAGGTTTCCACCTCGACGGTCCACCGACCGATCACCGTCGCCACCACACCGGGCAGCGCGCCCGCGATTCGATCGGCGATATCGAACGCGATGTCGTTCGACCGCGCGACGCCGAGATGCCGACGCAGAAATGCCTGATTGGTCATTTGCGCGAGCGCCTGGACCGCCCAGGGCTTGGTGTCGGAGACCTGCGCGAACGGCGTCGCGGCGCCACGCATGCGGCTCCGCGATGCGGACGGACGGCCAGTCTGGCCAACCGGTTCTTCGACCGGGCTGTTCGGGGTGCGGACGCGCGCCATCACCGCTCTGCTAGCTCAAGGGCCTGAAAGAACTCTTAAGCTCGCGACCCTGAAGCTAAGGGAAAACACGTAACTGTCCGGAATCGCGATTGCTTTTGGGTTAAAAATTTATTAAGAAACTCCCGTGCCCGGGGTGGGCGCATTAGGAGTAAAGCAATGCTCGCGTTTCTCATTGCGCTGATCCACGGCGAACTGATTCGTCCCTGGTAAGCGGTTTTTAGACGGCCCGCTTCTCACCGGTTCACTTATTGATTCAATAAGTTGACGGTGGAGGCGGGTCGCTCTGTGTCTGGCCGATTCGGTCCCTTGCCATCCCGGCATCGCGACCGAAAATCGTTCTGAATTAACCTTTTATTAACTTTTCCGAATCGGACGCTAACCATGGCGCGCCGGCGCAACGCCGTTCGCAACCTTGCGCAACGTTGATGTTACTTTTGCGCAACAGTGTGCCGGTTAGCCCGCGCCCGGCGTCCCTTCCGACCAGCCGCCACCGATCGCCTTGAACAAAGCGACCGACAGCTGCCGCAGCTGCGCGTCGCTGTCCGCCACGTTTTCCTTCGCGCGCAGCACGTCGATCTGGGTGTTGATGACCGTATCCTGCGCGACCAGGCCCGATTGATATCGTGCCTGATCGGCGGCGGCGGTACGATCGGCATCGGCCAGCGCCTGGCGCAGCAGGACATTGCGGCGGCGTTCGGCGTCGATCTTGCTCAGTGGATCCTCGACGTCGCGCAGCGCCTGGAGCACGGTCAGGCGATAGTCCTGATAGGCTTGCTCGCGCTGCTCCTTGCGAACGTTGATGGTCGCCTTGCGCTTTCCCCAATCGAATAGCGGAAATGTCGCCTGTCCGGTGCCGGTCAGCTGCAGGCTGTCGCCCGAAAAGAGATTGCCCAACGCGGTTGAGATGAGCTGGGCCATCCCGGTCAGGCTGAACTTGGGATAGAGATCGGCAACGGCGACTCCGATATCGGCGGTCGAGGCGGCCAGATTGCGTTCGGCAGCACGAATGTCCGGCCGCCGCCGCAGCAGGTCGCTGGGCAACCCCGCCGGAATTTCCGGAGTCGGCGCAAGCACGGGCAACGGTCCCGACAATTCTCCCATCAAGGCTTCGGGCGGTTGTCCAACCAGGACGCCGAGTGCGTGCTTGCGCACGTCGAGGTCAGCCTTGAGCGGTTCCAACCGCGCACGCGTCGCGGTGATGTTGCCGTTTTGCCGGGTAACGTCGATCGACGGCGTCAGGCCGACCTTGGCGATGTTCGAGGCGATCTGCAGCGCCCTGCCCTGCCGCTCGATCTCGCTGTCGAGCACTGCAATCTGTTCCTGGTCGAGACGAAGCGCGAAATAGGCGTCCGCGACTTCCGCCGCGAGCGTCACCGCGGCGTCGCGCCGATTCCACTCGGCCGCCTCGGTCCGCGCCACCGCCGCCTCGACACCCCGGCGGCCGCCGCCGAAGACATCGAGTTCCCAGCTGGCATCGAAGCCAACCGCGAACGTCTTGATGCTGTCGCCCGGCAGCGCGATGCCCGCCGGCGGGCTGCTGCCGCTTTGTCCGCCTCCGCCGCCAAAGGCACGCGCAAGCTGCGAAAAGCCGGCATTCTTGCTGAACCGAACATCGGTCGCGTTGGCATCGGCATTGACCACCGGCTTGTATTGCGCGCGCGCCTGGATCTCGCCCAACCGCGCTTGGCGCACGCGGCTGGCCGCTGACGCCATGTCCGGATTGTCCTTCAGCGCGCGATCGATCAGATCGGTCAGCTTGGGATCGTTGAACGCCTCCCACCAATGCGCCGGATCGATCGCCTGCCCAGGAGGAGGTGCTCCTTGCGGGCCGGCATAGCTTGTAGGCACAGCCAGATCGGGCTTGGTATAATTCGGACCGACGGTGCAGGCGGCAAGCGCCAGCATCGAGACGAACAGGATCGGTTTCTTCAGCATCATCAATGTCCCATTCCGCCGCTCGCGCCCTTGCCCGAATTCATGAAGATGACGACCGGCAGCAGGATCAGGATCAGCACCATCAGCGCCCGGAAGACGTCGAGGAACCCGAGCATCGCCGCCTGCCGTTGCACCTGTTGATAAAGGATCGCCTGCGGCAACATGGTCGGATCGCCCAACCCGGCGAACGCGCCCTTCGCCCTGGCGAGCCAGTCGGTATAAGTGGGGTCGAGCGGGTTGAGCTTCTGGACCAGTTCGGATTGGTGTCGTTGCATGGAGCCGGCCAGCATCGACTGCGCCGCCGAGATGCCGATCGACCCGCCCAAATTGCGCGCGACGTTGAGCAGGCTCGACGCTTGCGCGGTCTTGTTGCGCGGCAACCCCTGATAGGCCACCGCGTTGATCGGCACGAACAGGAAGGGTAGCGCCATCGCCTGATAGAGCCGCCCCATTGCAGCGTCGGCGAAGCTGATATCGGCGCTGAAATGCGACATGTTCCACAGCGCCGCCGCCTGCACGAACAAGGCTCCGCCCAGCATGATCCGGGCATCGACCTTGCCGACCATTCGGCCCGCGAACGGCACCGCGACCAACGTGGCGAGGCCACCCAGCGTCAGCGCCAGCCCGGCATCGAACGAGCTGTAGCCCATCACCTGCTGCAGCATCTGCGGGATCAGCTGGGTCGTGCCAAACAGGATCAGGCCTGTGATGCCCATGATCAGCGTGGTGATCGCGAAACTGCGGTTCTTGAACAATTTGAGGTCGACCACCGGATCCTTGTGGTTGAGCTCCCAGAAGATCAGCGCGATCAGCGACACCGCCGATATGGTCGCCGTGGCGACGATCAGGCCGCTGGCGAACCAGTCCTCGCGCTCGCCGCGATCGAGCGTCAGCTCGAAAAAGCCGAGCCCGAGCGCGACCAGAATCACGCCAATATAATCGATCCTAAGTCCGCCCTTCAGGCGCTTGGCACGATCGTCCTTCACTTGCTTGGGCTCGTCGACAAACAGATCGGCCAGGATCCAGGCGCCGATCCCGATCGGGACGTTGATCAGGAATACCCAATGCCAGCTCGACGTCTCGGTGATCCAGCCACCAAGCGTCGGACCGAGCACCGGGCCGACCACGACGACGATCGCGAAGGCCGCCATCGCCATGCCGCGCTGCCTGGGCGGGAAGGTGTCGACCAACATCGATTGCTCGACTGGTGCCAGCCCGCCGCCGCCTATCCCCTGGAACACGCGCGCGATCACCAGGGTCGTCAAATTGGGCGCGATGCCGCAGACGAACGAGGAGATCGTGAACAAGGCGATCGAGATCAGGAAATAGCGTTTGCGCCCGATCGCGTCGGACAGCCAGCCCGAGATCGGAATGACGATCGCGTTGGCGACCAGATAGCTGGTCAGCACCCAGGTCGCCTGATCGATCGTGATCGACAGGCCGCCGGCGATATGGTCGAGGCTGACGTTGGCGATCGAGGTGTCGAGCACCTCCATGAAGGTCGGCAGCGAGATGATCGCGACGATCAGCCAGGGGTTGAACCGCCCCGCCGCCGACCTGCCATCATCCCAGCCGTCCTCGCTCAGCGCGGGCTTCGCCGCGCCGGCCGGCACCGCGGCGCTCGCCATCTCAGCGGACCTTGACCGATGGCGTCACCGACATGCCGGGGCCGATCGGGTAATTGCGCGGATCGGGATTGCCGTTACCGATGACAAAGTTGATCCGCACCGGCACGCGTTGAACCACTTTCACGTAGTTACCGGTGGCGTTCTGCGGCGGCAGGATGGCGAAGGCCTGGCCGGCGCCGCGCTGGATCGAATCGACCTGGCCCTTGAACTCGACATCGGGATAGGCGTCGACCTTGATCGAGACCGGCTGGCCGATCCGCATGTTCTTGAGCTGGGTCTCCTTGAAGTTGGCGGTGATCCACATCGTATCGGGCACGATCGCCAGCAACTGGCTGCCCGGCGCGACGTACGAGCCCTTGTTGACCTGACGATTGACCACCTGACCCGACACCGGAGCAACGAGGCGGAGGTTACCCAATGTCACATTGGCCTGCGCGACCTGGGCGCGCTTGGCGGCGATCACCGCGCCGGCGGCGTCGACCTGCTTGCGCGCAACGGCGATCTGCGCCTCCGAGCTCGCGATCTGGCGTCGCGCCGCATCGGCCTGCGCCCGGGTCGAATTGGCGTTGGCGCGCGCCTGGTCGAGCTGGGTCGAGGCGACCGCCGAGCGATCGAGCTTGGCCAGATTCTGATAGCGCGCGAGATCCTGCGCGGCCTTGATCGCGGCGGCGAGCGGGGCTTGTGCTTCCGCCGCCGACTGATTGCGCGTGGCGATCGCGCTGCTGACCTGGGCCTGCGCCTGTTGCAGTTGCGCCTGCGCCTGATCGACGCCGGCACGCGCTTCGTCGAGCTGCGCTTCGGGTCCCGTCGGCTTGATTACGGCGAGCAACTGACCGGCGTTGACGTGGCGGTTGTCGAGATCCGGAACGTCGATCAGCGTCCCCGCGACTTCGGGCGCGATACGGACGATATGCGCGTCGACAAAGGCGTCGTCGGTCGCTTCGAACTGGCGCGAGTGCAGATAATAGAGCGTGCCGCCAACCGCCGCCACGCCTGCCACCAGGATCAGCACCCAGAAGAACGGCCTGCGATAGATCGGCGTGCTGTCCTTGGCCTTGGCATGTTCAACTGCCTCGCCACCCGCTTCGGGCTGGTCGGGGGCTGCCGGTGGCTGGGTATCGTCGCTCATCGCGTTTCCTTTGCTTCCGCCGTCAGGGCATCGAGTATGGCATTAGTATTGGCGCGGATGCGGGCGCGGATGCGCTCGGCGCGCTCGGCGTCGATCGCATCGGTTTCCAATATGCGCAGGACCGACGCGCGTGCCGACCGCACCACCAGCGCCTGGCCGAACAAGGTCATCGTCGCGATCCGCATGGTCTCGCCGTCATCGCTTCCGGTGGCGATGCAGACGAACCGCACCAGCCGCCGCAGCATCTGGCCCATCGGTCCGTCGAACAGCCGGGCAAAGGCGGCGGTTGGGTGCATCTGCTCCCGCACGATGAACAGGCTCCAGTTCCGGACCTGCTGGTCGAGCATCTTGTCGAGCAACGCTCCCAGCACACGGTGAATGGCCTCGCGCGCCGCGACCTGATCTCCGTCGGCCACTTCCACCGCGAACGCGGGCGACATCGTCTCGCCCATTTGCTGCGCGATATAATCGGCGGCGGCCAGATAAAGCCCCTCCTTGCCACCGTAATGATAGGTGATCGAAGACATCGCCGTCCCGGCGGCCGCAGCGATTTCGCGCGTGCTGGCCCCTTCCAGCCCCTGCCTTCCGAAGGCGTCGACCGCGATATCGAGGAGTCGCTGCTGGACCATGTGCCGCCCATTAGTTCGTTCGAACGAACAAGCAACCCTTAAATGAAAGGAGAGAGCAAAATCCGCTCTCCCCTCCCCCGCGATCAGATGGTCGTCAGCTGACGAATTGCAACAGGATCCAATATAATCCGCCCGACAGGATCATCGCCGCCGGCAGCGTCAACACCCAAGCGAGCACCATGTTCCGGATGGTGCGGAATTGCAGCCCGGCGCGATTGGCGAGGCTGGCGCCCGCGACGCCCGAGGTCAGGATATGCGTGGTCGACACCGGCACCGCCAATCGATCCGCGAACGCGATCGTCACGCCGGCGACCAGTTCCGCCGCCGCGCCCATGCCATAGGTCAAATGCGTCTTGCCGATCCGTTCGCCGACGGTCTTCACGATGCGCCGCCAGCCCACCATCGTGCCGAGCCCGAGCGCAATCGCGACCGCCAGCTTCACCCAGATCGGGATATAGCGCGTGCCCTGCTCGAGATTCTTCTGATAGCCGTCGATCGCCTTCAGCTCGTCGGGGCGGAAACGCGAGCCGGCATCCTTCGCCTTGGTGACCAGCTTCGACGAGTCGAGCACGAGATACATGTCGTTGCGCAAATTTCCGGTCGCCGCCGCGGGGATATTGGAAATGGTGCCATAGCCCTGGATGCGCTGGCTGATGTCGGCCGACAAGGTGGTGATCGCACCATAGACTCGCGCATCGTCCGCCTTGCGTTGCTGAAGCGCGGTGATCAATGTCGCGCGGGCATGATCGGTGCTGGGATCGGCGGTGCCTGCCCGCGCCGCGAACGGCGCCACGCCGGTCTTCGCCGTTTCGATGAACGCCGCGCTCGCACTCGCCGGCATCGTGCGGTTGAGCGCATAAGCGGTCGGCGCGCAGCCGATCAGGATGAGCATGATCAGGCCCATCCCCTTCTGCCCGTCGTTCGAGCCATGGAAGAAGCTGACCAGCGTGCAGGTGAAGATCAGCAGCGCGCGGATCGGTCCGGGC
>Ga0307517_10010776_pt1 | contig 12745 bp, 8 predicted proteins | sample 23_EM_MG_FD_194515 | JGI IMG/M metagenome (GOLD analysis project Ga0307517, IMG submission 194515) | Populus trichocarpa ectomycorrhiza microbial communities from riparian zone in the Pacific Northwest, United States - 23_EM | ecosystem: Host-associated > Plants > Roots > Unclassified | place...
AAGAAAAATCATAATTTTTTTTTGAAAAGATTAAAAAATATAATAATTTGAGCTAGCCAAGTTAAATATTATTATTAATATTATACATATTACTATTAATCTGGAGTTGCAGCTAGATCCAACGCTCTTGAGCCTGACATTGTAGTTAGACAAAAAAACATTGGGTGTGACTTCAACGTCAAGTTCTTGAGCCTTGAGTTAGGTTATTTTGATATTTTTTATGAAAAAAACAATTTAACCCGTGGAGTAACGTGGGTCACTTAACTAGTGGGTATCCCGGGTGGATTTATCTATCCTTGTGTGGGGCGTCAAGTTTTTTTTGTTATGGATTGACGGTCAGGATTTGGTTTTGAGCTAGGGCACTGGGAAAAGGTTTTCCTTCAAAAGAAGATGGGGTTCCATGGGAAAAAACTTGTCTGACTCGTTCGATAATTCTATGTTTTTGCTTGAAGCCTTTTGGTATAAACTGGAGGAGGACCTGCCGTTTCAGATTCGATACACGGTTGCTGATAAAGGAAAAACAAAAACAAAAACAAAAAAGGAAACGTTGTTTGACCGGAACATCGAAATAAGGGTAAGTTTATATTTCATGAAAAATATTTTTTATTTTCTTTTGTGTGTGTGTGTGTGTAAATAAGAAGATAAGAGGGACGTGGGACAACAGTAACCCATTTAAAGATATAGACTGGCTAGAGCTGGTCATGGATTGATGATAGGGCTCAGACCAAACAGGCATAGTAATGGGCCTACATTCTTTGGGCCTTGTTCAATCCTGATGATGATCTCTCCTTGGACGGTATAAATTCTTCTTACCCAGGAGGTCGATGCCTTCCAGTTTTCAACTACCACTAGCCCAAAAAAAAAAAAAACAAAAAAATTATCAAAATTCCTTTTCTTCTTAAGGAAAAAAAAATCACTTTCTGTTTCCACATCATTACATAAATACCCCCGGTTTCCTGGGAGTCGGAGGCATATATAATGATAAAAGGGTACTTTCACAAATTATTTCGTAAATTCCGAAATATCTTCGGATTGCATAAATTATATAAATAAGAATAAAAGGTCGCATTCTCCATCAACCTCCTCCCCCCCTCCCCCCCTCCCTCTCTAAAATAGTGTGGAAGATTGAAGATTGCTGGAGTTTAATTTATTCTCTTTGTGTGATTGATTGATCGAATTAGAAGTCAAATTAAATTAAATTAGGGTTTTGGATTTGTAATGTCAATGGAGGGAATGTTATCTGCGAATGATGAGCAGAGTATGGTGTCTTCCTTCCTCGAGATCGCAGTTGGCCAAACTGCCGAGACTGCCCGTCAGTTCCTGCAGGTTTTCCATCAGTTCCCTCTCCTTCTCTCTCTTTGTCTCCCCCCCCCCCTCTCTTTTCAGTTATGAATTGAATCTGTGATTTTTTATGTAGTTTAGCAAGCATAGGGTTCTGGCTGGGGTTAAAAACATCAGTTTTTTTTGCTATTTATTTTTCGAATCGTAAAAGCATATTTTCGTTGCTCAAAGTTTATAACTTTTTATGTTTTTGAGCTTGTGCTGTCCTACATTAACAAGTTCTTCGACTGCTTTTGGTTGTCAAGCTGTCTGCATTGAGGAATTTTATAACTAAGTCTTTTTGAATCTCGCCTTGGTCTAAGTATTAGTGTTGTTGTGGTATGTGCTTGTAAATAATTTTGGTCATGAAGTGTTGTTCTTATATTAAACTCGATTGATGGTGGAATGTTGGGGTTGGACAGGCCACAAGCTGGAAGCTTGAAGATGCTATTCAGTTATTTTATGTAGGGAATGAAGGTGGGGTGGTTGCATCTGCGTCACACCCTCCTCAAACTGAAACCCGGACAGATGTACATGAAAGGTATTTCAGGGGTGCGCTTTATTTTCTGATTGTTCAGAGATCAATTTGTTTGATATTGAATTTGTTGGTTTGTGTTGGTTTAGTTTCATTTTTCCTTAATATCGGTTTGGTGGTGTCTAATTATTTCAGTGGATTGAAGGACTTCGGAAATGAAAATGTTGGACCTAGTGGTGGAGAGGAAGTACGTGCTCCTTTACCTGTTGTGAGGGATACCCTCTATGATGATGCGATGTTATATGGGTATGTTATCTATGCATGCCCACATATTGTGTTTCTGTAATGCTTTTTTTATGTATTTCCTTGAAAATTTCAGCACATGTTTTTCAAATGCTACTAACATGCGCTCCCTGCCCCCGTGTTTTTCTGGTTAGTCATTTTTTATTTCATCCCTCGCTGGTTATTTTGTCCGGTAATGGTTACTTCCTTTTTGTTCAACTAATCTAGAGCGTCAAGGATGGGACACCCACCACATGAAGCCAGTTCATTGATTGCATTTCGCAACTTTGATGAGGAAATGAAACATTCTGGGGTCTGGGAATCAGACCAAGGTTCTACATCCACAATAGATAACCCTCGAGATAATCTTGCTTCTTTATATCGACCTCCTTTTCATTTGATGTTCCATGGATCATTTGAAAAGGTAAAGGGATTTTCTTTGAGTCTGTTGCTTCATGATTTAATTGAAATATTTATTATTCAGTTTCAATGGCTCTAGTTAGTTGCACTAGTTACTTGTTGCTGTTTATGTTGAAGTATCGGGTTTCGTACGATTCTGACGCAACACACATGCTGCAGTTTAAATTTCCTAGAATTCTGAAAAATGGCTTGAAGGCATGATTTTAGAGTACAATTGGGAACTTGGTGTTGGCTATATCCGTCACGTGAATTGTCGTTTCATTAATTACTCACACACACACCCCCCTTTTTTTTTCCAAGTGCATTCCTTGTTTGGTGCGCAATCAAGGGACTAAGAAATAATATTGCAATTCGATTTTTTTTTTAATTCTGGACTTAGAGTTTCTTTTATTTTCCTCAGGGGTTGGGTTTTCGTTTCTGAATCAGAATTTCTTTTAGTTTAAATAGAATCATCATAATAGTTAGATAGGTATCTAAATCCCTACCGATCTCTTTTTAAGTCTTTCTGTATCTCTATAGTTTGGAATTAACTGAAAGAAGAATCCACACCAGAAATTTGCAAAAAACTAATCTAAGGAAGAAAACTTTGAATTTATTAAGAAACATATTTGATACAAAGGAACGCTTCACTTCCCTGTGATTTGAACAACTCTATGGCCTTGATATACCAAAGAGCAAAGCTTAAGGTATATCGCTCTAGATCTTCATGCTCATGTTAGTTATTTTTGTATGCTGGTATACTAACTATTAAAGTCCTATGGTTTAACCAGAGTTGAAAATTTGAACGAGATTGAGAAAACATCGTCTTAAATTTAGCTAATCCTATGTTAGAATTTTTTTTTTTTATTAATTTTCTCCAGTTTTCCTTGGATGTTCTCCTGCCGTTTCTCAATCTGTAGGCCTAGAGGGGACCTGTGTGTAGTGAAGATTGGGTTGGATCACCGTTGGTGTAGTTGGAGAATGACTAAGTATGAAGCATTGACGGGTTGTGCCTGTATTGTTTTAGTGGAATTTATGTCATGTTATTATCATTGGTAGCATTAATTTGGCCTTGCCTTCTTGTCTTTCTGGTTCCACATCAACCTTGATGTGCAACCTTAATAAATGTGAATGCTTTATCTGGTATCATTTGGTATTGTTCTATTTGACTTATTTGATTGAAAATTCTATCATTTTTTAATCCAGGCAAAGGATGCTGCTTCTGTTCAGGACAAATGGCTTCTAGTGAACTTGCAATCCACAAAGGAGTTCAGCTCTCATATGGTAGCTTTCAAGTGATTCTGCAACCTAGAAATGTTCCATTATGTTTAATGTTGAATCTTGATTTTGATGCTGTAAATATTGTCTTCTGAAGTTAAATCGGGATACATGGGCAAATGAAGCTGTTGCTCAGACAATAAGTACCAATTTTATCTTCTGGCAGGTGAGTATGATGATTTAGTTCAAGCACCTAATTTTTCTTTTCTACTCAGTGCTATGAAATGCTATCAATGTGTATAGCTTCCATGAAACCCACTAAAATTCATAAGAACATGATGGAAATTGATTTAAAAAGTCGACTGTCTTTATCATGCCATACAAGTAAGAAAGGACTTTTTTTCCAACTTATTAAATTCCAATGTAGGCCTTACGTGGCCTTATTGATTCTCTTTGTGTCTGTGTTCATGTTTTTTTTTTAGTTTTGAGGTATTAGATTGTTAGGAGTTAGGATAGGGCAATCTATTCCCTGAGCAGACCCTGTTGAGAAGGGAAACACTATTGATTAAATTGATTCAAGGAATGGAAGCAAGAACTATTTCCAAAGGAGATGCTAAAGGTAACAGGAAAGGGAAAAGAAACATGTTCTCATTGTTATTAATGTGATATTTGATCTTGTCTGGAATCTTTAAAAGGTTAAGTTGATGACTTAATAAATCAAACATGTATCTTTTCCGGCCATCTTGAGACTACGCGAGGGTTTAAATTCACCCCTCTGATTATTATGGCTGGTTAAGGTTGGACTGTTAGCTGTTGATAATCCTTTTATCCACTGTCCCAAAATGATCTTTGATTAACAAAAGGATTCAAAAAAGGAAATATATCTAGCGATGAACATATAAATAGAACCATGGAGTATTTTGCATGAAGTGTTTGTTGAAATTCCACTAATGTTTCATGTATGCAATGTTGCAATAGGTACTAATATGCTGTTTTCATCAGTTATGATCTATGGTGATGTCGTGGAGTCACAGTATTTGGAAATATGAATCAGTTTCTTTTGTTCTATGAATGTCAAGATTCATAGTTAGCACTCATCTTTCTTATTATGGTTCGTGGATGTAGGTATATGATGATACAAGTGAGGGAAGGAAAGTTTGTACATATTACAAATTGGATTCTATACCAGTAGTCCTAGTAATAGACCCAATCACAGGTCAAAAAATGCACTCATGGGTTGGAATGGTACAGCCTGAGAGTTTGCTGGAGGTGCGCTCTTTGTGTGTATTTTAATACTTTCTCTGATAAATCATGTAGAAAAATTGTTGACAGAAGAGGGGAACTTCCTATGTTAAAACTTAATCCAACTTTAAATTTGTTGCTCCACTGATATGAGGAAACACATGCTCAACTTGTAGGATCTGGTACCATTCATGGATGGTGGCCCAAGGGACCATCACAAAACCCTGTCTCATAAACGTCTAAGGGGCAGTTCTCTGACTCCGCAAAAAAGCCAAGGTCAGTTATGCATGCTAATGTTCTTGAATTTGTGATGATGGATTATTTAATTGGAGAATTGTAGACGAGTTATCTAATACATGAAAACTAATTCTTGTACCTTCCATAGTGTTCCATTTCTAGATGTTGATAAATTTCAGTATTTAACCACGATGTCCTGGGTGCTGTTATGTATTGTGATACTTGTTGAATGACCAATGGTGGTATTATTAAGTGATAATGACTATGGTGGAGGTGATAGGATGTGAGTTATAATCTAATTTTGTGGCATCTGATATAAAAAACTAAGATGTTTGATATAGAGTGTATAACAAAGTTCAATGCTTTTGTTAAAAGGAATTTTCTCCCATAAAATGGTATATTGGGCTCTTAAAATTTGTATTTGAGAGTTCAGTTGCATGAGCGCTTCTTGGTCTCATTTCATTCTTCACATTTTGATTTTCATTGCCAATCACCCAAATGCAGTGGATAAATTTTTATTCTTTTACATTCTGTTAAGAATTATATATACATATTTATGTAGTGTTCCACTGGATTTTTCTCAAATTGGTGCATTTTATGCGGTTCAATCTTGATGGTCCAATTTTTCTCGAGGCTCAAGCTGCCTCATTGAATGTTTGTACTGTCATTTCTTGAATGTAACTGTCCTTCATGTAAGCTGTCAGGGTGGAAGTTATCAAACGTATTTTGTCAAACAAAATGGACTTAATGCATGCAACAGTATCTATTTGTGGAAATTTATGGTACCCTAACATTTAGTGTAAATTTATTTTGAAACTCAACATGTCACTGCAATTTACCAAGCTCTCATCAAATAATTTGCTTTTACCAGGGCAGTTAAGTTCTTTTTTACCAAAACACTCCTAGATTCTAGTAATTTTAAGCATGAGGAGAAAAGTGTTTTCGTCTTTTATTTATTATAAGATTCCAATTTTTCATTGTATCTACAAATGTTATGAGGTGTGTGCATGCGTTCATGTGCATGTATTGTGTGCTTGTTTCTCAATGTGTGCATGTGCAGTAGGAGGTGTGGTGTGATCCTCCGTCCTCTGTATGAAGGTTGGTTCATTGTGTCTGCCTCTGCATATAACTATACATAATTTTCAGCTCCGGTGCCTGCTTATGAAACTAATGAAGAAGACGAGGAAGTGCAAAGGGCATTAGCTGCTTCAATGGAGAACATGAAAGAGTCCAGTGCAGTTGCTTCCAATGATAAAGATGAAGCCAGTACCACTCAGGAGGAAGAAAATTGTTCAAGTAGGATGCCAATGTATCCACCTCTACCTGAAGAACCCATTGGCGATAAGAGTCTCCTTTGTAGGGTTGGAATTCGTCTTCCTGATGGACGCAGAGTCCAGAGAAATTTCTTGAAAACTGATCCAATACAGGTGAGCCTTGTTTTATTTGTACTTTGGCTATTCATGCTCAATTAATGCATAGTTGTAAAACCTGACCTAAGGGTTAACCCCAAATTTTTTTTTATTTTTAAAATGGATCAAAACACATTTTTTTGACCAAAATATATATATATATATATATATATATATATATATATATTTAAAAAATAGACAATAGGTTGAGGGCCAGGTTTTGAGCAGGTCAACAAATCAACCCGGGTTTTTGACTAGGTTGGATGAGGTTTTTTCTTTCTATTTTTTCTTCAACCTGCGTACTAGTCCAGGCACTGGGTCTCGAGTTGACACGCCAAGCTGGTCCGAGTTTTACAACTATGGTTTAATGTTGTGTCCTTTTCTCTTTGTACATTTTACCCTTATTTGCTTGCTTAGTTACTCAATCTCAGGTGCATAACCTAGGTGAATAGGTACTAAATCTAGCAGTTGGTATTCTCACCAAAAGCTATGGCATAGTGCAAAATTTTTGCAATTGACACATTCTTGGTTAGACTTGTAGAATACTTTCTATATGCCTTAGTTGTTTTGAATCACAAGTACATGGAGATGAACTATTTTGGTGTTACTGGCCAGCTTATCTCAGTTAGGTAGACCAGTGTACTGCATTGAACTGGCCAGGTCTTCCATTAGACTGTTTTTAAGAAATCCAGATAAAATGGTTGCTTCAAATGGTTTTATTTGACATATTCTTGATTAAAATGGTTGTTTTTTTCTTTTTTGCTATTCAATTTTTTTCTAGGTGAGTGACACTTGAAATAATTGCTTCTTGTTCTTTATTTCTTTATTTATTTTTTATTTTTTTGGGTGTGAGATGGTTTTTGTTCAGTGGCGTCCATTGCAGAAGGAAACCCTGTATTAATTGGCTGTGCTCACTTTATCTGTGCCATTACGATTGAAGTGCCTTTTGTCAAAACATTGATGCTTTCTCTTGGGGTTTTGTTTATCTATCTAATGCTTTATTTGTGGTACCTTAACTTTCAGCAACTATGTATGCTATTTTAGTACGTGCTTTCTCTTGAGTTATAGATCCTATTCTATGCAAACTGTGACTCGTTGTTTGTATCATGTCGTCTGGCTGCTCTCCTTTCTCTACCACTTGTTTATTTTGTTTTCCCTCTTTTTAGTTATAGTCTGGCTGCTCTCCTTTCTCTACCACTTGTTTATTTTGTTTTCCCTCTTTTTAGTTATAATCGATCCGTTGGTTGAATCACCAGCCTGTTGATCCAGTTTCTTGATTGTTTTGGTTTCAAGTGTCTAATAACCAAGACCCTTTGTAATTGAGTTCAGCTTATATTGGAGTGCTTCAGGATATGTTCACTTTTTCCCTTGCATTAGGTTTCACTCTTCTGCAATTACAGTAAACAATGGAACCATGCTATCTGATTTTTGTCAAAGTGTAGTTTTAACTGGAGAATGATAAAGTGGGCCACACTTTATCATTAAACTTTATCTGCGTGGGAGGGTGGGAGGATGGGTTGCATGATTTATTTCATGTCGTTTTATTTTCATGGTGAGTAACGTGCTTGAATAGTGATATTGTATCTGTGCCATGCTTGAGATGGGCGCTCCTTGTGCAGCTGCACTGTAAGAAATTTGTTCTGCAGATTAATATAGTAGGGATCTACTAATGTTTTATCCCAAATGAAATGCATTAGTTTCTGAGTTGGGATTTACTCTTTCTTCAGCTGCTATGGTCATTTTGCTATTCTCAACTAGAAGAAGCTGGGACAAAGTTGTTTCGTTTGACGGAGGCAATTCCAGGATCAAAGAGGCTGGATTACGATAGTAAAATGACCTTTGGGGAGTCGGGCTTGGCCAACTCTATGATCTCGGTTGCTTGGGATTGAAATCAAACTTCAAGACCTTACTCTTGTGTTCAAGACTTTTGGTTGAAGTTTCGTACATGTCTGGTCCTTTTTTGCTCTGTTTGGAAAGTTGACCTATGGAGCCATCGAGTCCTATTTAAAATTATTTACTGTGTACATACTGTTATGTATTGGACAAGAATTTACAATCTATGTAATGCGCTACTGCTGCTCTTGTGGCTTTCGCAGATAGATATTTAATAGTTGATGGGAAGGATGCAATTTAATGCACGATCAGTAAAGTTGAGGCGGAGGAAAAAGAAGAAGAAGAAAAAGACTTGGAAACTTAAACCATTACACGTAGAAGAAAAAAGAGACTTCTGAATCTTATTTTTATCGTGTGGAGATAGATCTACGAAACATTAACTGATTGAGAGAAACCAAATCACTATTTTCTTGTTGATTTACAATAAATCAAACCAGTACACGTAGAGTGTAAGTAATTTCTACACAGATAGCTTCAATTTGAAAAGTCTTTGTTATAAGCACTAGATGTTATTTGAAAGGCATCTACGTGCTGATGTTCTCAAGTAACTTTTAAAATCGTATAATATAATTTTCACTTATTTATTTGATCTGGATACAAGAATATCAATCTGTTTGTAATTTATTCACATGATGAAATTACTATTTTTTCATGTAAAAAAAAAAAAAAACACTTGCTTCATTGTACTTGTTCACTAGAAAAAAATACAAGTGTAATCAATCTATGTTACTTTGCCTCTAAGCTCTTTTGCAACCATTGCATTCGTAGCAGATACATAAAGCCTCTCGTCGATCGGTGCTCCTTCAGATTTCATGTCCCTCAAAAGCTTCAGCAACTCATCAATCCGACTAATTTTAGAGAAAACTCCAACCATAATTCCTGCAATAGCCCCATCAATTACACCCCCATTAATTCTATACTCGTGGAAAAACCTCACACACATCTCATACTCTTTGGACTTGCTATAAGCACTTATAATACTAGTGTAAGTCACTTTATCTGGAGCCACTTTTCTTCTCTTCATCTCCTTCCAGAGCTTCTCCACCCGCCTTAAATCCTTGGCTCTTCCATGCATGTCCACCAAAGAATTGTATATCCATGTATTAGGCTGACAACCTTTTAGTTTCATCTTTGCTACAAGCCTCATAGCATCTCTTGGCCTACCTGTTTTCCCATACATCGAGATTATGCTGGAGTACGCCACGACACATTTGTCGAACCCCTTTGCTTCCATCTCAAAAAACACAACTTCAGCTTTAGAATAAAGCCCAACTCGGCAATAGGCATTTATCACAGAAGCATATGTCACCTGTCCTGGTTCACAGCCATCATACTTCAACTCCTCATAAACCTTAACAGCTGCATCGAACCCTCTTCTTTTAGAAAAGCCATTGACAACTGCACAGAAAATGCAATCAGACACCTTCAGTTTAGCAGTACCCTTCATTTCCTTGACAATTTCAACTGTCTTCTCCATCTGTCCTTCTTCCATATAAATCAACACAAGCTTTAAAAAAGTTTCTGGATCCTTTAACATTCTCTTCTCTTGAGCTTCTTTATACAGCTCCTCAGCTAACTTTACTTCTCGAATATTTACCAATGAACAGATCAAGGAAGAGTACATTGAAGAGTCCTCCAGAATCCCTTTCTTTTTCATGTCCCTGAAGTATTCAAGAGCTTCAAAAACTTGGCCTGATCTCCCCAATGACTCGCATAATATCTTGTACATTTGACTTAAGATCATTGGTTTTGAATCTATTTTTCTACTTTCAAACTCATTAAACATTTCGACAACTCTCTCCGCATCTCCTAATTTATGGCGTGCCTTCATTGTCTGGAAGTAACACCCAGAATCCAAAGGAATGCCTGCTAATTTCATCTTTTCGTGTACAGAAAGTGTGCTACCATACATATGTAGCTTGTTATACCCTTTCATTGCTGAATCAAAAGCCAAAACAGCAATTTTACTATCAGATATAGAAATTTCAAGCAATCCCTCTACAATTTTGAATTTTCTAGCTCTAATGCAACTACTAACTAGTGTTGAAAAAGTATAGCTATCTGGCAACACACTATACTTTTTAAAATCATCAGCCACTGGCAAAACCAAACCCCACTTCTCTGATTGTATCAAGTACCTTATTAGAAGCTTTAGCATTGGTCTTTTAGGCCTAAATTCTTGCTTTTCTTTTGCTTTCTTGTAGTACTCGTATGCTAGTTCTTCAGACTTGGGATCTCGCAGTACGCCACATAAAAAATCATTTAACTTGTCTGAATGGTCTGGAATTGGATAGTGTTGAGTATCTTCAAGTCTCAAGTCTAATGGGATGACAGGAGAATTCGTGGATGACTCTTCTTCTATGATAGGGGATGGACAACTAGAAGAATTCACGTGAAAAACAGGAATATTGAAGCATGGAAGAGGGAGAAAGTGAAGGTTTTTGCATGTTTGAGTGAAGATAACCTTGTGAGGCTTTCTGCAAGAGTTAATGGAAGGTACTGACCAATCTGGAGAACTACTAGGAATGGCCATTGGAAATGAGGTTTCACTTTTCAGAGTTTTTGGACTGTTAAGAGTTGAGACCATATGAAATTATATTATCATAAAGATGCTCCGATCCGTTAAATACTGATGCGCACTTTCCCTTCCTCTGGATTTTTTTTCGTCTACGTTCGGATCTTATGAGCCACTGAGAAGACATGGCACGTGGAAGATTTCCGTACATAAAGATAACCTGCTCTAAAAGTAGCCACGTCGCGACTCGCTTAAGTCCAAGTTGGAGTTTTATCTCTTTTTGTAAATAAATAAATAAATTTTAAACAGTAAAAATATTGAAAACACGTGGACCTTTTTTTTTATAAAAAAAATCGGATCTATTTTAATGAGGTCGGTCAAATTATAAGTTTATCTATTATATTAATTGGATTTAATTAGGTCAGTTCTTAACTAAATTTGATATTAAATTTAACTTAATCAAACTCTGATCTAGATTAATAAATAAATGAATTAAACCACAAAATTAAATCAAGTTTTATACTATATCAATTTTTGTTGGTTAGTTTCGCAAGTGCACGAATCGTAACAAGTAATAAAGTGATGAGTAGAGTATTGTCTCATGAAAATTTGTAAAAATTACTACTAATTATCAAAATCTATTAAATTATGATATATTTGAGGAATCGAATGAGACAGTTTTTAAAACAAAAATTAATAATTAAAAACAAACAACTAACTGATTAAATATTATTGAATTTAATTCTACTGGTTCTAAGATTTCTGACTTACCGTAACTATTCTTATGTGAACTTTCTTAATTGAATTTATTATTCATTGCGTTGATAATCAGGTTTTTCTAATTTAAACATTAATCTCTCTTGAGTATCAATGAATTATTTCGACCAGCAAACTTCATATACTTTACGAAATTTATGAACTTGTCGGAATTTATTAAATATCGTAAAACGTTTAACGATTACAAAAGTTCCTAGGATATCTCTATCCTATAGATTTCTTAAGGTATTTCAAACAATAGCTAAAACAATTATCACTTCTTAGACTCAAATTGAATTCCAAATCATACAGATGTTGCCTAAACAAATCATACAGATGTTGCCCAAACATATACAAGCATTAAACATAGAATGAAATACTCAACAACTTAATGATTATATTTTTATTTTAAATTAAATAATTTAAACAAAAAATATTATATAAATATATATATATATATATATATATATATATATATATATATATATATATATATATATATATATATATTCGTTTAAATAAAATATTATTTAAGTGTTTACTGTAATATAAACTAATAACCACCACCACCAACAAAAAGAATAGAACCACGCGTATAAGATGCCAAAACAAAAAGAATATAAACTAGTAACCACCACCACCAAAAAGAGAATAGAATCACGCGTATAAGATGCCAATCAAAATTCTACGTGCTGAAACCGCTACGTGCTGTGAAAATTCTTTTAGACACTCACGCCCTTAGCCATGTGGAGAATATATCTCTGTCTTGTATTTTCTTTCTCCAGCGATACAGTAGCACGGAAGACGAGAAGACTTGTTTCCTGTAACTGCCTTTTTCTTTCTCAATAATAAAGAAGCAACACTCCCTCTTACCTATAATAAAGGCAACACAGAGATGGATGATGCTTGTCTCTTTCTTTCTTTTTTTCTTTGAATCCATAGCCAGGGAGCCTCCGTACTGCATTGTTTATACCTGTTTCTTTGTGGCGAAGGAACTCC
>Ga0307517_10010777_pt1 | contig 12743 bp, 7 predicted proteins | sample 23_EM_MG_FD_194515 | JGI IMG/M metagenome (GOLD analysis project Ga0307517, IMG submission 194515) | Populus trichocarpa ectomycorrhiza microbial communities from riparian zone in the Pacific Northwest, United States - 23_EM | ecosystem: Host-associated > Plants > Roots > Unclassified | place...
ACTATTTCTAACAGCGTTTGTCTGCTTGAAAAAATATTAAATTATTTTTTTTAGTATTTTGTAAAAAATTTAATATTAAAAATAAAAAAATAATTTTAATTTTACTTTAAATAAAAAATATGCACTGCATACTAAATATATTTTAAATCTACATAATAATACGAGATCTGGTTAGTGGTTTTGGGCCGGCTTGTATTGGGCTTTGTCACATTTGAAGTGCGAAAGCTTAACCCTAAAAAACCCTACACCCTAAAATTCCTCTTCCTCCTCCCCTTCCTCATCCTCTCATATACGGCCGCGCCTTTCTCTCTAACAGGTGTGTCTCTAGTCTCTCCTTTGCCTTCAGTTTCTTTTTTGTAAGTAACCCAGAATTTGGGTAACCATTTTCTTGTACTTCGCTTGCTTTACCAAGAACATTGTTGGATCTGCTGACGAGTTTTAAGCATTGCTTCTTTTTTTTTTTTAGCTTGTGGATTGCTATTGCCTGCTGGTTAGCTTGCACAAGAGTTATTAATTGATTTTCTGTTTTGGGTTTTCTCCCACCTCCACGTTATTATCCTTTTTCTCTATCATTGTCTCTGTGCTCTCCATCCTGCTGCTTCGATTTGTAGCTTGTTTTGTCCAATAGCAAGCCAGTTAATGGTTAATCTAAGTGACTAAGTGATTTAGTTTTGATATAGCGTGCTTGTAGTTTTTGTTAGTTTAAGCCTTGCTTTCTTAACGTTGTCAGCATGATTCGTCTCACATGTCGTGTCTCTCACTCTGTGACTTGTACTGGTTCAGGTAAGACATGGTTAAGCATAACAATGTTGTGCCCAATGGGCACTTCAAGAAGCACTGGCAAAACTATGTCAAGACATGGTTTAACCAACCAGCCCGAAAGACCCGCAGACGCATAGGTGAGTGGCTTCTGTTTATCTTTTAATCGAATTTACCCATCTCTGTCTGTCTGTTTACATGTACTGCACATGTGGCCCGTTGTTTCTAGGGTCCTTTCCTGGAAATAGTTATATTAAGAATATTTATGCCTGTGTTATTTGTAACCATCTTCAGCTCGTCAGAAGAAGGCAGTCAAAATCTTTCCTCGACCTACGGCCGGACCTCTTCGACCCATTGTACATGGCCAGACTTTGAAATATAATATGAAAGTGAGAGCTGGTAGGGGTTTTTCTATTGAAGAACTCAAGGTTAGTTGTTTTTTTATTATCCTGATTCTTCGTTTATTTTTTCATGTTTCATTATCTTCTAATCTTCGAAGGGCTTAATTTTTTTCCCCTGCTATTAATTGCGTGCATCTGCTTAGAGTTTTAGGTTAGGGTATCTGTATTTACTCTGATATAGAGTTGTATTTTTACTTTGCACAGTTTCAGATTTTAACTTAGAAATGTTTCGTATCAACATTTAATAGAGATGGATATGTATATATGTATCTAGTTTTCATAGCACATTTCTCTGTGAGCATGGATATGTAAATTTACTTGAGGTCTTGCAAGAGTCTTGGGGATGGTTTTCACTTTCTATGTAATGTTTGGATATTTGTGGTTCTTCGTGGTAACTGTGGATATGTTTGTTAGTTTTGTATAGTGAATAAACCATTTCTTTTTACTTCACTAGGCTGCTGGTATTCCAAAGAAACTTGCTCCAACAATTGGAATTGCAGTTGATCACCGTCGCAGGAATCGATCTCTGGAGGGTCTCCAAGCTAATGTTCAGAGGCTGAAAACATACAAGGCCAAATTGGTTGTCTTCCCAAGACGTGCTCGCAAGTTCAAGGTACTTTCTGTGGTATGGCTGAATTATATGATGATCGTCTGGTTTTCTACTTGGAATTTCATTTTATACATGTATTCCTTGCAGGCTGGTGATTCTGCTCCTGAGGAACTGGCAACTGCAACCCAAGTACAAGGACAGATTATGCCTATTGTACTGGAGAAGCCATGCGTGGAGCTTGTGAAGGTCACTGAGGAAATGAAGTCATTCAGGGCTTATGACAAGCTCCGTGTGGAGCGCACGAGTGCACGCCATGTTGGTGTCAGGTTGAAGAGGGCTGCAGAAGCCGAGAAGGAAGAGAAGAAGTAGAAGTTTGACCCTGTCAAGTGGATTTTTGTTGTTTCGTTGTTCAATCGTGTCTTAGAAGTTTCAAGGATTCCTAGTTTGTGGACTTGCTTTCAAATATATTTGAATATGCTGCTTGCCATTATTATTATTATTGTTTTTTGCCGTGCTCAAGTTCTGATAGTATTGATATCATAGCTGGGCTGCTTGTTTGTGTTCTAAAGGTTGATTAGATGTGTTCATTCCATACTGGACTGGAACTCTAGATTTGTGCATTACTTTTTGAACTGGAAATAATTGCTTTGAGGTTATAGTAATTTCCCAACTTGCTCAGGATTTCATTATTTATATTCATAAATCAATTACATATAATTGTTTTAAAAAATAATTAAGGAAAAATTTCACGTCCTCAGCTCAACATTGTACCATCTTTAGAATTTCCCTTTTACTACTATGAGCTGATTAATGTTGATTGTATTTCTTCCAGTGTCCGTCCCTTTGTCTCTGGCACCAACCTCCATATGAATAAAATAGTTAAAGCACACATTCCACTGAAGATGAAAAATGTTCCTGCAAAATACTATCAAAGTCACAATAGGCATGAAAAAATCTTCAGTATTTGTGTGTTTTGATGTGGGAGGGAGGGAGGATGATTCACCAGCTGAACTCCATTCCAACATGAAATTAAATGTGTATGTCAGAACCCAAGAACTAGCCCAGCTGGTTAAAACCACAAGGGTTCCTGCTGATGCCTTAATATTTACAGGAAATATCTGCAGTGAAAACTCATGTTCAAGTTCAAGTTCAAGTTCTAAATTATTTTCTTACATCAATTCTCCTGTTAAAAGTACATATAGATGAAAAGTTGAAGCATAATCACATTAGGTAAGTACCTCTGCCATTATAACCCAAGGTATTCCCGACATGCCCAAGGCAAAACCACAGCCAAAACCCTGGTTATAAAATCAATCAACGAGCACATTGATGTGTAACTAGCTTGCAAGGAGAATTTTCTCAAAATAAAATCAGAACAAATCAATACAGGTACTCAAGTGGTGAGCTTCTGTTCATTCTATAGAAAAAAATCCTGAGTTTTTGGTAGTTTTCCAGGCTAGGGATGATGAAAGTGCAGAAGAAATGAGAAAATCTTGTCAACAACGTAGACTTATTTTTCTTGTCAAGGAGCAAAGATAATATATTTTGGCTGGTTTAAGTTACCATTATGCCAACCACTGTCAAAATTGGGGTGAGCTCTTTCAGATAGTGGAGTTCCTGCTCATTCATAACGACAACAGGATCATTAGCTACACTGTGAAAAGAAATAGAATTACTTGTCCATGCTTGTGGTTAAATTACCTGGAAGCAGAAAGATAACCCTACAAGGAACGAGCATAAGCATGATGCCGTAGCAGAGGCCTGCAACATTGTTGGTAGATTTGGTTACAGCCTTGATCATCAGCTACATCAAAATAAAAGGAAATTATTGCCCTTGTGAGTTCTTACCATAAGAAGTGTTCGTCTTCCAAATAAATCCATCAAGAGTATAGTTACAATAGATATTGGAATCTGCAGAAAATCACCTACTGTCAGTAAGATATAAACAGAATAATTCCGTTATTCACCTTCAGGAAAATAAAATAATATCAACTCATGTATCTACCTGTAGAAGAGCAAAAACTATAGGTCCAACAGAGGTTGAAACATCTATGGAAAACCAAACAGAAATCATTATTTTGCCTTCCTACTTCACATTGTAGGTTAATACATGGCATGCATGCTTGCTTATATCTTCAATTATAAAGATCTTTCTCATATGCTAGATACTTACTAGCTTTAGCAAATATGGTACCAAGATAATATGACACTGCACTATTCCCTCCAAATGTTTGTAGTAATATGAGTCCTACTCCAACCTAATCCAGTTAATCAATCCAAAGAAATATGTAATGAGGGAGATGATTTTTATATACAAAATAGAGAACTTATTCAAGATTCGGCGAACTTACAATAATTGCATAAGCATATCTCTTCTGGAACAACTCTAGAGTTCTAGCTTCATCTGAGGTGTGTTTCAAAGTTTCTATAGCATCCTACAAGAAGAAAATGTCATCTCTTGTTATGGACCTCAAAAATCATCAGAACTGGAAACTTGATTCAAATTGAGAAAACTTGCAGCCAGTTTGTTTCAAGATATGAAGATGAAAGTTACTCTGATATCAGCTGCTTCTTCAGAAATATCTGATTTCGTTCCCCTAAGACGTTGCAATGTAGCTTCAAACTCTTTTTCACGACCGAGTTTTGCCTGTTAGAGAATTTAGGTCGTGTTTGGATAGTGTTCCAGGATAGAAGAGACAAAAACATGTTTTGTCGATGAGAAAGAGACGAAGCTATAAAATAAACATGTTTTTAAAACAATTTTAGAGTGAATTTTTGCGCTTTCAAACAAAACATGAAGTACGCAGAGATATATCCTTGTTGTCCCCGTCATTTTTCTCTAAGACAGTAACAAAAAACTACCTTAGTCGTCTTCATTTTCACCTCGCAATATATTCACGTCTCCATGCATTACCACATTAGCAACAATATTATAAATTGGACTCACCAGCCATCTTGGAGACTCTGGAACGAAGAACAAACAAACAATCTGCACTATGTTTGGAATAGTAGCTGAAAACAAGATCACATTAACTCAATTAATACTCTATCATAAACAAATTAATGTTGTCTTAATCTCAGAAAGAAAGATGATAAAAATTTCATACCAAGTAGAGACAAGGCACGCCAACCTACAATACTTCCAGCGAAAAATGTTACTGCAAAGCCGCAGCATACTAACAACTATATAGATGAAAAATTAAGGTTCCATTAAAAAAGGGGGGGAGAAAACTCCTTGATTTTTCATTGCATCCACTAATTTAATTTAACCTGAGTAGCCGAAGTAAATCTTCCTCTAAGATTCTTAGGTGTTATTTCTGAAATATATACAGGCACCTGTTACAAAAAACGCAGGCTGCATTATACCTCACAGAGAGATGGTGATCAGACATGAAATGGAAGCTTGTGAAAGCAGTACCACATAAGTAAGAATCCCTATGGCGACTCCAACTACGAATCTTCCAATGTCCACACACCAAGCATTCTTTAGACAAGAATTCAAACACTTGTTGGCTCCATTAGACATGTATTATGTGATTAAGATAGAAAGACAGAATTTGATGGGGGGAGAGGAAATAAAAACCTTAGCAGATGCTATTGCTAGCCAGCCTGCCATGCAGACTATTTGGCATATCCACATTGTCTGCTTGCCATAAAAATTACAGCAAATTAGAAAATAATTTAGGGCATGATAATATAAACTCTTAACGTTTAAACTGAAAGGGTGATGTTGTCAAGGAGATTACTCCTCTTCGACCGATGAGATCTGCCATCTTCCCACTTAAGATTGCACCTATCATTCCTCCTATGGTCACTATCGAACCAAAAACTGAGTACTGCAGGTTTTAGGAAAAAAACAGAACCCATCAAGCCAAGAAAATGTAGGACGCTGCAAATGTAATACGAGGAAATAAGAAAATCTTGTTACAAAAAAAGTATTAATTAATTCAAATCAAATAAAAAAAATGTAATTAATTTAAATATTCCAGTAAATGTAATGAATGGTCACATAGAATACCAATACTAAATATTTATCAATGTTTACAAGCATTTAAGTAACTTTCTTGTTCATCATCAAAAAGATGGGATAAAGGGTTTTTATTTTAAAAAGATATAAATATACTCTAAAATTATCTGAAAAAAATTTATTTCTATATTTTTGTCTTTGTGTTACTTATATCCTGAAACACTCACAATTGGGATTGAGATGATTTCAATAAGGAAAGAATGATATGATGTTACTATATATGAACAAAAGTGCTAAATGCACTCTTCACTAGCAAAAAAGAGAGAGAGCTGGTGAATTGGAATAGTTAGTGCTAACTGCAGCAACAGAGAGGCCTAGATCTTCCATGATTCCAGATTCTGCAGGAGATGAATAACCCACCTGACAAGAAATTGTAATAATAGTCAATGTATTATTATTATTATTAACAAGGAAAATAATATAGTAATGAACACATGTTTTAGTATGATCCTTCAAAAAAACAAAAACATTTGCTTTTGTTTTTTTTTTTTTTGAATTGATTTTTTTCAATTTTATTGTTTAATACTAGATTTATTTTCTCTTATAGCACAGATTGCAGGTTTGACAAGTTAACCTGGTTGGTTATGTTTTTTTTCTTTCTTATTTAAGATTTTTTTTCTCAATTTTTTTCTTTAATATTAGATTAATTGAAAATTAGGTTTCATAATATTTTTTTTATTTGCTTTTTATTAGGTTATTCCGATCTCATAACCCGAGAATATTGTTTAACAGGTTAATACGAATTGATTTGAGTTTTTTTATCTTTTTTTAATTGAATTTTTTTCAAATTATCATTTAATATTGAGTCGGTTGAGAATTGAACTCCATAATCTATTTTAATTTGTTTTCTATAGAGATATGGTCTCATGATTAGAATCACAAGTTTTGGTATTTTAACCCTAGTTAAATCATGTCATTTATTTTATTTTATTTGATTTCTAAGATTATCTCGATCTCATGTCCTTTAACATTGAATTTTTTGTTATTGGTTTATCAATGTCTAATGACCTGGGTTGCGGGTTTATAGGTTAATCTAATTGACTAATTTTTTTTAATTGACTTTTTTTTCTTCTAATTTCATCATTTAATATTGTATTTAATTGAGAATTAGTTTTCATGATTTATTTCGGTTTGGTTTTTATGAGGTAATCTTGATCTTATGACCCGAAAATAGTGCTTAACAGGTTAATCCAAATTGACTTGACTCGTTTTTTATGTCATTTATTTAATTATTATTATTTTTTATAGATTTTATTGTTCAATATTGCGTTCGATAAGATCAATTGAAAATTAAACTTTATAATTTATTTCGATTTACTCTTTACAGGGTTATCTCAATTTTATAATTAAAATCATGGATTTGAAAAGTTAATCCGGGTTAAACAAATTATTTTTTTATGTGATTATCTCGGTCTCATGATGCAGGTCATGAGTTGGGAAAATTATCTTCACCATTTTTTGTGTTTTTTTAATTGATTTTTTTAAATCTCATCCTTTAATACTTGGTTGATTAGAAATTAAACTTTTTAATTTGTTTTGATTTTTTTTTCTGTAAGGTTATTTCAGTCATTGATTTAAATAGCGAGTTTAACAATTATAAAAATTACTAATAATACCAAATACACGCTTATACACAAAAGTTTAAACAAGCAACATGCTGATATAAAATTTAGACTTCTTAATCAGTCACAAAAGTTTCTGTTTAAATTACACCAAAGTACTATAAATGTTGCTAAATCTCAATTGACAAGAGAGGCCCTTAATTTGGCTTTGGACTACACTAACATAAATTTGTAGTTATTATCGACACTTGGCTTGGATTTTTCTTCTACTATTTAATTTAATAAAAAAACGATAACATAATAAGAACATAAATAATATTTTAAAAAAAGAAGCTAAATTTAAAGTTCAATTAGCTCTAAGTCTTTGCTAATATTGATCAGTTGATCATAAACAAAACAGCACGTCTAAATCCTGACTTTGCCACTACTATATATATATATATACTTACAGAACATCCATAGCTGAAGGAACCACAGAGAGCAACGAAGGTGCTAAAGACAAGAAGAGGAGTGATGGAGTGATCGCCGGTTGGCTTGTTGCTGTCACCGGTGATCTTTTCAGCAAGAAGTAGAGGGCTTGTTGCTGATCCCAGCCCTTCTACGCCGTCCCGCTCCATTATTTTAGTTTCTGGGCAACAAAGAAGGGTAGACAAGACAAGACAGGCTGCTGAGCTTCAAACGTTGGAAATAAAGAACAGAATATTGCGTTTAGGGAAGGGGGTAATTGAGAAGTCATTTTCACGCTCTGTCTACTGGTGCTTTATTTTAAATGGATATTAAATTAAGCCATGTCCATACAGAGTTCAACTACGTCTAAGAGCTCCTCAATCCTCATATGATATTACGAGTTGCAGAAATTTAAAATTGGAGTGGTGGGTAGGTAGGGCCCCAGGGTTTGATCAAGGTTTGTTTAATACTATATATTGGTGCACTATCTTTTTTAAAATTGGTTTGTTTGATCAAGGTTCGTCTATATTTTTTAAAATTTTAAGTTTTTTTTATTTTAAATTATTAGTTTTTATTTTTTTAGATTTTTTAATATATATATCGATGTTAAAAATAATTTTTTTAAAAAAATTATTCTAGTACATTTCCAAATAAAAAGTATTTAAAAAAGTAACATATATCATTGTCTCAAACATTCTCTAATTTTTCAACATAGATTATAATAAAAACTTAGGTTTAAAACAAACTATAACTTATTTTAAACCTAAGTTTTTTCTTAAATTATAATTATTTTTAAATTAGTTGTAATTGAATTTTTAATGTAACTTAAAAAAAATTTATGAAAAATTAATGAAATAAATAATTTATGGTTAGTTATGAGGATGATTGGTTGAATGATTGTGTAGTTATTTACATTTAAAAAAATTCAAAGCCTTGATAATGAGAAAATCTTATAATGTTTTTAACATATAAGATCCCGTAAGGTGTAATTGTTAAATTTTTTAAAAGATAAAATTTTATGAAGCATCGTTTTATAATATATATAAATTCTTCAATTTTATATTACAAACTTATAATTTTTGAACTCTTTGGACCTTAATTAATTTAGTTATCCACTTCTATTATTTTGCCGATCCATCCATGAGAATGTCAATAATAATAATAATAATAATTTCTTAAGAAAAATAAACTTGAAAGACTTATTTATACTAGTTTTAGTTCTAAATTTCTTGGAGAAATAGGATGAAAATTGGAATTATTATGCCAGAGAAACAAAAACAGTCCCCGCGTCATTTGATATATTTATCAGTACACATAGCTTATTTATTACAATTTAGTAGACATAAGTTAATAATGTTGCTTGTATTTCTTCCAATGAACGCCCTTTCGTCTCTGGCACCATTATCCAAGTGAATAGAAATGCCATGGCAGACATGCTAGCGAAGAAGAAAAATGTTCCTGCCAATAATAATCACAATTTATTCATTAATTAATTTTATATATATATATATATATATATATATATACATAGTACCTAAGTATAAATGAAGGTGCGTATGGAAATTAGAAAGAGAGAGGGAATTAGCGACCTGCTGAGCTCCATTCCAGCATAAAATTAAATGCAAATGTCACAAGCCATGAGCAGGACCAATTGACTAAAGTCACCAAGCTGCCAGCTGAGGCCTTGATGTTTATTGGGAATATCTACAATATTATTCACAAGAACCCTTGAGCAATGATGCAAATCATTTTCCAATCACTTCCCTTGTCTTAATATAAATATACCAGTCCTTTTGCTTTTGCATTTTAAAAATATTTTTGGAAAAACTTGAATTTTTTTTAAATTTTTTCTTTGTTTTAATTTTTTGTGTTTTCGAATCGTTTTAACGTGTTAATGTTAAGAATCAATTTCAAAAAATAAAACAAAAATATTATTTCGATGTCAAAAGACACTTTAAAAATTGACAGTTACCACAATACCAATCAGACAATAACTAGAAGAACAAGCTTAAGAGAATTACACATACCTCTGACATAATAACCCATGGTATTCCTGACATGCCTATTGCGAAAGCATAAGAAAATCCCTGATTGCAGAATTTATCAATAAGCACATTAACTTTATGGAGTGCAATTCTCAAGGAATTTGGCGAAAAACTAAGTGCTAACAAGTTCTTTTTAGATTTAAACAATGTAATTAGTGATTCATTCTTAGCTCTATATATTTATATTGATTGTTTATTTTTTATATGAGATATTTATTTTGTTTGTTTTTGGAGATATTGTTAATTAATAGATAGAATAATACCAGTACTCCAAGAAACACCATCAATGGAGTGAACTCCTTGGCATACTGGTGTTCCTGTTTAACGGGAAAAAAAAAAGGAGGGAAAGGAAACCATTATTATTTCCAGAATGCAACTCAAAAACAGCAGATACATGTAAAGAAATATATTTAAATTTATTTGAACCTGTAAGTAGAACGATAACCCCATGATGGACAGGCACAGGCATGATGCAACAGAAGAAACCTGAGCCAAGTAGATTTTAATACAGTGTTGGTGCTCGAGTACAGTATCACAAGTCAAAATGAATCCATCGTTGCAGTTCTAACCATAAGAAGAGCTCGTCTTCCAAATGCATCCATCAAGAACACACCTAAAACAGCTGCTGGCATCTACGAACAATATTTGCACTAATTAAAAGATATATATAAAAAAAAAAACGAACTCTCCATTCGTGATTGCAAAGAAGCAAGAGGAATACGGTGTTCATGTGTGAATACCTGTAAGAAGGCTATTGCTGTAGATCCAATGGTAGTTGAGACATCTATGCCAGACAAATAAAAACTATTATTCTGGGATTTCTCTTTGCATTAGTTCCTTGTAAGTTAATAATCAATGATCAGATGTGCATATATTTTAAGAGAGAGACTTACTAGCTTTAGCAAACACTGTGCTAAGATAAGCTGCAAACACACTGTTCCCTCCCAATTGTTGAAGTAACATTAACCCTACTCCAATCTAAGTTAGTTGAAATTGTGTTTATCAGTCAGCATAATGAAATGAGATGATATTTGATTGAAAGAATGAGGACAGATCGATTAATGAATTAATTTGTAACTCAACTTGTATTGAGAGCAGAAAATAAAGCTGCAAATACACAGCTTAATATCGAGACTGCATCTTATTATTGTTGTTTTAATTTCTTATCTCAAGAATGCCGTTTATATTGTTACAATATAATGATTAACTAGCTATATTAGAAAATTCTAAATAGGAAATGGTTGATTTAACATCAATTCCTCCTATTTTACGAGGAAAGTAAGAGTGTCTGGTATTGTGATGCAATGCTCGTTTAGAATTGAGGTTGAACCTGCTTTTCGTCAAAAATTTTAAAAAAAAAAATTAATGTTTTTGGATCGTTTTGATGTGCTGATGTTAAAAATAGATTTTAAAAAAAACATTATTTTGATGCATTTCCAAGCGAAAAGCACTTTAAAAAGCATTCTCTATCATACTCCTAAACACCTTTACATGGTGTTTTTTAAAAGTGTTTTTCACTATAAAATTCATCAAAATAAAAAAAAATTCATATTTTTTTTTATTTTTTATATCATCACATCAAAACTATCAAAAAGCACTAAAAAATACTTCAACTTAATGTTATTTCAAGTGAAACGCGCCAAAAAAAGAACATCCTGCACTCCCAAATAGAAAAACTCAACTCATGCTATCTCTCTAATCCCATTATCCCAACAGGTCTCAATTGAAAAGAAGAAGAAGAACAAAGGACAAGCTTATCTTAAACTTACCATAACTGGATAAGCATATTTCTTTTGAAACAAGCCTTGAAATCCAGCTTCACTGCGTTGGAAATTCTCTGTAGCATCCTACAACAGATATTGGAATCACATGTCAGCTCCTTGAGAAATACGAAAAGAGTAATGTTGGGAGACTAATATTTCTTACTAACCAATCATGTGACATTTAACATTTAAAATGATCCTTGTCATTTAAATTGATTAATTTTGTATGCTGTATGGGAATATCGACGCTATAGTTGTTGCCTAAAACAAAATAATTTTTTCAATTTCATCCCTCTATTGTACATCATTATCTTCCCCTTAACAATGGTTAACAACAATTGTTAACCCACTCAAATTACTAAAACTAGCCTCAAAATCATGAAGGATAATATTTCCAGGAAATCACTTTATGTTTAGATGAATCATATGAAGAGTTTATAAAGTTCCTTGAAGAGTAATAAGAAAGTGAAGGAGAAAAACAGAGGTAGGAAGAAAACATGAGGCTAAAAGCCGATCAAACCAAAAAAAAAACAATAACAAAAGATACTTTAATACAATCTAGATTTTTAAGACAAGAAATATTACTTTGATTTCAATAGCTTCTTGAGAAAAACCGGCATCCACTCCTCTAAGCCGTCGCAAAGCATCTTCAAACTCTATTTCCTTGCCAATTGATGCCTATAGCAGCAAACACTTAGATTACCTTTACTGTCTCAAAATGGGAAAATATGTGTGTGTGATCACAAAAGGAACTCACTAGCCATCTTGGAGACTCTGGTATGAAGACTAAACCGACAACTTGCATTAAACATGGAATTATAGCTGGGATTCAACAAGATTTAGGCACAAGTAAATTAACAATGATAAAATGCTTAATCATTTTAGAAATAAAACTCCATCGATGATGAAATAATTAATTAAATCAAATTGTGAAACATTACCTAATAGAGACACGGTGCGCCATGAAAAAAAGTTTCCAAGGAAAAAAACTACCAAGAGGCCAGAACAGTTCATCAACTGCAAACATGAAGAGTAAAGTCATTGAAAAAGAAGGAAATGAAAGAAGACATTGATGGCCTCAAATTATTTCTCGCTCGAAAAATAATTGATGTTTTTTTTAGGTTTTCTGGATGGTTCTAACATCAAGAATAAAAAAAAATATGAAAAAACATTTTTTTTAACATGATCT
>Ga0307517_10010778_pt1 | contig 12743 bp, 10 predicted proteins | sample 23_EM_MG_FD_194515 | JGI IMG/M metagenome (GOLD analysis project Ga0307517, IMG submission 194515) | Populus trichocarpa ectomycorrhiza microbial communities from riparian zone in the Pacific Northwest, United States - 23_EM | ecosystem: Host-associated > Plants > Roots > Unclassified | place...
ATAACGTAAATTATGAACTGGTGAAGGATGCAACGTCAGATTAGCCAAGCAAATTAATTTGTATTAAATGCCAACGTATTACATGCAGTAAGGAATTTATGATACCAATGGAAATCGATTATGGTTAGTCTGATCACACAAATTAAAGTTAGAAACTGAAATGAATTGCGGAAAAACTGATTGCAGATATCAGCTTAATATAGATGATATACAGCAATTTAAGATACGAATACAATGAGATAAGAAGCTAAAAATATGTATTTATCTTTAAGATAAACACGATCTCATTTGTTACTAATCAAGAAGGTTTATCTCTATCAGCCTCCTTCAAACTGATGGGAAGATTGTGAAGCATTAGTTTGTCTATAAAAGAAAGAAAACATGAGGAGGAGAGACCTTTAGTGAAGATGTCTGAAGGTTAGATGGAGATGTATTTAACATGTATATCTTTGTTAAAGATCTTCTCATATATAAAATGGTAACCCATCTCTATATGATTTGTTCTCGCATGAAAAACAACAGGGTTTGAAGATAGTGTTAAAGCACTGATATTATCAACCCAAATACAAGGTGCAACCGATAAACATATATAAAGTTCTTTGAATAGCATTCTCATCCAGTAAAGTTTAGCTACTGTTTATGCCATTGATTAATATTCAACTTCAATACTTGATCTTGCCACCATAGATTGTTTCTTAACAATCCAAGAGATCATATATGAACCTAGATAAATTCAGTATCCTAAGCTAGATGTCCAATCATCCGGATTACCAGCTCAATTAAAGTCACAAAAGCTATTGAGTTGAAGTGAATGCTTGTTAAATTGAAAACCAAATTATAGAGTGCCTTTAAGATATTTTAACACCCTTTTAGTAGTAGTGAAATGAATATTTGTAGGACAATAGAGAAATTGCCATTGTAGGATATATTAGGTCTGGTTAATGTCAAATACTGAAGAGCTTCCACCATGCTTCTGTATTCAGTAGGGTCACTAAGAGGATCTCCTGAGAATTTTGAGAGTTTGGCACCTGTTATGCATGGTGTTGGTGCAGGTTTAGCACCAGTCATTTTCATGCGACGTAGAAGGTCAACAACATATTTACCTTGGTGGAGATACAAGTCATTTTCTATCTTGGTTACGTTAATGCCTAAGAAATAAGATAGTGACTCAAGATCCTTGATAGCAAATTTAGAGCCGAGATTAGAGATAAGACTATCAATGGTCGTAACAGCATTACTGGTGACAATAATGGCATCGACATATATGAGCACAAAAACACACACATTGTTATGATGGTAAGTAAATAAAGAAGTGTCCACAGTTAAGGCAGTGAATCCAAGTTCCAAGAGAGCCTGAGACAACCTTAAGAACCAAGTTTTAAGGCCATATATTGATTTATGCATAAGGCATACATGATCAGGTAAATGTGAGTCTTCAAGACCTTGAGGTTGCTCCATATAAATCTCCTCTTCAAGATACCTATGAAAAAAGGCATTAGAAATATCAAGTTGTATGATTGACCAATTATAATGTACTGACAAAGCAAGGGCTAACAGAATAGTAACAGGTTTAATAACTGGACTAAAAGTCTCAATAAAATCAAGACCATCAACTTGATCAAATCCCTTCGCCACCAATCTTGCCTTATACCTGTCAATAATGCCATCAGCATGTTGTTTTATTTTGAAAACCCATTTGTTCCTCACAACTTGTTTATGTCTTGATCGTGGACAAAGTGACTAAGTTTTGTTAGTCAGCAATGCATTATATTCAGCAGTCATTGCATTCAACCAATCTTGATTCCTTGCGGCTTATTTAAAGGTTGTTAGTTCAGATGGTAACGTGTGAGTGAAAAGAGCTTAGAGAGGATTATTGGGCTGGTAATCCGGATGATCAGAGATCTATCTCAGGATACTGCGTTTATCTAGGCTCATGTCTGATCTCTTGGACTGCTAAGAAACAATCCGTGGTGGTAAGAAGAAAATTTTTTGGAAACTCTAATTGATTGCGGTTTGGAGTCAGGGGCAGAGAAGATTGGATTAGATTGGATCTTGGCTGGTGGTGACTTTTCTGGGTAAGAAATCTTGGTTTCTTCTTGCTAGATTTGTGGGAAGACAAATCATTAGGCCCTTGATTATTACCACCGCATGGATTTTTCTTATCAAGGCAGGCATTCTCTTGCTCAATGAGCAGCAATGACAGCTCATACTCAAGAGGAACAGGGACATGAACAGCCATGGTATCTTGACAGTGGTGCAAATAATCACATCACTTCTAAATTCCAGAATTTAACCTTGCATCAGCAACCATATCATAGAAATGACAAAGTAATCGTTGGCAATTAAGGAGGTTTACATATCACCAATACTGGTTCTTCTATATTTACTACACCTACATCAAAATTTCTTTTAACCAATATTCTTCACTATCCATCTTCCTCATCAAATCTATTATCTATTCAATGTTTTTGCTTGGATAACAACTGTTATTTTATATTCACAACAACTCATTTCTTTGTGAAAGATCTGCAGATCAAGGAAATTCACCTCCAAGGGCCGAGTAAAGCTGGTTTATATCCAATGTTCCTGCAACAACTTAAATTCAACAAGTCAACTCTCAAAACTGCTATGCTTTCTCCTTTTACTACACTTTTAGGTGTTACTGCTCCTTTTCAAATCTGGCATTCACGATTGGGTCATCTGTCAGACACCATTGTTTCTAGTTTAGTGAAAAACTCGTTTATACCTGTTTCTGGATTAAAAAAAACCCAAACCTTATGTGAGTCCTGTCAGGTAGTTAAGAGTCATAAACTTCATTTACTTGAGTCCAATAATAGGTCTAGTCGTCCCCTTGAATTGATTCATTCGGATGTATGGACTTCTCCTGTCATGTCAGTTGGTGGTTGTAAATTTTATGTGATATTTATTGATGATTTTTCCAGATTTACATGGTTGTTCCCATTTAAACAAAAATCAGAGGTGTTTAACTGCTTTATTCGTTTTAAAAGCTTAGTTAAAAACCAATTTTCCAGTTCTATCAAGCAACTATTAACTAGCAATGGTGGTGAGTATTTATCTACTGTTTTCCAGGAATACCTCTCACAAAATGGAATTCTTCATAAACTCACATGTCTCTACACTTCAGAACAAAATGGAGTCTCTGAAAGAAAGCATAGACATATCACCAACACTGGTCTTACCCTTTTGGTTTAATCAAATTTATCTTTCAGGTATTGGGTGAATGCATTCTTCATAGCCACTTACCTCATAAACAAACTCCCTACACCTGTCCCATCAAATAAATCTCCATATTTATCTATATTAAACAAACAACCAAACTATTCATTACTAAAAACATTCAGGTGTTTACGCTTTCCATTACTTAGGTCTTAAAATGCACATAAACTTGCTTTCAAAAGTAAAAAAATGTGTATTCCTTGGATATAACTCTAATTATAAAGGTTATTGATGTTTTGATCCACAAACAAACAGAGTTTACATATCCGGACATGTGGTCTTTGATGAGTTGAACTTTCCTGCTCAGGATACACTGACTACAACCGGTATTACTCCTCCCTTGCAGCAGAATTCTCCTCAATTTTTAGAGTCCACTCGGTCAGGTACTGTCTCAAACACCTTGTCTCCTATTCAAGCTACTTTACCTAATTTTTCTATTGATCTACTTGATTCAGACAACCATCTTAGACCCTCACAACTTACCTTACCTCATCAGATCAACACTACACCCATACCTGATCATCTATCTACATACTCTAACCTAGAGTCATCCTCAGTTTCGGATAATCCTAACCAACAGCCAACCCCCACCTCTACTTTGACTCCTTCATCATATATTATAACAAGATCTCAGACGAACTCTTCCAAACCAAAGCACTTTCCAGATTATCATCTCTATCATTCCACCCATAAAATTATTTGGAAACTCTAGTGGATTGTGGTTTGGAGTCAGGGGTAGAGAAGATTGGATTAGGATGGATCTTGGTTGGTGGTGACTTTTCTGGGTAGGAAATCTTGGTTTCTTATTGGTTGGTTTGTGTTTAGGGGTGAAAAAGGCCAACTGAGTAATATCAGATAACTGGGGTTTGTTTTGTGCTTCAAGGAGTTGCTCGTAGTTAAGTAGTTCAGCTTGAAAGGCATTAAAGGAGATTGGTTGATCTTGGGTAGCAAAGTTGAGAAAGGTGATGAAAGGGGTGAAAATGGGATTTAATCCACCAACAATATATGAGATAAGATCTTCATTATCAACTGGTTTTGCTACAATAGAAAGTTGGTCAAACAAATGTTTTGCTATTAGCAAATGATCAGAACAACATTTGTTACCTTGCTGCAGAGTTTGGAGTTGTCTTTTAAGATGAATGATTCTTGAACGAGATTGAGGAGCAAATATGGTAGCAAAAGCATTCCAAACTTATATAGATGTAGTAATTCCATACACAATGAAAAGAATCTTCTCATCCAATGTGGCATTTAACCATGCCAAAATACATTGATCCTTCTTCTGCTAAACTAGATATGTTGGATTAAAATCAGAGGTTGGTTTGCCAGTTGAGTCAGCAAGGAATTGAGAAGGACAAGCTTTAGAGCCATCAATAATGCTCAGGAGGTCATGGCTTTTCAAGGTTGGTATGAACTAAGTTGTCCAATTTAGATAATTGTGTCCTTCTAATTTGACAGACACAAAAGAGGTGATATTATGAATGACAAATGAAGGTGATGCAGAGAAAGCGGCCATAATGGATTAGGAGAAAAAGAAGAAGAAAACAGAGCGTGAGCTTTGAAGCTTTGATACCAAGTTAGAAACTGAAATGAATTATGGAAAAGCTTACTGCGGATATCAACTTAGTATGCATTGTATTTATAGGTGATATTCAACAATCTAAGATAGGAATACAATAAGATAAGAAGTTAAACATACATCTTTATCTTTGAGAAAAACATGATCTTATTTGTTACAAATCAAAGCTAATAGAAAGAAGGTTTTTCTCTAACAATTAATACCAAAGATTGTCAATGAAATGAAACCTTCTTTTAGGATTTTTCACCACTCCGCATAACTTCCTTCCTTTCTGCAGCGCTTCCTCTGATGAATGCTTGGCTTTCACCTAAAAATCCTGACTCATTAACCTATCCATCTTTCTTTCTCTCGAATGCAAACAACCAGCCTTAATTTAAACACAAACCAGAATTTCTACAAACCCCCAAAGAGCACAATGTGTTATTCGGAGGAGCGGCGTAAAAAAAATGAAAGAAGGAAGATAAGGAAGTTTTGATTGAATTATTGTGGCAAAAAAAAGGCACTTTACTAGGATACCTGATTCTAAAAACAACAAAAAAGAGGTTTCCATTTAGAAGAGAAGGTTGCTCGACTAGTTTGGTCATTTAACACTATGAATAAGAATAATAGTTGATCTAGTTCTAGAAATTCAGGTAAGGAGTCATTAATACATTGAGAAAAAATGATGACATCCTTACTATATTTTTTCTTATGAAAAAAATATTTTTACTGTGTTTTTATCTAAATTTATCTTGTGATTGCCATTAATTATACTAATTCAATTTGAACATCTAATTGTTTTGTGGAAAATTTGATGTCAGTTCCTAAAAATAAGAGACTCGTCGATTTGATTATTCATAAAAAATTAAATTTTGACATTTGTCCCTTTTAAAAGAAGACTTCTTGTTTTGGTAATTCATAATTTTTTTTCATTGACCCCTAGAAAAGATATTTATCTTTTGCAAGATCTTGATATCGTGTCCTTATAAAAAGGAGACTTGTCAAACCATTATGAAATGGTGCTTCTTTAAAAAGAAAACCTTTGATAAGAAAGGGAGGTAGCTGATAATAAGGCATATTATCATCTGGTCGTTAGCACCGATGATGACAATGACATGCATTGGTTTTATACCTTCACCAACAGAACCATAGGAACCATAAAAGGAATCTTGCAGGGCAAGCCTGTGCATGTCAAGAAATAGAGGGGAAGGTGGTTGATAATAAGGCATATTAGACTAGTCAGCGCCAGAGATGGGATGCAACAGATCTGGGGTTATTTTTATTATTGGAAGGTAATTCCCCTTGATGTGAATAGTAAGCCTCGTCTGAACTCAGATGAAGAGAAAACATGTGTTATGTTAGCATCAACCTCAATTGAGTACCACATCAATAGGATGGTTAATGAGCATTACTAGGCCATGTTGCAAAGTATACAACTCTTCCATCCCTTGTTTTTTATACATTTACATTCATTGCTGACTTTTTCTTATGTAGGATTAACAGCTGAAAGAGAAGGAGAAACTTTGGCAAGGTTTGTAGATGAGAGTTCAATAAAGAGGTTTTCATCTCTTGACTTGAGTAGAGGCAAGACTGGAGAAGTGATGGAAGATGACCCTATCATTGTAAATAAACCCTTTATTCCCGAGGACACTATTCCTGAGGAAACAATGGTGGGAGACAAGACTCCCAATAAAAAGGAAGTTAAGGGTCAAGCATATCTAACTCCTCTTGAAGTAATTGTGTGCATTACTGCTTGTTTTAAGAGAAAGAGGATCTTCATCCCTATGAAGATTGGTATTTCAACCTTGTTTATAGATGCTCTTATGACAACAATTCATCTGCCTCCACCCCCAATCTTGGTTGTAGAGGCAACAATTATTGGGCCCTCTACCTCAAAAGTTCTTGAGGACATTAAACAGAGATTTAAAGATGCTTTTTCCAGCCTCATTCTTAGTCGAGCTCCCTTCAGTTTCCCAACTCTGATCGAGGATGAGAGGTAGGCCATGAAGTTTAATGTTGGTACTTGGAGAGGCTGACCTCAAAGTGGTGAGGTAGGTGGAGAGGATTCTCATCATTCCTTCAAGCATCTTAATGATGTCTTATGAGAGCTACATCTATCTTCTAGCCCTTATAGTATAGATGGCTTTTAATGTAAAGAACTCCCCCGTTTGAACTTTTTAGTGTGGTTTTAAGACCATTATTCTTAACAATCTTGTTTGTGACAAACTTTAATGATATACATCTATTTCAAGAGGTATTAAATGATCGAAATAAACCATGTAAAGAAGGTCATTACTAAATATAAAGTAGATCAGACTGCCCTTCAATGGTTAAGAAAAGAGAAAGTTGTTGTGGAGGTTGAAATGAGAAGCCTCAAAATGGCTTATGACTTATTAAAGGAGAGCCTTCAAGATGTTGTTCTTCAGTTGGGCTTTGTCGAAAAAAAGCTTCGAACGACTTATAATGAAATTGATGCCTTAAAACAGAGGGTCCTAAAGGAAAAGGTCACTCAGGATGTTTTAAAGACTAAGGTACTTGTTGCTAAGAAAGAAGTCCATAGCTCTCGGATGCAACTGGAGGCTTTGAAGAATTCTTCTAGGGAGTTGTTTTTAGGGTCTGCAGCTTTCTCCAAGATGATTAAGGATAAAATCTTTCTTGCAATGTTTAATAAATACTTCTTTAATTAATTAAGAGGAATACATGTGGATTTTAATGTTGCTTTTCATTCATTCCCCATATCAGACTTTGCTGACATGTTCTCTATTAGGGTTGTAGCCGTCCAACATGAGGAATATGTAGCCGAGGAGCTTAGCCTAGATGTCTAAGCTCTAACCCTCAATCTCTACTTAGCCATGTAAAAAATCTCAGTCTTGTAGGGTTTATGTTTATGTAATACTTATTATTTTATAAACTACATCTTTTTATTTTATTTCTATACTAACTTGTAGAGTCTATATGGATCTAACGTCCATAGTAAGAATTCCATGCAAGGTCTAATTCTCTTTTATAGAAAAATTTTTAAAAATCTATATGAGTTAATGCCTAAACTTGGTAAAATATTTAAAATTTCAAATTTTGGTAAGAATGATTCTTTAAACTTGAATTGAATTTTTGAACTTTACCTAAACTTAGTAGGATTTGCTCTATGTCTAGAATTGAGAGTAAATTCTAGGTGGCAAGTTTATCTTTATCTGGTTGAATGAATCCTCATTGAGTTAATGAGATGCCCATAGGCTTTTCATGGAGATTGGTGTGGTTGCATTAGGGAGATCGACTAAAATCCTTTAAAGAGTTTAAGGTTATTGCCCTAAGGATATCGTGTTAATCCCTACCAATGTGAGTTATGCAATCACACTAAAGAGATGGAGTCAATCCCATTCTTGATGAGTTGTGCAATCGCACTAGAAAGACCATGTTAATATCTGTCAAAGTAGGTTGTGCAATCTCATTAAAGAGACTGAGTCAATCTCATCCTTGATGAGTTAGGGCTATTACCCTAAGGATATCATGTCAATCCCTACCAAGGTAGTTGTGTAATTACACTATAGAGACCATGTTAATCCCTGCCAAAGTTATACAATCACATTATGGAGACCAAGTCAATCATATCCTTAATGAGTTAGGGCTATTACCTTGAGGATATCATGTTAATCCTTGTCAATGTGAGTTATGCAATAGCACTAATGAGACCAAATCAATCATATCCTTGATGAGTTGGGGCTATTTCCTTGGGGATATTATGTCAATTCCTACCAAGGTGAGTTGTTCAGTCGCACTAGAAATACCAATTCATTCCTATCCTTGGTGAATTGGGGTCATTGCCCTGGGGATATCATGTCAATACCTGCAAAGATGAGTTGTGCAATCGGACTAGGAAGACCAAGTCAATCACATCCTTAGTAGGTTATGAAATCATACTAGGAAAACCATGTTGATCCCTGCCAAAGTAAGTTATGCAATCACAATAAGAAAACCAAGTCAATTTCATCTTTGGTGAGTTGGGTTTATTTCCTTAGGGATATCATGTTAATTCCTTTCAAGGTAAGTTATGCAATTGCACTAGGAAGACCGAGTCACTCCTATCCTTAGTGGGTTGGGGCTATTGCCTTAGGGATATCATGGCAATCCCTGCCAAGATGAGTTGTCACATTAGAAAAATTGAGTAAGTCCCATCCTTGGTGAGTTGTGCAATCGTACTAGGAAAACCATGTTGATCACTACCAAGGTAAGGAGTGCAATCGCATTAAGGAGACTGAGTCAATCCTATCCTTGGTGAGTTGGGGCTATTGCCTAGGGGATATCAAGTCAATCCTTGCCAAGGTGAGTTATGCAATCGCACTAAATAGACCGAGTCAATCTCATCCTTGGTGAGTTAATTAAAGGCTCATGACATCACCTGGAGAAAATAAAAAAAAAACATTTTCATTCTAAATAAATCATCCATATAGAAAAAACTAACATTTTTAGTCATTGACTATGTTATATTTTTATTTCCCTATGAGATATAGTTGACTCCATGACTTAGGTTTCCAATTTCTGCTAATATTATGGTCTCAATTCCATCTATGAGGAGAGAATAAAGTTTTTCTAGTAGATGTTTTCTGAGTATTTATCTCAATTTTCCATGGGCAGTTGTCAAAAAACTTCACATGTTTTACGATTTGAACCAACATTTTATTTATACATGTTGAAAGCTTTTAGTCTTTCGAGGTTTTGATGACATTAGTAAATGTTGACAAAAAATATATCCCATAATTGTTTGTCTCATCAAGTCCCAGGGTAAAAAGGGGAAATCATGTTCTAACTTTAAAGCAACAAAAATGTTGTTTAGCCTTTCGATTCTCTTATAAACAGTGCACATTTAATATTCATAGTATATCAAGCCTTCCAAGCTAATTTGGAACATTATTGATCATTAAATTCGTCTTTCCTGCTAAAGGAACTTTATTGGTACCATCAACGGGATCATAAAAATGCACACAATTCTCCTGGTTGAGTGGTTTTATAGCCTTACGAAGCTTCTCTTAATTAATATATTGGTTCAATGAGGAATCTGACATGTTTGAAAAGTTGTTAATGTTTTGATAGAGTAGTTATGTCAGCAGTTGTAGGGAGGTTTGTGATACGTTCCATCTCAAACATATCATGATCGTCTATCATTAATAGTAGTTAAGGATTTCAAAAATTAGTTCTAAAAGAATAGTTGATGACTTTTTTATCAGTTTCCACAAACAACGCCAATCGATGATGTCTTAAAAAATCCAAATAACTTAGAAGCAAGACTTATGTGTTGGATAACTAGTTAATTTTTTGGTACTAGTAATCTAATCCATTCTCTTTAGCCAAGGTGGCTAGTAGCTTGTACATGGTGCTTGGTAGGACAAGGTGATTGGTACCTGTAAAATGTTCTTTTTTATAGATTTTAGAACTCTCAGATGCTTAAATAAGTATCTTTTTAAAGAAATGAAGCATAATAATATTTTAGAGATATATACTTTTGAAAATATATATGCTAGAAAATATTGAGAATGAATTAAATGTCCTCTCTTATGCTCAAGGGATTCATGAGGTATTTATAGCCTATGAGTCTTGTCCTTTTGCAAATAGATGGAACTGGAAAGTGATTTCCTTATGATATTATCAATAAAGGATAAATATCTCTTACACATCATTAATATTGATAGAACATTGGTAAGTCCTTAAAAGACTTTTATATACCTAGAGGTGTTGAGAGATGAGTATTTTTGACATTAACATTTTATGATAAGGGTTACAAGAACAAATAAATAAAGTCTTGTGGCTCAATATGGCGTCTAGAATGATTATTAGTTCTATATATCATTTGGGCTTGGCATGATGTCGAGCCTATGGATATTGGGTCTGGCAGCTCACTAGACCCAGATGTACTCGGGCACAACGCGTAGCTGAGCCCAATGATGTTGGGTTATCATCCTATCTTTGGCTCTTTTTAAACATGGATTCAGGAAAAAATAACATATATAAAACACGTTGATCCATCACCTTCGAACATATAAAGTGAAGATTCCTACCATCATTAATGATGGACCTACTAAAGTGATGAATAATCAAGACAATAATTTCTATTTAATTAATGGCAGATTTTTTTTGGAGTGGCCTTGTCAATTAAACTTATTTATAATTGATATGTGGTATTATAAATATACAACAAAATATAGAGAGGGATTTAACTTTTAATTTTTTATTTTTTAGTACAAAGAAAGGAAAAAAAAATGTGTGTAGCCTTAAGCATGCTCTTGACCAAGGATTTGCATGTTTTTATTTTTTTAGTATCATTAGATCATAAAGAGAAAATTAAAAACAATCATGGATGTTCAATTCTTTTTTCAATTTAGAACATTCTACTTTACATCCTGGCATTATGATGTAGATTGGGTTAAAAAAACTGAACATAACAAAAAAAAATGTAGGTAATAAAAAAACTATTTCGTATTGTTATTAAACTCATCTTAACGAGTCAATTTCGAAATCTTATAATCTGTATTTTTGCCTAGTTTGAATTTAAAATTAAATTATATAAAAATTATCTTAATATGGTTCAATTAATTTGGTTAATATAAAGAGAACCTGGTTGACTGATAAAAATATTTAAAGATAAAATTAAAAAAAAATAAAAAGATAAAGAGGGAGAAGCTTTATTATTTACATGTAAAAGTGAAATTCCACGTGCTTTTAGTTGTAAGAGGAAATTTCCTTTCATTTCATCATTGCACATGTAACAATGACGAGTCCCCTTTTTGACAATTCAATGCACCTTTCTACCTCTTATTTTCTTCCTTTATTTTGAAGTGGGTCTCCAACCTTAAAATTGTTTTTGTTAATTAATTAATAATGCTGTTTTCCATTCTCGCGATTAAGAAAACAACACCACATAGTTTAAAAGGAAAATAAATAAATAAATAAATAAATTTAGAAACGATGGGATCTATAGTTTTCGAAGAGTGTTGTGTCGGTGACCCCATATGCTTACAAAACCACACCATTAATGTAGGGGACCCCATACAACTAATCATACAGTTTAATCAAATCCGTACACGGATTTGATTTCTAAATCTCAATTAACCTGTCCAGTTGCTCAAGCACTCGGGGCTAATTATTGATTAAGACTTCCCTGTCCTCCATTCATTCATTCGACTTATGCGTCCCTTTTTTGTTTTTATGTTTTAAAAAAGCTTTAGAAAAAATTTAAAAAATTTTATTTTATTTATTTTAAATTAATAATTTTTGGTGTTTTTAGATCATTTTGATATCAAAAATAATTTTAAAAAAAATAAAAAAAATATTATTTTGATGCATTTCTGAATGAAAAACACTTTGAAAAGCAATCACAACCATACTACAAACATGTGAATTATTTTTTTATTTAAAAATATATTAAATTAATATTTTTTATAATTTTAATACGTTGATCTCAAAAAAATCTAAAAAACATTTTAAATTAAAAATATATTTTTGCAAAAATATTTTAAATTAAAATCATACTTTTACAAAAACACTGTACCTCGCATTAACAAAACACAGACTAAAAATTGTTTTCAGAATGAAATAGCAGATTTTAGACGGTTTGCGAGACCCATAAAAATATAAACTCAATTTTGGTTTTCTCCATGCTATTTTTTTTTTTTAATTTCTTTTTTTTAAGAAAAACCCTAAATTCTTATAGGTTTGATACGATAAAATGCGCCTCCTACCATCATTTAAGATTTTATATTATAAAAAAGACAACATGTTATATTCCCACAACTCTACTGGAAGCAAAAATCTTTATAATCAATTTCAAATTCTTCGCACCATGCCTTTATACTCTTTATTCAATGAGATTTATATGATTTGTGGGCACGCCTGCTTATGTGAGCAGCTAGAGAGCATTGCCTCTAAAATTATGTTGCAGGCTTCGGGGAAAGTGTTG
>Ga0307517_10010779_pt1 | contig 12742 bp, 8 predicted proteins | sample 23_EM_MG_FD_194515 | JGI IMG/M metagenome (GOLD analysis project Ga0307517, IMG submission 194515) | Populus trichocarpa ectomycorrhiza microbial communities from riparian zone in the Pacific Northwest, United States - 23_EM | ecosystem: Host-associated > Plants > Roots > Unclassified | place...
TAGATATCCATAAGTCAAGTGGTCCCACCATCTTTTCAAAATGATTTTAAAAAATAAAAAAATAATTATTTTAATATACTTTTAAATAAAAACAATTTTAAAAACAGCTCTCCTGCACATTCTCCATCAATGCCTGTACAGCAGACATAAGAATTTTGTTTTACCTGTATAGAGCCTGTTTGGCTCTGTGGTTGAACCTGTTTTTTATTAAATTTTAATTTTTTTTTGCTAAAATTGAGTGCGGTTTGTACTTTTTGGATCGTTTTGATGTGCTGATGTCAAAAATAATTTTTAAAAAATGAAAAAAATATCATTAGCATGTATTTCGGCACGAAAAACTATTTGAAAAACAACCACTACCACACTGCCAAACACCCTCTTAATTTGTTCAAAATTAATTTGAACCGAAGTATCATATAAGTCAACTTAATGTTAGCAACATTATAGCAACCCGGCAATAATGCCCCCTTTTTCCGAGTTCAAATCAATGTTTTATCAAAGGAAAAAAAAGAAAGAAACAAGAAGTGATATTCTTAACATTATAGCAAATCTTTTTGCTCGGAACATTATCATTGTAGCTCGAATCTTGAGGTTGACCCCAGGAAATAATCTTTATGCACCGATGAGGATATGATATGATAGGGAGGATCTATTCCCGTGACCCGAAAGAATATGTTTTATCAAGTTGTTTGCCCATTATAAAACAAGTTGTTTGCCATTATTCTAATTCATTATTTTTAAAGTATTTTTTATTTTAAAATGTATTAAAATAATATTTTATTTTATTTTTTTAAAATTATTTTTAATATTAACACATCAAAAGAAGATAAAAACACTAAAAAAAAGTAACATAAAAAATTAAAAAAATATTTTTAATTGTAAGCTCAAGTGCCATTTTCTGTGATCTTTGTCTATCGAGGAAGTGCTGGACAGCTTGGGCATTTTCTAGTAGGAAGGAAGCTAGCTCATTGTCTTCTTGGACTTTTCCTCCTTTTTTTTCTTGCCATTAGATGCTTGCGTGAGGCTTCTTCGATGCTTCCCATGTTGTCGCTTGTTTCCTTCAATTACGACTCGCTGGAAATTATTAACTAACTCTTATATATCCGACACATTTTGTATGTTTATATATGGGCTGTGGAGTAAGAGGATGGCTAACCGGCAATTGTCTCAGGTCACAAGTCATCTCCTTGCTTACTCTGTGTGTGTACTGTGTACATCTAATGTCGCATAACACATGAATTTTGGTCATTCTTATTGACAATTAGAAATGTGAATTTCTGCTGGAGAAAGAGATGATTATGCTTCGACCACTTAAGTTCATTCAATTTGAAAATGAAGTTTCTATTCTAGACCCCTTCTAGTATGTCATTTGGTGTCTGTTTAAAGTTAGTGTTTTTTTGTTTGAAAATATATCTAAATAATGGTTTTTTTTAAAAATTATTTTTAACATTAACTCATTAAAAAAAATCTAAAACCATAAAAAAATTAATTTAAAGTAAAGAAAAAAATAAAAAAATTTAAATTTTTTCAATAACATTTTTAAAATGCAAAAACAAATAAAATTTTAAAATAATATATTTTTACCTGCATTTTTTTATTTTTAAAACATCTTTTGCTGTATATAGAAACTCATTCCACGCTGAATTTCATGCTTTTATTGGAACTGTTTGTGTTTGTTTTTGCGGGTGCAATATGTTTTTAGTTTTATATTATTTGTTTTGATATTTTTAGATCATTTTAATGTATTGATATAAAAAATAAAAAATATTATTTTAAAATAATTTCAAGCAAAAATCAATATATTAAAATATAACCATTACCTTGATAACAAGCTACTCCTATCATGGCTATATATATATATATATATATATAATGATTCTTTCTCCATTCTTTCTCCATTCATTCTACAAGATATGTAATGCCAGAAGAGTAGATATATCAATAGCGCTGGACATCAATTAAAGGGGGTCTTGTTAGATGATGAGGTTTGAAATTGAATACCCCATAATTAGTTTTGTGCCCCAGCTAATATAACTAGTGGACTGGTATCTGCCTTTATTTTATTTAGTATTTATTAATTTATTTAGTTGAAAACGTAGCGGATTTTAGGTTAGGACCTTGTTGAATGTTTGGTAATAAAGATTAGTAGTTAAAACATTAATTACTTTAAACTGTTTTCCTTAACATTGCAGCTGCAGTAGGTCAAGGATTCCTAGCCAGAGGCGTAACTTTCGAAAACACAGCTGGTCCCTCTAAGCACCAAGCCGTGGCGCTGAGGGTCGGGTCTGACCTCTCAGCATTTTACGAATGTGACATGCTAGCCTACCAAGACACCCTCTATGCCCACTCAAACCGTCAGTTTTTCATAAATTGCTTGATAGCAGGCACCGTTGATTTCATTTTCGGCAATGCTGCTGCTGTTTTCCAAGACTGTGACATCCATGCTCGACGCCCCGATTCAGGCCAAAAGAACATGGTAACTGCCCAAGGCAGGACTGACCCTAATCAGAACACTGGCATTGTGATTCAAAAGAGTAGGATTGGTGCCACTTCTGACTTGCTACCTGTTCAGAGCAGTTTCCCAACGTATCTTGGGAGGCCCTGGAAGGAGTATTCAAGGACTGTCATCATGCAATCATCCATAACTGATGTGATACAACCAGCCGGGTGGCACGAGTGGAGTGGCACCTTTGCACTGAGCACATTGTTTTATGCAGAGTATCAGAATTCTGGGTCTGGTGCTGGGACCTCCAGTAGGGTCACATGGGAAGGATACAAAGTGATTACAAGTGCAACTGAGGCTCAAGCGTTCGCCCCTGGAAATTTCATTGCTGGCAGTAGCTGGTTGGGATCTACCTCCTTCCCCTTCTCTCTTGGTTTGTAAATTATGTGTATTCTCTTCGTGGCGCAACCATGTTGCATGTACTTCTAGCAGTGTTGATCGGGTGTCTTGTGTGGCCAGTGAGCACGTGTTTTCACATGTTGTGTTTTCTAAGCCTACGAAATCAAACAAGTGATGAGAAATGTCTGACTCACAAAGATTGATAGTCGAGATTCCATAACCTATTCAACAATCTCTCTCGAGAATCATTGATTATTTTATGTGATTAAGAAAATATATGATTATGTGTTGTGATTGTCAGTCAATCATGGATCAATTATGTAATAGTAGAGTTCAACATATCTTTCTGAGACATGATACTGTCAAACAACTAATTGAGAATTGAATTATTTTTATAATTTATGTAAGGTCAGAAAGAAACTTAGCTGGTCCTAAGCAACAAGGCTAGTGAATGAAACATCGAAGAAGATATGATTATTATGAATTATAATTACAATTATTATAAAAAAATTAAAAGAACTTAGATATACACTGTGACTTCTGAGGTGATGCACTGTTGATTTAAGCAGTGCATATCGTTGTTTGCCTGCGATTTCTCACAAGATTTATCACTTTCGTTGGCTCATGCTGGCTGCGGCTGATTCAATTTTTTTTTTAATCGAAGACTGGTCTTGGGTCTTGGCTGTGACAGCTTGGGTGAGCCTCGCTGGTGGGCTGCTTGGCCGTTTATTGCTGTCTCTTGGCGCGGAACTTAGCCGATTGGCTGGGTCAAGTGGGCATTGTCTTTTATTGTTCAATGGATATGGAATGATTGTGCATTAATCTACTTGTATTGTCCTTTGTATGTTTCTTCTGTTCATTGGTGTAATGGGATTTCTTCGGGGAGACTTGTCGATTGCTTCATTGGTGACCAATTTTTTGGATCGTTCGGTTGCTGCTCTCTCTTCTCTGTTAGCTGGGCTCCGCCAGGTAAGTCCCCTTCTCTTTTGCTCATTTAGCCGGTCTCTGACTGCCTGTTTCTTGTGCTCTTTTCCAGGCAATTTCATGTCAGCTGCTTCTGTTTGTGATTGAGATGTTTGTGGTGTGGGTGATTGGGTTGGTGGTGTTTGTTGAATTTTAAATTCATTGGGTTTCGGATGTTGTTGGTTTGTGGGATGGTCTATAGGCTTTTCTATTTTTTTGCCTTTTCTTTTAGCAAAGAAGGTTGTGTTGTGTTGTTGGGTGCTTGATTTGTTTTTTTTGGTGTTTTTTTTGGTTTTTGTTAGGTTTCGAACTATTTATTTATTAGAAAGTATTTTTTTAAAAAAGTGAATTTCAAAAAAATAAATTCTTAAAAAATAAATTATTTTTCTATGTTTGGTAGTATAATTAAAAATAAGTTGAAAAATACTTTCCAGTATTTGGTTATGAAATTGTAATTATTATTATTTTAATTTCATCATCTTTCAATTTTTTTTATCTGTTAGATTTGATCTCTATTATTTTGATTATTATTTATTTTATTTGAGATAATTTATGAAATTAGATTTTTTTCAATTTCATTATTATTCAACTTTTAAATTTGTAAGATTTGTTCCTTATTATTTTAATAAATTTGAAAAAAAAACATTAATAAGCTATTTTCCAGCTTATTTTCCATAACATAACCAAATACTGGAAAATATTTTCCTGAAACTAAGCCAAATTTTCCTTAGATATTACTAAACATCGAAAAATAATTTACTTTCCCGGAATTCACTTTCCAAGGAAACCACTTTTCAAAAAGAAACTACTTTCCTACAAATAAACGAGGCCAAAAGAAAAACACTTTCCTGGAAACCAAGCCAAATTTTTCTTAGACTGGAAAATATTTTCTGTAGTTGAGAATAACAGAATGACTTAGGTTGCCTTAGCCAACCTTTCCTATTTATATATGTAGGGCATAATACGGCAGTAACCGTAGGGATTACAACATTGGAATAATCCTACATTAATTTTCTATTCAGAGATATACATGCTATACATTCTATAATATGCCCCCTCAAGCTGAGGGTGAAGGATCGACCCGAAGCTTGAACCTGAAAGCAGTAAAGGACGCAGCGGAAAGTGGTTTGGTGAAGACATCAGCAAGTTGATCCCGAGAAGGGATAAAACGAATTTGAATTTCCTTCTTCGCAGCCCAGTTGCGGACAAAATGATAATCTACCTCAACATGCTTAGTACGAGCATGAAAGATAGGATTCGCCGAGAGATAGGTCGCACCAAGATTATCACACCAAATGGTAGGAGCAGAGACGAAAGGAACCTGCAAATCTGTTAACAAATATTGAAGCCAGATGACCTCAGCAGTACCATCTGCTAAGGCTTTATACTCAGCCTCAGTGGAGGAGTGGGCAACTGTACATTGCTTGCCGGATTTCCATGAAATCGGTGTCTGACCAAAGAAAACAAGATAGCCACTCGTAGACTTGCGATCATCAATACTACCAGCCCAATCGGCATTTGGAAAACCATGAAGAGCAAAAGAGGTACCTCAAGTGATATGAAAACCATAGGATGCCGTTCCTTGGAGGTAGCGGAGTATGCGTTTAACAGCAGCCCAATAGGAATCTGTAGGAGCATGCATGTACTGACAGACTCTGTTAACAACAAAACAGATATCTGGATGAATGAATGTAAGATACTGAAGAGCACCCATAATTTGACGAAATCGTGTGGGATCAGCAAACCATATTGATGATCCGGCTATATAACAAGTTTGGAAGGAGAGACTAGAGTATCAACGGGTTTGCAAGAAGTCATATAAGCCCGAGTGAGGATGTCAAGAATATATTTGTGTTGACGCAACATCAGACCCATACCTGTAAACTGAACCTCAATACCCAAAAAGTAGTGAACATCACCTAAGTCACGAAGCTTGAATTTAGAGCTTAGTAACTGGATTAGGCGATGAAGCATGACAGAGTTGCTGCCCGTAAGTAGAATATCATCAACATAGACCAGGAGATAAAATATATTAGTACCATCAGATAAGATAAATAGGAAGGCACGGAAACCAATAGAGAGTAAAAAATCACTCAGACAAGTGTACCATGCCCTTGGTGCCTGTTTTAAATCATATAATGACTTGTGCAATCTGCATACATGAGATGGAAGAGTAGGGTCAACAAAACTTGGAGGTTGTTTCATGTAGACCTTTTTAGTAAGAACACCATTGAGAAAGACATTATGAATATCAAGCTGATGAATCTTCCAATGACGGGAAACCACAATGGAAAAGACTAATCTGACGGTGACCTGTTTAATAACTGGGCTGAAAATTCAGAATAATCAATGCCTTCCTATTGAGTAAAGCCTCTAGCAACCAGACGGGCTTTACAACGTTCAATGCTGCCATCAATATGACGTTTGATGCGATATACCCATCGACTGCCCACAACATTCATCGAAGGATGAAAGGGCACTAGGGACCAAGTGTGATTGGATCGCAAAACCTTGATCTCATCACACATAGCATCATGCCAAACAACATATTTATTTGCATCAGAAAAGGCAACAGGTTCAGAGGAAGGAGAGAGCAATCCCGGGTGACAGCTGTATCAGTTGCAGCAGAGGACACCATATTTGCGGTTTTGGGCTGCAGCGATCTAAGGACCATAGGGTGGCGGCTGAGCAACGATGGTGATGCAGGAGAGGTAGGCATCTCAGAGGTGTCCTGATGCAATGGATAAGCGGAGAGATCAACCACAAGATTCAGACCAGAGGAAGAAGCCGGGGAAGAAGCTGCTGCAAGTAGAGGGCTGGCAGCAACAACAGGGCTGGTGAGATATCGTGCAAAGACATCGTGCTGAAGGGCAGGGAAAACCGATTTGCAACCTGTACCTGCAACAACATGGTGAGATAATGATGCATGTGGTGAACGACAAAGGAAAGGTGGAGGTTGTGGTGTTTGGGTAGGAGGTGAAGGCAGGGCAGATGTAGAGGCGAGATGGGGGGTGGTATGATCGGTGAACAATGGGGAGTGGGTTAGATTTGGGAGGATGGTAACAAGAGATGGGGTGTGGGTTTGAGCCGAGACCTTTGCAATCTGTTCAGATTTATCAAACGAAAAAACATGTTCATGAAAACGGACATGACGAGAGATATACATGCGATGAGATTCAATGTCAAAACATCGATAACCAAGATGAGAGGAATTGTAGCCAAAAAACACACATGGAGAAGACCGAAAATCCAATTTATGATTATTATAAGGACACAAAAAAGGAAAACAGAGACATCCAAAAGTACGCAAAAAATGATAATCAGGAGATCGTTGAAACAAACAATCAAATGGAGATCGATTACCAAGAACAAGAGTAGACATGAGATTAATGAGATAAACTGAAGTGTCAAAAGCATAATTTCAAAAACGGAATGGAGCTTTACATTGGCCTAGAAGAGTAAGGCCGGTTTCCACAATATGCCTATGACGTCTTTCTACTGTTCCATTTTGTTCATGAGTATGAGGACATATCAGACGGTGATGAATACCAATAGTTTGAAAGAAAATGGAGAGTTTGTGATATTCACCGCTCCAACCAGTTTGAACAGATTTTATTTTTAATGAAAATTGACATTCGACAAGAGTTTGAAATTGATGAAAAACAGAATAAACATTAGATTTTGCAACAAGTGGATAATACCATATATATTTTGTGTGTGCATCAACAAAGATAACAAAATAACGATAACCATCCGAAGAAAAAAGGGGAGCAGGACCCTACACATCACTAAAAATTAATTCAAGCGGAGCAGAAGTTTTGTGATCAGTAGGTCTTAAAGACAAACGCGATGATTTTCCTAAGGGACAACTTTGACATTGAAAATTAAGACGTTTGTTGTTACAAATGATCTTATTTTTTGAGACTAAAAATTAAAAATTACAAGAGGTAGGATGACCTAGGCGACGATGCCACAAATCAGCAGAAGCAGAGATGCAAGGAGACTAATAGGCTTGAGGAACTGACGGGACGGAAGACCTGAACCTGGACAAAGTATAGAGACCATCTTTACTCTGTCCTGAGAGGAGTACTTCATTGGTGTTGAGATTCTTGACATAAAACATAAAATGGTGAAATTCAAAATAAACATTATTATCGAGACAAAATTTCTGAACAGAAAGCAGGGGTTTCGTGATTGCAGGAACATGCAAGACATTAGATAAATTGAACGAATGATGTGGGGTATATAGTTTTGTATGGCCAATATGAGATATGGGAAGTCCCTTACCATCACTAACATGCAAATTATCATTACCATTGTATGGTTCTGAAGCAGTCAAGGTTGCAAGGTCAGGTGTGACATGTTGATTTGCACCGGTGTCCGGAAACCACTCAGCAGTACCTGCAGGATTATGCAGTGCCAGATTAACACTATGCTGCTGTCCATAACCATGTTGCTGAAGTTGGGAGCACTGAGGAGCAATATGTCTGAAGGCTTGACATAACTGGCAGCAGGAATTGGATCCCTTACTGCGCTGCCAATTTCCCCGCCAGTTGCTGTGTCTGTTGTCGTTGCTGGGAGTGTTATGGAAGCTACGAAAGTCAGGCCTGGAACCAGAAGTGCGAGACCCTCTGTGATGGAACTGTTGAGGACGCCAGCTGCCATGAGAACGACCCCTATTGCGTCCAAACTGAGTAGCAAGCTGACGGTGAGAGAGGAGTGCTGAAGGAGGGATGTTTGGTGTGGGCAACAAGGGTGCATGAATTGCAGCAGACCCCATAGACAAATGGGAGGATTTATGAATAAATTCATGAGTTAGTAGATGGCTAAGCAAATCTGCATATGGTAGAGGATCTGCACTTGTAACAAGACTTGTCACTAAGTCTTTAAATTCTCCGCGAAGGCCACGAAACACATATAGTTTGAAATCAGCTAGCGAAATAGGTCGGTCAGCAGCTGCTAGCTCATCAAATAAAGCCTTAGCTTTTTGTAGAAATTGAGTTACCAAATCATCACCTTGTCGAAGGTCTTGAAGAGAGCCATGAAGTTGCATAATACGAGAATTGGATGTAGAAGCTAGAGCTTGCTCAAGTGTATGCCAGACAGAACGTGAGGTTGGACAATCAACAACAAGGTGAAGAACTTCCATGGATAGCGAAGAGAGCAGGGCACTTAGAATGAGTTGGTCCTGTTGTTTCCAACGAAGAAAATGTTGAGATACCTGAAGAGAGACACCATCGACAGCAAGAATATGTGGAAAGGGGCAGGAGTTTGAACCATCAACAAAGCCGAAAACTCCTTGGCCTAAAAAATACGGTTTCATCTGCATTCGCCAATACAGATAATTGGTGTTTGTCAGTTTCAGATAGATGACCTGATGAGTGTGGGAGAGGGACACAATTTCCACGGAAGAAGCTGCAGCGACTTCAGCAGAAGAGGACGGCAGCAGATGAGCATTATTGGGGTTGAATAGAGCATGGCCAACATCTGTAGGTTGTGGCCACTGCAGAACTGAAGCTGAAGAAGAAGGTGGTGCTGCGGCAGGAGAGCAGGATGGCACAACCGATGCAGCTGCAGAGGAAGAGATGGCTGTTGGCTGGGAAGGATCCATTGCAGAGAGGAGAAGAGGTGTTTTAGTTTATTTAGGACTCTGATACCAAGTTGAGGATAACAGAATGACTTAGGTTGGCCTTAGCCAATCTTTTCTATTTATATATGTAGGGCAGAATACGGCAGTAACCGTAAGGATTACAACATTGAAATAATCCTACATTAATTTTCTATTCAGAGATATACATGCTATACATTCTATAATATCCGTTGACCAAGTTTTCTAATGACAAACAAACACATGAAAGTTTAAAAAGTAGTTTCATGGAAACCACTTTCCGGAAACAAACACACCCTTCATCTTTAAACTGTTTTTTGGCAGGGACTACCTTGGCATCCATCTTCAATTGTTGCTGTTAGTGGATGGCATGCTAGGTTGATATGTTGGTCTCATCTGTAGCGTCTTGGTCGTCATAGGGTAAGGAGGATCTGGCTGTTTGTTTGTGCATGGGTTATAGCCTCTCCGAGCTATACATATTTGGGTTGTTGCTGCCTGTTGATCGTTTCGTTCGTGCATTTGCTACGTTTTCAGTTTACAAACTGCATGGCATTTATGGATTTATTGGCTTTTTAGTTTATAAAAACTAATGGTTGGTTTTGGCTGCTTTTCGATTGTGATTCAGTAGATATGCATGTTAAGTCGATTCTTTAAGATTCAAAGGACTTCACAACTTTGTCATTGTCTCAGGTCAGTAGAAGACTTCTTTAAGCTAATGCTCATGATCACATGATCACGAGGTTAATGGTTGGCTGTCCCAGAATGAATGCAACACTGGAGTAGAAGACATGGACACTGGAGTAAAATGCCTCTTGCTAACACAAAAAAAGCAAGAGGCATTTTGAATCCTAAAACATTAATTTTGTGCATCCATCCTGCCATGGTGACACAGCCAATAAGGCTCTGTTTAACAATATGTTTTTCCAATTATTTATTTTTGTTAATTATTATTTCATTTTCCTTTCTACTTCTCTATCAGCTGCTCATGTCGCTTTGCATCAATTTTATATGTTCTGTTCATATTTTACTCGAATGGTTATCAGCTCTTTTGCCTTTTCCTTCGCAGGATTTGATCGCCTTCAACCTTTTATCCATTTTCTCTGACCCCTTTTTCTTAGCTTTGGTACCAATTTCAGCTTATTCTTTTTTTATCCTTTTTTCTAGGTTGGTGTTGCTGCTTATCTAGCATCTACTTTTATGCTGTTTGGACTGCAATGTGATTTTGTTGTTACGTCGTATTTTATCCCTACGCCTTTCTTTTTGCCAGGACGCTGATTTTAGGTTCTCCCCTCCCCCCATCTATCTCAGCCCTGTAATTTGCTGTGAAAATATTAACTTGCTGCTACATCCTCAATGCCCTTTCTCACTATGCTTGCTGCATCCTCAACAACTGCACTTCTTTTTAGGAGATTGCTCCTTAATTGTTGTTTCCCATGGCATCCGCTCATAGCTTATGCTCATCCTTGTCTATTTACTCACATTCATTATAGCTTTAGAATTCTTACATCAGCTGTATGCATACCTTGGCAATTTGAATCTTTGTTTATTAACAGTGACAAACAACAGGGACCTCTGTTAATATTTTGCGTATAGAATTCTCTAATGGCTTTAGGATTGCTTTTTGAATGCAAGATAGCAATGTCCGTGTTTATTTACCATACGGTGTTGCATTTCACAGTTGATTTTATTCTCTCCTTTAAAAATCCTACTAAAACTAAGAAAATTAAGGGTGATTATTTTTGGTTCGGTTCGGTTTTTATATAAAAAAAGTAATTATACCGTTTTTTTCCAAAAAAAACCGAAACCTGTTCAAACCGACTGGTTTTGGTTTTGTTATTTTAGAACAAAAACCGGTTTTTTTCCAGTTTGGCTCGGTTCGGTTTTTCGGTTTTAGGTTTATAAAACCGAAACCGAACCGAACCGGTCGGTTTTTTTAAAATTCTAATCGGTTTAATCGGTTTTTTTTCACGATTTATTTTTTTTAATTTTCTTGATTTAATTAATTTTTTAATTTTTTTATTCATCCCTAGCTGAAACATGTGATTATCACAATGGAAGGTTATGCTTGCGGCGGGGCGCTGGCAACATAGTTAATACTATACACTAAAAAAGTTGAGGTTTTGACATGGTGCTTCATAGTATTGTTTTTTTTCTTCTTCTTTTTTCCTCAGTGTTTTTGGTTTAATTCTTTGCATTAATTTTTTTTTGCTTTATAAGCATGAAGAATCAAACTAGTTAAAACACAAAATAACCTTTTTATGTTGGACCTAGTATTTATTTAAAAACTTAATCGAAATCATAGAATACTTATAAATTCTACCTAGATAAGGAAAAATTATTATTAAGAATATCGTATCATATGTGTGCACTTGTGATGTGATGGTGCAGTAATGTGAAATAAAAAATTTATTATTTTAATAAATTTTTTAAAAAATTATTTTTAAAAAATAACCAATGCTTTTAAATATAAATAAAAGATTTTTAAGTGCATAGAAATGGTAATGAAAAGCCCATCACATAAAAATTTGTTTATTTTTATGTTTCAAAAACTGTTTTGAAAAAATTTAAATTTAAATTTATTTTTTAAAAAAATTAATATTATTTTAGTATTTTAGATTATTTTAATGCACTAATTTCAAAAATAATTTTTAAAAAATAAAAAATTTATTTTAACACTTTTAAAAAAAATCTCAAGCATTCTTTCAAAATCATTGCTTAACGGGCAAAGCTCAATTAGTGATGTTGGTTGAAAATCATTGCTGTGCTTTGTGTTAGATTCTTCACGGCATGAAAACCGTGAAAAAACACAGAATTGTTAACCATCATCTCTGTTCTTGTCTCTACTTGGAGAATCCTTATCCTTAATTTATATCGTAAGCAGGCGGGTTCCACAGAAAGTGAACACATATCTTGTAGGATGGACATGCTTTCATCTCTTAGAGGAAGAATGGATATCAACCCAACTCAGCAGTGAAAATAGCAAAGGTACATGCTTATAAATTCAAGCAGCATCAACAAAGTAAACTTCAATGATTTCACACACTATTATTATTCATAATTAAGAGTCCAAGCTAGGACCAAAAAGACAAGCTCCACAAACGGAGGAGAACGTGACGAACACCATAAACATGAAGCGAAACTCTTAAACAAGGGAATGAAAAACTAAGACATGCAGGTGATAAAAGACAACCAATCAACAATACAAGTACGCAGCGGAGGTAGTTAAGATGGTAGCGTCATAAAAAGACACGTTTAGAGATCCAAAGAGAATGGGAAGGTAGTGGATTTCAACCACGTACTACCAGCAATGAAATTGCGAGGAGTAAAGC
>Ga0307517_10010780_pt1 | contig 12741 bp, 10 predicted proteins | sample 23_EM_MG_FD_194515 | JGI IMG/M metagenome (GOLD analysis project Ga0307517, IMG submission 194515) | Populus trichocarpa ectomycorrhiza microbial communities from riparian zone in the Pacific Northwest, United States - 23_EM | ecosystem: Host-associated > Plants > Roots > Unclassified | place...
GTCGGTGGCTAGCCTGTAGCCATCTGTTGTTTTATGTTTCTGTTATCATTGTAAATCTGGGGTATGCCCCTTATAATGTTTGTATCTTCTTCTTTTAATACATACGTCAACTTACCAAAAAAAAAACCCAAATAGCCAGAATATAAAGTTTGAGCAATTTTTGATAAGGTTTGATATACTGACGCAAAAACGTTATGAATCAGACTTGATTAGACCCGAAATTGAAAACCAAAGAAAACGATATCCAATTGACCCCAAACTTAATATGTGATTTGATTAGGACTCCAGTAATATGAGTATCAAATTCGAGCTAATTCTGAGTTGATGATTCGAGGATGAATCATCTTGAAGAGAGAGGGAATGATACGATCCAGGCAAGGTCAAATTCGGATTTTGACATAAAAAGTGCACCTATCCAGTTTTACGGCAACAATCATAATTCTCCATTCGACTGTTGGATCGCACTGAAATTTTACGTGAAGTCTCCTGACATGTTATCCTACCTTGGGTTCAAATTTCAGATCAATCGGAGTTTGGAAAGGCATCAAAATACGGGTCAACAGAGATTGTACGAATTTTGTTATTTACTTCCTTTTGACTTGTGGACTTCCTATTTGGCTAGAATTCTTTTCCTAAAAGGATGTGGCAGATTATTTTGGGAATCTCCTAATTCTCCAAAGATCTTTAATGGGCTGCAGAATAGTTTTCATGTGTGGCAAAGATTCATTCCTATTTGCCGCACTGTTGGTGAGATAATCTCCCTTCAATGGTTCTCTAAAGAACTGAAAAACGACTTATCGAAGAACAACTCTCTTCGTGGCGTCATCCTTATACTTCTCGTTCACGAATCAATATTCGTTGGGTGGGGGTCTCCGTTTCCAATAGTGCTGGTGCTTAGGTACAAGTTATCTTTGTGTCGCACTCCTATCAAACCTGATTTACTTGGCTTTCCGGGAATTGGTGTCTTTGCGTGTGTTTTTGCGTGACCACGTCACGAGGTTCGCATTAGCCATGCTTGCTAATGATAGTGAAAAAACGTCGGGAAGCTTGAGACAAACGAGTTCAATAATGAAACAGACAAAACTTCCACTACAACATTTAACAGTTTTATCAAAGAACTAATTCTGTTTGTGTAAAAATATTATTCCGTTAGTAAAATTTTTACCTACTTCCCCAATGGAAAACATCCGTCGAAATAATGTTTGTCGGTAATTACGCTTTCTGTCGCTAATTCTGTCGGTAAACAAAAACCAATGATTTTACAAACGGAAAATGTGCGCAAAAAAAAGGAAATATACCAACGGAATACTTCCGTCTGTATTTCCAGCGGTAAATCACCGACAAAAAAAATTATGTCGGTGAGCGTGGCATATGCAGTAAATATTTTGCAACTCTCGGTAAAATAGCGACAGAATATGCCCGTCAGTATAAACATTGGTGATAGTGGCATATGCAGTAAATATTTTTCAACTCTCTGTAAAATATCGACAGACAACGTCCTTCTGGAAATTCGTCAGTTGTAATTTAAAAAAAATAATAATTATTTAGAATAAATAATATAAAATTATATAAATTAATAGTAAAAAAAACAATTAAGCAAATTAAATTGTATGAAACATTAAAAATAAAGTTAAATAATATTCATCCAAATATTCATTACAAATTTAATGTGTTTCCAAAAAAAAATTAAACTAGAACAATGACGAAGTTAGAGGAGGAGGAAGTTGGTCGTTCCGGGACCGAACGGCCAAAAAGGGGGCGCACATGTATCACCCATATGTAATCTAATGTCCATGACCATTTAGCGGAGTTGTTCATAATCCGCCGAGAGTCGCTCGTATTTTTCAATAAGATGAGCCGTGTGTTGTTGTAAGGCCACGAACTCCTTAGATTGGGTGTTTGATACTGATAGGGAGCTCCTAACGGTTGAGACACTACGGGCCGCCCGTATGTTCTCGACCGTAGTGTTGGAGAGCTCGTACACCCGAGTTTTATCGGGTCCACCAAACGATCCTACCTCCATGCACAAATCTGGATCGAAATCCGAATGGGTCAAAGGATTGTCCCCATATCTCTCCCTCAACCAGCTATTATAGGTCTCTTGAAAATTAAAAAAGAAATTATCATATTTAATTTAAGAAAATAATAACTTATGAAATAAAATGGTTGAATGAACATACCACGAAGTGTTGAGCGCGGTTGTCAACGAACTGTTGCACCCCCTTTTGGCGGTCTTCACTCCGCACATGCGTCTCTACAAACACCTCCATTGGGCTTGGCTCACGTCCAAGAGATGTAGCATGTAAGAAAAAAAATGTTGCAAGTTAAATATATTTATAAGTAACGAAAAATTAATTAACCGATATATTTCATTTAAATTAATCTTACCGTTCGCTTCACATGTGCAGCAAACGGAACAGAGCTGCCAATGTGCGTGGTCACCGAACCATGAATTTGCAGGTTCCGGTTGTTGGCACCGGACTAAGAGCGTCTTATGAACCGCTCAGACATCACGTGCTGAATATATTGCGGCCATATATCCTCTGAGATGTATGGCGGTTTGAAATCCCTCTAAACTATCACGTCATTCCAGCCTTATAGACCGTTATCTCTCACGAATTTTTTGGCTTTTTTTTTGTGATTCATACAAAAATTCATTCAACCTACTTTCATAGTGACAAATTAGATTTTAAAACATAAATTTTTTTAAGAAAATATCGTATTGTTTTCGATATTACCTAGTTGCCGCGTGATTTTTCCACACCCTCCTCGCAACGTTGTCATGCGCGTTATCCCACTTGAATTTTTGTTGTATATAAATAATTTATTTAAATAAAAATCATAATTTATTTAAAAATTATAATAATAATTTATTAAAAATAAAAATCATAATTTATTTAAAATTATAATAATAATTTATTAAAAATAAGCTGGAAATTAGAAGTTAACACCAATATAAAATCTTCGAAACCATACATCGATATAAGATCTCCAATCAGGATGTCTGGAAACCTGACTCCATTGAAATAATAGAATCTTCATCGACGATTTAAACGCCGATGTTATTACTCGGGCGGCCTCAATGTTTGTGAACATGAAAATAAATAGAATTAATGAAATATTAATTAGTTGTTCATAAATTATGTTATAAGTAAAAAAAACACAAAAACCGAAACAAACTTACATTGAAAGGTCATCCTTCCAATGTGCCTGGTACTTGCGGGTGAATTGACCCCGTTGTGAAGGCACACCGCCTCTACCCTGTGAAACCGCGCTGGAAGAGGCAACATCACAAGTCGGCGCAGGTGCCTCTTCTTGATCCTCGCTGCTGGAAGAACTAGCTGCAACCATATGCTCACGACGTGCTGTTGATTTTATTCTACGCACCTCCCCTATATTGGAGACTACCCAAAATTTTTAAACCTGCAAATATTGACAATAGCCACAAACCAATTGACTCTATTGAAAAATCTTATATATAACCTAACATCTATACAAATTTAATAATAAAATAAAGGGAAAAAATAACATTTCATTTTATATATTCAAATAACATCTATAGAAATTCATAAATAACAATTAAAATTAATGGAAATAATTAAACACATATCATGCAATAATAGAGTAAAATTGAGATAAAATTATTAAACTTAATCCTATATATTCAATTACCATTTACAAGGTAAATTCAACAATAACAATTAAAATTCAACAAAATATTCAATTATTATGGCAATACAAGCAATAAAATAGATTGATAAAAAAACAACTATAGACTTTAGGAATTAAAAATGATTACGTTAATAGTGTGTTTATTTCAAGAATTTATCTATGTACAATACAAAAAAAAACAAAAAACACAACATAAATATCTTATTAATAAAACAAAGAAAAAATGAGAAAAAAAAATCATTAAGCATATTAAATGAAAATACATACCTTTTAATTTGTTGAAGATTACAAGAAAACAACTAAAATTTTCACAATAGATAAGAGAAAAAAAACGATGAGATGAAATGAAGGAGGGGAGAAATGAATTGAAGGGGCGATTATTGGGATTTATACTGCATTTTTACAGATGGAATATTTAAATAATATTATTTTTAATTATTTCGTTGGTGAATTTTTAAAATTTCATCGGTAAATTTTGAATTTCGCACTAAAATTTTTAAATGACCCTCTAGAATTTTCACCGTCCGTCGGTATATACACGCGGTCAGAGATGCATTAATATTGCGCTTTGGAATTTGCACAGTCCATCGGTAATTGTGAACTGCACTGACATAGAATCTAACAGTCCCGCCCTCTGTGAAATACCGACGGACTGTATCCTTTTGTAGAGACGTCAATGATTATGGCATGTGCAGTAAATATTTTGCAACTCTAGGTAAAATACTGACGGACTGTATCCATCTGTACAGACGTCGGTGATTGTGGCATGTGCAGTAAATATTTTGCAACTCTCGGTAAAATACTGACGGACTGTATCTGTCTGTACAGATGTCGATGATTGTGACATATGTAGTAAATATTTTGCAACTCTTAGTAAAATACCGACGGACGGCATCCGTCTGTAAAGACGTAGGTGATTGTGCACTGTGCATGACAGATTATGTTTGTATTGTCTATTTATCTTCCTGCAAAAACTTTAAATTGCAAACTGCCCGCACAACAAAATAACAATAGTGAACAATTATAAAATAAATATTTCATATTACAAAATATCATCCACAATATTACATTATAAAAAAATGCTTTACACTTTCGTGTGTGATAGTTAGTCAGAATTTTCTTCTTCTTCTTCTTCGTCAATTGAATCGTCATCAACTCCATCATAATCTTCAATGTGGATATCATCATCATCTTTATCGATATTTTCTTGTCCGCTAGAGCTCAGAACAACATTTAACTCCTCTGCATCAACATTAACAAGACTATCATCGAAAACACGAAAATTTGAATTTTCATCTAAGTCAACTGACACAACCAATAAGTTGATGTCTTCTCCCAAGTGTAGGAGTGTCGAAGTGATAAATAACCCGGCAAGACCGGGGTCGAACCACAGGGAGGTTAACTGTATAAACTACAAATAAAGAAATAGATAATAACAGAAAAGGAGTTGAAGAGAGCTTTGAGATGTGATATTGATATAAGGATTAAACAAGGATAAAATAATTGTCAAGGTTAGAGGATCCACTAATGGTATTTCAAACAAGTATAATATAAACTCTTTTTTTTACTCAATTGGAAACCACACACAAATGAGGTTCCAATCGGATTATAAATTGTTAACATGATTATATTAGTTATCTTATTCGAATAATGCTAATACTTGTAAATGTTGTCAGGTATTCATGATTATAACTTATGTTAATAACAAAACAAGTTCCTTTCATAGCACATGTGTCGGTTATATCATACGGTTGGGTTATGAAAGTTCCAAGTATTTGTTGTGCCAAGGGTTATACAATATAAATCTAGATTAATCATTTAACAAGCAAAGTATTAAAAGTGAACAAGATAACAAATACAAAACATGTTAGTATCAAACATTAAAGTCCATGTTGAGTTTATACTATACTTATTTTTACATCATTAGTGTAACCTTTTCACCTTAACATAATAAACTTAGCTAAACATAATGAAAGAGAGAAACATAAATAAATAGGATAAGAATATAAATAAGATATAAGTTAATTAAGTAAAGGAAAAGAAATGAAAAGCATAAACAAGAGATTAATATAAATAAAACTTAAGCATTACAAAAATATAAAGAGAGAGAGCAGGAACATGATCTTGATTTGAAAACCAAGATGCCCAAATGCATGGCAAATGCCTCTTTTTATAGGCCAAAATTTGAAACTATTGATTTGATGACTAATTGTTGAGGCGGTGGCCACATATTGACTTGGTGACAATCCTTATCTTCTTGTCTGAACAAAACATCATTGCTAACGTCAGAATTTGAATAGATTGTCCTCATGAATGTTCTAGGAAATTGTCTCAGCTTTCCAACAAAAAAAGAATCGGTGCATTTGGACTTCTAGAACTCGAGATATGAGCTGAACGTTGAACACTGAACAGTGTCTAGACTGCAGGACAGATTCAGACTTCTCCATTGTTGCTAAGATTTGGACTTCCAAACAGTAGAATTGAGTCTTGGACTCCTATGAATGTTTTAGGCCTATGTCTTAGCTTTCTAGCAATATAAACCAAACTGAAATCCAAGATCTACAACTCCAGATATGACCTAATGATTGAACAGTGTTCCAGTTTAGACTGAACCAGCATTTCTTTTCTAAGCTTAGCCCTCTCTTTGTCATCTCAATTTCACTAGTTAAACTCATCAATCAATCCCTTTATTCATGTGACAGGCCTGCATTTAAGATGAACATTTACCATAAAACCTTAATAAAAATGCACTTTTAAGTACTAAACATCAATCAAGGAGCAACTCGATATGGTTCAACCAACCCACTAACTTGAAAGTTTTCATCTCGCACACTTGTGTCTTCGTTCTCATCCCGAACAACCTCGACACGACTCCTGGGTTTCGTTTTTAAAACGGAGAACCAATTAACTCCTGATTGGTCCTTTCTAAAGGAAGGCGTGTATGTGTAATAAACTTATTGGCATTGCTTTGAGAAAACAAAGATATCATTTACGTTGCAGAGTTTAGCTTTTGAGTTGATTTCGACCAGACCATAGTGAGGATCTACTCTGATTCCTCTGTCAGTGGTGTCATACCAATAACATTTGGATAAAAAAACTCGCTATGATATTGTAATTCGATGATCTGATGTGGACCAGCCCAGAAACACCAGCAAGGACCCATTACATGTTCTAAATAGTCTAATGACTCGGTCCAAGACAAAGACATTGAAAGAGGCATTGAATGCATTGGTTTTGAATGTTTCAACCAAGTCAGAATTGAAAGGTCCATTAGAGTATCAAGAGGAGACCCTAGTACATCTTATCCATGTGCAAGAGGGGTCCAAGACAACCTTATTTGGGCCATGAGGTGAGGACAACAAAGGAATCCTACTACAACTTGAAAACAATATGGGTCCACCTTTTCCTTTTGTTTCTAGGATTAAGGGGCTGCATGGAAGGCTATAAATAAGCCTTGAATCAGTTCTGTAATATTTTACTTCATTCTCTTCTTCTCATGGCAGGACATGGATTTAATATTAGGGGCTTTATTTTATTTTGTTAGCTACAGCCCAAGGCTTGTTTGGGCTTAATTAATAATTTGTTTTCAGTTAGAATCCAAGGCTTGTTTGGATTAAGTTATGGGGCTTTTCAGTTTAGGGTTTTGGGTCAGTTTTGAGTGGACCTTATATAAGGGGTCCATTAGAGTTAATTTTCAAAAACTATTTAAACTTATGTAAGCCATAATTTCGGTAGCTTTGATGATTATTACTTCTGAATTTTTTAGTTTTAACGTGTCAGATTTATTCTTGCATTCTTCAGTTCTTGAACGAACTGAATCTGACTTATCGAAGATTATCTGGCTTCGTGGCATCATTCTACTCAATCCAATAATGTTGGTGTCTTGGGGCAGGTTTTCATTGTGTTACACTCCTATCAGACCTATTTCGGCTTTCCGGGATCAGATCTCAATCTTGATTGTGGGTTGTGTGACCACGTGATCACGAGGTTCGCATCACAACCTTTTCTAATTTACCATAGTAGTCAACTTCAAACTTACTATAAGTCGATCCCTTAACACAAACACCGTTGTTGTATGTCTTTCTTCCATGCTCGTATTCTTCAGTATGAAACACATATCCATTGACAAAATACTCGTTGTAGCACTTAACTTTTCTTTCATAGCCTAGGCTTAGTAAAGACAATGAAATAGCAGCACTCCTTCCCATTTTAAAAACCTTGTATATCAAGTACAACAATGAACAATAAACGAGAATTCTGTAATGACATACAGTAACTTTGCAAGAGATAATGAGTTTATGATAGTACTTACATGTGTTTTGAACCACGTGGCAAATTGTTCATCTTGTAGTTGAAAGATTTGGGATTCGGTCAATTGTGAGTTATTGGACAATAAATATTGTCGATGTTGCCTACAAGGTTGTTCAAAATTATATGAGTTTATGATATTACAATATATAAATAGTGCATTTTTAACAAAGTTTAAGTATAACATATACTTATTGAATAAAAGGTCTCAGCTCATCATAATTAAATAGAATATAATTATGTGTTTGTCTAAACTCTATTTCAGATAAATATCTTCCCCTTACGGTATTTTTAGGTGTGGGTCGTCCAGAATTGGAGAATATTGACAAGGTCCCATTGGAAGGCACTTCACCACTATCATCATGTCGTGGAACGCGATTGATTCTCGTTCTCAAATGAGGTTTGAAATAGTATGAGATAAATGTTGAGATCTCCTCAACAATATAGGCCTCACATATCGAAGCCTCAACATGCGCCTTGCTCTTCACCTTTTTCTTAAGATTGAACAAGTATCTGCACGGAATTAAACAAATATTTTTAATTAAGAAAAATAATGAAAATACTTTTATATATGAATTACATTGCAACTGTAATATCTAACCTCTCTAATGGATACATCCATCTATACTGGACTGATCCTTCAACTTTTGCCTCAAACAGTAAATGTATGGGTAGATGCTCAATTGAGTCAAAAAAAAGAAGTTTACATTCGTTTGTTAGCGTGAATGCCTTGTTGTTTTCCATGCGTGCTCCAACTAGAAATCATTCCATAAGCTGGAAAATCATTGATAGTCCAAATCAAAGCCACCCTCATAACAAAATTCTGTTTCCTCGATATATCATAAGTCAAAGCTCCGGAGGACCACAACTGTGTCAACTCATCAATCAACAGTCAAAGAAAAACATCTACATTCCGGTCCGGACTACTCAGACCAGGTATCACCGTAGATAAAAACATGAACTCCGGCCTCATACACATCCCCGGTGGTAAGTTATAAATCATGAGTATGACCAGCCAACAAAAATAAGGAGCAACAAATGACCCGAATGGGTTGAATCCGTCTGTACACAACCCAAGACACACGTTCCTTGATTCAACTGAAAAATAAGGATGCACATTGTTAAAGTGTTTCCATGTTTTGCCGTCATAATGATGCACCATCACTCCATCAACCGCATCATGTGATTGGTACCATGTCATGTGCTCACCAGTCCTAGGTAACATGAATAACCTCTGCAATCTAAGTGTGATTGGGAAGTATCTAAGTTTTTTATATGCCACAAGAGTCTTTCCCATGCCAGTTCTGGGTTTGTAACGGGAATGCCCACATGTCATGCACTCAGTAAGCTCAGCATTTTCAAGGTAGTATAACATGCAGAAGTTAGACACATGTTAATTTTCTGGTATCCTATATCGAGGGGTTTCATCATGGACTTAGCAGCATATAAATTCTCTTTCAGCCTATTCCCTTCAGGTAAAATGCTTCTCGTCCATTCGATAATTTTGTCATAATCGGCCTCACTTAACCTGTGATCTGACTTGATGGTGAACACCTGTGCTACGGCCAATAATTTATTGTGGTTCGTGCAGCCATCGCATAATGGTTCGTCAGAATCTTTCAACAAATAAAAAAACCTTACTGCATCTGCATTAGGTTCTTCTTTTATGATCGGACATTGACTGACATTACCTTGATTCATTCTCATTGCATCCATAACCATATTCCTGTATGGATTACTATTTTCATTTACAACTCCATGCACGTTGCTAGCACTAGAAGTTGACCCAACCACCCTTTCTACGATGCTCTCATTACGAATAAATAATTCTCCGTGTGCATACCAACACATGTAATCCTCCATGAATCCTTTGTGTAGAAGATGTATTGTTACAACATCTAGATGCAGATACTTTTTTATTTTTACACTTCCTGCATGGACACTTAATACCGCATCCAGTAAAATTTCTAGGAATAGATGTTGAGAAATTAATAAAACCCTGAACTCCATTACCATAATCCATCATCCGCAATCCTTGGGGTGAATCTCGATACATCTATGAACGATCCATGACTTTTATCGAACCTCTATAAAATTATGATGACAATATGTATTAATTAACGATGTTAAGTAAATAAATTTACAAAAATATTGGTTTACCTCAAGATTATCCAACAAACTAATTAAAACTTCTCTTAAATATTCATTATTAATTATCAACGTCCACACAAATTTATACATATAAATTTACGGAAATTACAACTCCACAATAGCATTGATAAAAATTAAAACGGACCCGTTAAACAAGCTATTATTTATTTCATCACAACACATCTAATTCTATAATTCAACAAAGTTTCAACAATTTATAAACAAATACAATTTTACAAAATCTAAAACAAACCATAATAAATACAAAATTATACATTCATACTACAAGTTTGTTTGAGAAATAACAATAAAATATGTACATACACTAATAAAATAGATACAATAAAAAAACAATAAAATTGACATTTAAATTTTAAAATTAAAAAAAGATAGATTTACCTACAAAAAATGATAAAATCCACAATAAATCAAAACACGGATGTTGTGACCACAAAAGTTAAAGAAAGATGACTTGTGTTGGGAAGAGGGGGGTATTTTTAGGGGGGGTGGTTATTTGCAGTTTGAGAGGGGAGAGTTGGGATGGGGAAGAATGATGTGCATTATGGGAATTATAATTCATCTCGTAAAGCTAAATCTAATATGCAAGAGGATTCAGATGGTCCAATGACAAGAGCGAGAGCGAAACAACTACAAAAGACCTTGACGAGTCAAATTGGAATGATTGAAGCTGCGTTGGAGTTAAAAATTAGTAATCAGTTTGAAATTGGTTCAAGGGTGCTTATTTGCCTACAATTGGAACTTGGAGATGGGAAAAGCCCTTAATAACTTTTGATGTTGGGCTACTTGAATTTGGGTTGATAATGCAAATAAGTGAAGGAATTGACTTGTTTACGATCGGAATAGTAGATGAATTTGAACCCGAATTTGAAGTTATCCATTGCATGTGATAACAAGACTTATTTAGGTGGAATTCAAGTTCAGAACGTGATCTTTCTAGATTATCCAACCATGATTGCATTGAACTTTTGTCTAAGAAGTTATAGCTGTTTTTAAATTTGGTTTGTTTATGTTTTAAAAAGGTCAAAAAATATGTGCTAGTTAAATTTGTCTAGTTACTTTGTTAAAGTCTAGTTTTTAGGCTTGACTTCTGTCATGTTGAATTTTCCTAACTTTGGAAGGATGTTCCAATTATAAATATAGTATCAAAATATGTAATAAACACTTTTGGCTAAAATTTGAAACTTAATTCAAAGAATTAAGAGTTGTTCTTCCAAATTGATTTTATGAAGAATCCCACCTGACTTATGACTCTTCAATCACAAAGAGTGTGGCGTTGAAATCCTAGATCGATCTTTGTGGCGTCCAGATCGACTTATCAAAGTATCATTCTAGTCTATCCTCCATCTTATTTACCTTAAAATCACTATAATGTAGCCTAAACACCAAAAGAAAGACAACCAACAAGACCCATCCTTCATTCATTTTTGTCAGATTCATGGTTGCCAATTTTCGAATCATTCATGGCACATCAAAGAAGAAGGAGAAATAGGGGAGGAAAGGGTCGACAGAGTGGTAATATATTAACTTTTACCGATGGAATCACCGACATACTCATTTTTTCAGTAAATCCATCGGTAATTTTGACAGTGAATAGGTCACGTCACTGTACGAAGATCATGGTTTGAATCCTTCAGTCATTCTGTCAGTAAAATCGCCCGCAAAAACTTCCACGTCGTTGAATTGCTTTTTAAAAAACAATTCTATATATTCCATTTGTAATTCAGTCGGTATATATCAACAACATTAGTTCATCGGTTATACCGACTGAATTACCAATGGATTAGTATCCGTCAATAATTATCACTGCAATTTACCGACTGAATTATTTTGTCAGTAATTCTGTTGGTTTTAGATGAATTTCTGGTAATGTTCCCAATATAAAGATTCCAAAATATATTGAGTGCACACACAGTAAATTGGGAAAAGCAAACAATAAAGACTTGTATAAAATCATGCTCCATATCGCCTAGTTATATCCTTGAAAACAAAATAATTATAAATGGTAACACTATTACAGGAACAACTAGATTTCTTTTGATTACAAAAAACCCTGATCCATTTACATTGGTATGAAAATATGAAATTAAATTGCTAAATAATTGTCATATCATACTGGACCAGGAATTCAATTTTCAAATGGTGAAGAAAAACAGAAAAGTAAAATTACCTGGTCCCTTTCTGTTCGTTGTTGTTGTTCTTTCAATTTCTGCTCCGCTACCTATCTTAATAAGAACAATAAGCAACAACCATAAAATAAGAGGAGGATCACTAGGAAAATAAATTAGGCCCAAACCCAAATATTTTCTTTGATGGATTCATTGTTGGAGTCCGGTTCCAAGGCTAAACAAAAAAAAAGATTAGAAATGGAAATTCAGATTATTTACCATAATAATGAGTCTTTAAGGTTATACACACTAATGGTCAACATCATCCTTCTACAAATGTAATCATTACATTGTCGATGATTGATGCAACCATATTATTCGATAGTTTCACCCACATTTAACTAGTGTTTTGCCTATGTTTTATATATAAAATGCCTTGATATTCTTTGTTTTATGTTTTGAAGGCACTTTTGGATGAAAGATG
>Ga0307517_10010781_pt1 | contig 12741 bp, 5 predicted proteins | sample 23_EM_MG_FD_194515 | JGI IMG/M metagenome (GOLD analysis project Ga0307517, IMG submission 194515) | Populus trichocarpa ectomycorrhiza microbial communities from riparian zone in the Pacific Northwest, United States - 23_EM | ecosystem: Host-associated > Plants > Roots > Unclassified | place...
CCTCTGTCGGTCCAATGAGCTTTAAAGAGTGATTAAGGTACCACTAATTAATTTGTTAATTTCCTTCCACTTTCCAGTTCCAACTTCACCTGTCTTCAGCTAGAATAATCAGGGGAAGAAAATGTGTTATTTTTTTTTTAAAAAAAAGGCAAAGATTGAACTTTCTGCTCAAACTCCACGGATAAACATATAGAGGTTGATGAAAGATTGGATTCTCTCGTGTTTTTTTTTTTAATTAATAGAAGTACATATATCTTGATTAATCTTAGAAATATTAAAATTAATAATCATATAAATCTCTAATAATTTTATAATTCAAAATTATAATTATTAAAAAATAAATCTAAAATCTACTGCTACGCATATTCTCTCGTGTATTATATTAATCTCTGTCAATGGTCCCAGATCCATAATGGTCATGGAACCACAGGGAAATGGTCTAGGCAATTTGAAAAGTAGGAGAATAAATGTATACTGCGATTTGAACACAAGTTTGACACGCTCCATTTTATAATATCCCCACTTGTTTATAAAAATAAAAATAAAAATAAAAATGTTTTCTTTCAGCAGCTCCACAAGCCATACTCTTATAATAAATTTATTATTGAGTTTCAAATTAAATTAAAAAATATTTATTTAGTAAAAATCCAATTGTTCTAATTATGTTGTTATTAGTTTTGTTAATCTAGTTAAACTTGATTCCCAGTCGATTATATTGATATCAATAATTTTTTTCTAAAAATAAATATAAAGATGTTGTTTTAATAAAAATAATTATTAAAAATATATTATTTTGAGTATAGTTAATCAGTCTATAACTTTATCCTTTTTAAAAGAAATCCTTCACATTGTCTATCTTTCGTGATCACACTTTTACTTCTCGAAATAGATTTTCGATCTCACGGTGACTAAAAAAACTTTAGAAATATTAGATCTTGTGCCTAAAAAAAATATAAGATCCCACTAAATTATCTCGGTTAAGGGGAAGGGGTGTGATAAAAATTATTTTTTAAAATAAATATTATATTCAACGATTTAACTGGGATAAAAAAAATGTAAACAAGATTTAAATTAATAAAATTTTAAATCAAATCAAATCAATAATCAAATCAAAATAAAATAATCAAATCAAACTGGCAAATTAAGATTATTTCACATTCACATTTTTAAAAATCAAGTAAATCTAATCTAATCTATTTGCTTTTTCATTAGACTATGTTTTAATGGATATTTAGTTTATAATGGATTTTTTCAATTTGATTAGTTTTTTATTTATTTTGATTTATAGAACTAAAATCAAATATTGATTTTTTAATTAAAATTATCATCATTTTTTTAAAACTGTTCAGTTCGATTTTTATAAATATTTTGAATAATTTAGGTAAGTTACTCAGCCCTAAGTTCATAGGACTACCCTTCATCATCAAAGAAATTGGTATTATGGGTTATAGATTGATGCGGAAAACATGACTGTAAGATTGTCCAAAAATAAAAATTAAATCTCAATTAATATATAAGTTAATAAGAAGATATGTTGACCGTCGAAGAAAGAATTGTTCACTTAAAAAACAAACTATGTAACTATTTAATCTTAATTTATTTAAATTAACTGAATTTACCTGATAAACTATCTGTCACGCTGTGATAGAATTTAAATTTGATTTCTGAATAATTATGGAATTTCAAAATCTTGTTGATTAAAAAAGAATAAAATTCCGTAGAAGATAAACCAAGGCAGCTGAAGTGAAATAGCAGCATTGAACTCCCTCCGTACCTACCTTTTCTCTGGGGTAATTAATGGCTGATTGTGGAAAGGATTTGATCCACAATTCAATTTGTGATTCCTCTTGTATGGTTGGTCTTACCATATCTATTATGAAATTCACGAAAATATATACATAATGGCCCACCATATATAGGGATACTGCTCATACTTTTTCAGGAGATTAAGGTTAATTACTATAATTACATAGTTAGCATCTAATATAAATTATATAATTCAATCAATGAAATTAATAGGATTAAGTACCTCGAAGCCTTAGACATTGACCTACCTCTGGCTCTAGAGAGAGGTTAATAGTACAAGAACACATAAATTATTTATTAAAATATCAATTTAATTCAAAAATTTAAATTTTTATATGAGATTTTAAGATATAATTTATATTATTTTTTAACATATATACTTAAATAAAAATCTTTTAAATTTAAAATTTACATAAACTTATATTATCATATATTTAATTTTTATAAAATAAATAAAAAAAATAAGATTTAAATATGTAATCGCTTGATTAACTAGACTCTCTATCCTATTAAAAGACTAATCTAACTAAGACTAATCTAACTAAAAATATTTAAATATTTAAATAAAATTTTAAGATATAATTTCTTATAACTTTTACAAAATTTAGAAAAAGGATCGTTGACATTAAATTAATCTAGAATAAGAGGATTGGTCCTAATTACAGCGCATCCGTACAGGCCTTCATTTCAAGAGGGATATTGCTGATTTTGTGAGCACTTCTTGCAGACTAATATTGTCAAATCAAAGGGTTAAAAGCGATTTAAATATTATATACTACAAGTTTTAATCAATCCTAACTCAAAAATTAATTAAGGAAATAGTTTTTATCATTATGGTAAGATGATTAGCACCTAAACCTTGCATTATGGTTTACTTGTCCAACTAGAATTGACCGAGGAGATGATTATATTCATCCTATATATCCAGATAAAATGTATCTACTGAAATCCTTTCACTAGCTAGCTACCAACCAAGTTTCTTGAACGAAATGTGTGAAACTGGTATACTTTGTTTGAACAAGAGGATTCGATTCAAACACCATACACCAATAATCAGTCTTTTATTTTATTTTATTTTATTTTATGTCATGATCAAGTGGATTTCTGGTCCTTATTTATTGATTATACTAAAAAAGAGAGGAAGGATATTATTTAACATTAATAATGGTCAAGCAGAATCGGGTATATTTGCACAAAAATAGTATTATTCAGATCAATCTCAACTATCCTTCCTTCTTGTCATCATAAACAAACAAGAAGAAGAAAACCAAACTCCAAAATATTTATCAAGATAGTATAAATTGAACTTCATCGGAGCAACTTATCCAAACCAACTTACAAGTCTCCTACGACCAAATCGATGACTTGTTTTATCATGCAACTTGATGGTTGATCCCAACTCCGTCCATGGCTGCCCTCCCGATGATGCCATGAATGATATCAGCACCACATCGAAAAATGGTGATTCATGCATGTCTTCGTATCATCTACCAACTTGCACGTCAACTTTTAAATAATCTTGAAAATTCCTTCTTCTCTTCTACCTCTCCTGAAAGAGAAGACCTAGCTAGCTACTTCTCTTCTTCGCAAACTATTTTGTCACCTCCAAAGATAATTTAGATATTTGACGTGTCCGTTTTGAATTAAAAATCAATTTTGATTTGTATAAAAAATAATAATTAATGTAGAGTACTACTCGTTTAACTATGTGTGTTCGGTAATACAATGAAATGTGTTTATGTAAAAGATATTTATTAATAATAAAAACATATTAAAATTATTTTTTTTTAATTTTTAAAATTAGCATATCAATATTAAAATCATTGAAATATATGTTTCAAAAGAATTCTATATTCTTTCGATCGAATAAAAACATTTCGAACCAAAATACAACACCTCAAAAAAATTTTATATTCTTTCAACAAGTTAATCTGGGTTAAATCATGTTATGTAATGTCTAGAGTCAAATTTCTTTGCAACATTTGTGATATAAAGTTTCTCTTCCAAAAACCGATAGTTAGTATCTACTATCAACTTTATAATTCAATTCAATCGATGCTAATTATGACCTTGTGATTATAAATCCTATAACGAATAGTAAAAAGTTATCTCGAAGCTTGGATATTGACCTAGCTCTAGAGGTTCATAGTCTAAAACGATGCAAAGGATATTGTCAAAAATTTGTAATTACGGATCGTTGAAATTTAATCTAGAATTAGAGGAATAGTCGTAATTATAGCATATCCGTGCACACCTTCAACTTAATTATTTCATAACAAGATTTAAGGTTCCACTTTGAAGTTTACAAAGCTAAATCCTAGAAGAGTCATCTAAAATATTATAATATTGTCATATTAATAGCTTAAAATCACTTTAATTAATATATACTACATGTTTTAATTAATTTTAACTTGCAAAATTAATTAAGAATTTTTTTATCCAAAGTACTATGTTTTTGAACTATAATTGTGCTTGACTGCCTGCTTATGATTATGGTAATATATATGATTAGCATATGATACTTCGTACTAAAAGATATTATTTTATAAAATTCTAAAGGGACTAAAACTAAAAAGAAGCTGAACAAATTAAAATTAGGTCCCGGGAGAAAAAGATTAGGTAAGGATATTGCCTTTTCTTTTTGGCTACGTGTTCAAAGTACCTGTGGATCTGGTACCTTGCCAGATCTAAAATTTTTAGACTCCGCGATGCGCCAAACCTAAGCATTTAAAGTCTGGTTCCTTGCCAGATTCAATTTTTTTGGACTCGGTTACATACCAGGTTCAAGCACATGTAAGTCTGATACCTTGCTAGACCCAATTCCCTTGAATGCGGCTACACGCCAAGCCCAACCACTTATGAGTTTGATAAAGAAGAAAAGACTTACAATCTCTCGAAGAGGAAAGAAAAAAGCCTATATATAAAGGCACCTTGAACAACCTAAGCAAGGGGTTTAGAACCTTCATTTTCTTACAATTTATTCTTAGCATTTATCATACATAAACAAAAAACAAACATTTTTATTTTTAGAATTTAATGTTCATTTACTGCAAATCTTTATAATAAAGTTACTGACTTAATGATCGAATGATCTCTAAAATCCTTTAAAAAGAACTGTATTTGCAAAAAATCTAGTCTCTGTCGTCAACCCCTGAAATCCTCAATTATAAAAATCAAAGATTGACATCAACTTATAATTATCCATCATTCAAATGTGATGAAAAATAATTCCCCTGGTATTCTGGCTTCTAAACCTATTACTATGGTTTACTTGTCCAATTAGAATTGACTGACAAGAGGACTATATGCATGCTATCCAAATAAAATGTATCTATTGACATCCTTTCATTAGCTACCAAATTTCTTGAACGAAAGGTGTGAAACCGGTACACTTTGTTTGAACAAAGAGGATTCGATTCAAAAACCATATACCAAGCGGTCTTTTTGACTATTTTTATGTCATGATCAGGTGAATCTTTGGTCCTTAATTGATTATAATATTGAAATTAAAACATAGGAAGAATATTATTTAACAATAATGGTCAAGCCGTATCGGGTATATTTGCACAAAAATAGTATTATTCAGATCATTCTCAACTATCCTTCCTTCTTGTTATCATAAAAAAAGAAAAAGAAAACCAAACCCCAAAATAAATAAATAAAAAGAAAACCAAACTGCAAAATATTTATCAAGATAATATAAATTGAACTTCATGAGCCTGCTGATCCAAACCATCTTGGAAGTCTCCTACGGCCGAATCGATGACTTGTTTATCATGGAACTTTATGGCTGACCCCAGCTACGTCCATGGCTACCCTTATGATGCCATGAATGAGATCAGCAACACATGGAAAAATGGAAAAGTGGTCACACTTGTCTTCGTATCATCTTCCAACTTGCACGTCAACTTTTAAATGATCTTGAAAATTCCTTCTTCTCTTCTACCTCTACTAAAGAGAAGACCAAGCTAGCTCCATCAGGTGATGCATGCATTTACTTCTCTTCTTCGCAAACTTGTTTGTCACCTACAGAGATAGTTTAATGTTCCTTTTTGCATTAAAAAAAATCAATTTCTAATTAAAAAAAATAATAATCATGTAGAGTTCTATGAGTCTGTTGTGTGTTTGATGATAATAATAATAAAAATGTTTTTCAAATGAAAATATATATTAAAATAATATTTTTTAATATATTTTTTAATGTTTGTCAGTAGCACTGCAAAATCATAAAAAAATAATTTTAATAAATTTTCAATTGAAAAAAATTAAAAAAATACTTTGATAAACAAGTTAAACCGAAAAAACAAAGTCATTCTAAATAGTGTTATAATGGTGCTGGCATTGGGAAATTAAGGTGATTGATTTTGTGGTTAATTTATTTGACAATTGGAGAAAAAATCCACTTGTTGGAGGTGACGAGGTTAGCTAGATTGAGAAGTTCATAAGCAATTTTGACATCATGGGAGACACGACACAAGTTTTCAATGTACTTTGGATATATAGTTGGATGACATTAATTATTATACCTTGTACAACTTGTTAAAGACATATACTAAGTAGTTTGTAGGTGGATTTTGGCGTGGTTTTATTCATGTTTTCTCAAGTAATTATGATATTGAGAATCTAAGTAAAAATTGAAAGAAATGGAATAATGATGCTTGTGACTCAACTTTCAATAAGTGAATAATGAAAATTAGCATGCTAAATATTATTGGCTAATCAATTTCTTTTTCTCTTACATTAAAAATATTAGCCTGTAATGACCTTATATAGGTTACTTTTTTTGGAAAATTTATATAATTCACTTAAAAGAGTTTTTCTATTATATAGTTCAATGTCCAATAGAAAATAATGGATAGCATTTTAGTATATAAACACCATATATATCAAATTAATTTTCAAGGAAATCATGTAAATCTCAAAATTAGGGAGTATGTTTGGAAAGGCATACATAGTGGCTTCTTGTGTCATTGACTCAAGACATTCTGTATTAATTCAATTATATATATCAAAAAATTTCTAGAATTTTTGAACGTCGGAATAGAAAGATATTCTTTTCTTGGTTTACAGCAATTCAAGAATATAGTAATTAAATCTTTTGGTTGAAGTCTTCTTCCCTCTTTGGGATCTTTTTATGCAGTTTCTTAGGGCTACATAAATTACTGATGGTGGGATGTGATGATACTAGCTTTCAATTATTCAAGAGCAGTGGGAAGATAGGAAATGGAGCCAGGGATTGATATTGAAGAACAGTTCGAGTCCCCATTCCTCATAGCAATGAAAGGCCATTCCAGCAGTAACAAGAGCAAAATAGCCTATGAACTGGCCCATTTCCTCAAATTCCCTCTCATAGATGGAGATATCATCCCAACCCTTCAGGATTTAGTAGAACCTGAACAATGTGATGGCTTGTTACCTTCGGAAATTCTCTCTCGTAACTCTTCAACTCAGCTCAGTTTGAAGCTCAGTGTGATCATCAACTCTCAGCTCTCTCGCCGTGCCCTCTTTGACGGGTTAGCTGAGCACTTGTGGAACTTGAAAGCAGCAATCAAAATGATCATAATGTTGATTACTCTGATATCGGAAACGTCCCAAATCTCAACATTGACACCCCAAAGCCATTTCGCGCGGAGGACTTCATCACTGGTACGCTTAAAGACGCAGAGCTAATTTAGAGGGTACGTCTCCCACCCCACATGAGCACCACTCAGCTAAAATTCATCTTTCTATGAAGTTGATTGCAATGGGTTGCATAAATCCTTTTCTTTTATCATGTCATGTCTAGTGTCGAATTTCTCTACAACACTTGTGATATAAAGTCTCTTCCAAAAACCTTTCACAAGGCGATGGTGATGATGCTGGTAATATGGGTGCTATTAGCTAGGTGCGGTAGGGTTAGCTCACTAGGTTATATTAGCAGACAGGTCTCACTGAATCTGGTAGCATGGGTGTTTTTCATGTCCTGCCACGCCCTCCAACGTACAGGCATAGTTTCAAAGGAAAGTACATGACGTTCTATCCAAATTAAAAGAATTTTTGGCGAAGCCTGGCCATAGCCGGGACCGGGACTCGTTGATCATTTCATCATTTTATATCATAGCTAAGAATCCAAATTCCAATGTAAAAATCGCTAACAAACCAACTTCTCTCATGTTTTAACTTAACTCGGTCCTTGAGAAAGAATGTTATATAATAAATTTATGCACTGAATTACATATTCTGTAAAGTTTGGAGATAAATTATATGATAAAAATTGCAAGGTCTAGCAACAACTTAGCTGACCAGGAAATGGTAACATTGATGCTGTATGCTCTTAAGACTTGGGGAAAGTGATTATTGAGACAGATATGTAATAATCAATGGAAAGGGATGACTTGAATGTTGGAGATGCTCATTGATCCACTACAGTAAAGGAGCTACAAAACTGTGAAGATTGCATTTTTTTACACTCAACAAACACATTCTGGTACCAAAACATGTCTAGTGTGGTTTTGGAACATACCCATCGACGGCAAAATTACGAGTGGCAGCAGGAAGAGCTAAGCGCATTCCATTGAGCTCAGGCTTTGCGATCACTTGACAGCCCAGGCGAGAACTGCAAAATTCAAAACATGGAAAATCAATATAGATTCAACGCCCACAAATCCATTTAGTGTTTTGATGCTGACAGAACTCACGTTTCTGTAAGCCCAAAGGCCAAATCCAACATGTCATTCTCCTCATCGGTTGGGTCTTCTAATTTGTTGTAGTATTCCATGTCCTACAGCCAGATTCAACATTAAGTACCTCATAAGTTCGAAATAATCATGGTACTATGACATAAGCTATGTCCAGTATCATACCGTCACAATCACATGACATGTCGAACAGGCAAGTGAGCCTTCACATGCTCCTGGCATGACATTAAAAGCACAGAATAAAAAAACTATTAAGTAAATGCGTCAGAATGATCTACTCAAAGTTTTCTAATGCAGAAATGGAAGGAGAATACAGACAACAAAAAAGCAGAAAAATAAAAAATAAATAAAAATCTCATCACTAAAAGACAGGATGGGTGGAATATTCTATGCCTACATTTGCTACAATGCAAACATTATAGAAACAGAAAACCCAATTATAAACCACCAGAAATGGAGAAGTTGAGCTAAAAAATTGCATTATAATCCTTGCCTTCAAGTTCTATATCATTTTCTTGAGCAGCTTCTAACATGGACATTCCAACTGGGATCTTGATATCCTTTTCCTCTCCATCCTTGTCTACAAATGTTACAGATATCCTGCACAAACATCACCAGATTGAGAAGAAGGGTGGCAGATACCTTCTGCAATTAATTATAATCATACCATCACAATTGTCAAACTGATTTGCTCCTTTTCTTTCCTTATCAGTAATAAAACTGATCAGCTCAGTTAGACTTGAGCCTATTGTTAGTTTTGAACACATTTATGGAATGTTCAACAATAGCCAAAGCATGTCAGAACTCAAATCTCCTTCCAGGGTCTTGCTTGAAGACTAAACGCCTACAATGCCTTTCTTGATTAGATTATAGGGTGGCAGTTCAGAAGCTGAGATCTTCGTACACCGTTTGCACTTGCGCCAAATTCACAAGGAAACAAACCTTGTTGCAGATTGACTTGCGACTTGGTGTGACAATATTCTTGTTGCAGTTACAGTATATCATAGTCCTCCAGCAAGGATGACTACTTAGCTTCTACTATAGTTTTTCCTCTGGAATTTTGAGTCTACGTAATTGAGCATGGAATCCACATCATCTATATAATTATTCTTCTAGGTCTATTGCAAATATATTTTCAATAAAAAAGGAAATGCAAACTTAATCAGTTCTTTCATTAGACTAAAGCTATCAACCAGGAATACAAACATGAGTGATGCTTTGAGATGGGTATGGCATGTCAAGACAGGAACTCCCACAAGATACATACAGGGATATGGTTATATACTTTTTATGGACAATTTCTAATATCAAGTTACTTTTGTAACCATTATCATGTGTTTGACCATAAATCATGAACAAGATAAAACCATGTATCCTCAAAATGATTCACACAAAATTTTCAATAGAGGAAGTGTCCTAGGATTACAATTATAAGCGAAAGAATCCTGATGACAACAAAGAACAATTATGGAAGCTATTTCTTAGTGAACTGAGAGTTAGCATATAGAACATGACAGAAAATTGTCACCAAAAGTTCCACAGGTAGTGAGATGTCCTACATAAGCTTGCACAAACCTCCTGTTTTCTTATTTCCGATATACACAAGATTATAGGCATCTAACAAATCAACTGAACAATCTTCTAAGAATAATTTTCATGGTTTCTAGTTTTCCTCAGGATGTACTGAAGAATTTCTAAATGATATTACAGGTTATGATAATTTCAGGTGCTGTCATAGTTAACTTTGCTTCCTAAGAGTAGAGATAAGATATTATGTACTCATCACAAATGCCAAATTCTTGAAACAGTAAAAAACAACTTCAACACAAAAGAGCTTACATCTCATTCGGGTCACTCCCATCTGCAGAATCTCTACTGGTAGCTGTGCTAGAAAACTCAAGATGCTTTTGAAATATACTACCCTGGTGCCCCTTAGATTCTGGGTGTAATGCGACCTGTTTCAAAATTAAGAACCAATGGGCATCTAGAAATAAGAATAATAAGGCAACCAGAAGATCACTCCAATTAAAACTATAGGCGCCTTGGACTAACCTGAGATCGCCAACATGCACTATAAGGCCTTCGTATAAATGATTTTCTACACAAGGCTGTACATTGTTCTGCACAACAAGGAAGTGTTTGGTATTACAACGAGAATAATAAAGCATTTATTCATCTGAAAAGTACTGGTGATTTTGCTTGGTATTGGAAAAGGCTCCCACAACTCAGAGGCTTGGCTTGGGACAAAATCCAAAATGCTGTTGGTAATGGTAAATCCAAGTCTATGGTGGGATTATTGGTAACCTATTGGTGTGCTAATCAAAGAACATGGCTTCAGGGTTGTTTACGAGTCTGGAATCAATTTGGATGCAAAACTTGCTATGATTATTAAAGATCAGGAATGGTTCTGGCCTCATGCCAGATCTGATGTTATGGCTACAATTCCAGGGACTATTTGTGATGTGATTCATCCTGATCCCTTGAGTGATTGTAGTGTTAATTGAAAGCCTAGTCCTAACAGGGTTTTCAGTGGCAGAAGTGCTTGGGAACTTATTAAATACAGAGAAGTAAAGTTTGATATAAACTTGTCTGGGTACCCATCCATATTCCCAGACATAGTTTATTGTCTGGCACACTGCTTATAAGGCTATCTACCAAAGTAAGGCAGATCAGGTTGGGAAGAAATATCTGTTGTTTGCTTTGTGGCTGTGCTGATGAGGACTAACACCATCTTTTCTTTAACAGCACTTAATCTGGGGCTGTTTTGTCAGTCATTATGCAGAATGTGGTTCTAACAGACCAGTTGGAATTGGACAACGGAGTTTTATTGGGCTAAAGTTCACTTGCTAAAGAAGCTTTCTCAATATACTTTAGTTAGAATTGCCTGGAATGCTGCAATATATGGTATTTTGAAGCAAAAGAATCAAAAGAGTTCATGGAAATAGGGGCATCTCCTGATGAGCTGACTAAGTGGATTTGCCAAGTTGTTTTTTATAGACTGCTTCAGACTAAATTGTAGAAGATGCTGTTCTAAATACAAGCCTTTATTCTATATACAATCATTGGAATTTTGCCTAGTTTTATCATTCTTGTCATCAGTTACTGACACTTGCTTTTTTAGTAGGATGAGCTCCTACTTCTTTTTGATCAATGAAACATCATTTTTTTTAAAAAAAGTGCAAATTGACATTTTTCAGTAATGTTACTCTCTCAATCAAACTTCGAAGTTGTATCACACATGAATTTGTCCTACACAGTAGCTGCAGCTAAGAGCAGATTCCAAATAACAAAACACGTTGCTCCTAAGAAAAACAAATGGAAATAGATGTGAGCGTATTACATACCTCTTGAAAGCTCTTTAACTATCCCAACTCCAATTCTTGAAAGTCTAGACCTTGACATAATCTTTCCCCTAAATATTTTCAAAAAAGAAAGGAAAAGAATTAACTACCAGTAATAGCACACACTATAAAGCATCCAAATCATGGATAGATTAAAATTTTCTCAACGAGAAGACACAGGCAAGAATAAGAAATTAATGCCAAGGTAAGATACAACTTCAAGAACCTAAAAGCCAGTTCAAACGGATAAATTCTTGAAGTCATTAAATTAATAAAAGAAAAAAAATATGATAAAGGACGAAGCTTTATTACCTGTTTGATGAAACTGAGAAAGAACAGAGCAAAAGATACAACGAAGTTTGTGTTTTCTATGTTCACTGTTCAACTTCGGGTTTTCCTAGTTTTCGGCTGCGAATTATCTGGAGGGTTTCTGTCTATCAAGCTTCGAAAACCAAAAAAGAGCAAAACCCCTTCAAAGCCTAACCGACAGGTCGTTCACTTTGTCGTGCTGGCCATCCTTCCGTAAGTAGAGGCCCAACTAGGGAGTTAATGGCAAATGTGGTGTCAAAGCTAGAACCTTCAAGGAAGGGCTAGCGAACCCATGTGCAATAACACCATGGACAATCAGAATCCAAAACAAAAACTTCATTCAATGGAGATTAGGTACAGAGATGCTTATTGACAGGCAGGCATAAGCTATTTGTGGGCTAAAGCCAGCGAGGTTTTTTTTTAACCCCCTGGAGAGAATCTGAAACACAACAAAACAATGAATGAATAAATAGAAATTGTAATCGGTCAATGCTAACATATGTGAGTTTTGTGGCCAAGGGTCTGCACCAAATTCTCAAAATCTACAATAAAAAAGGTTACTTTTCTTTTACCTTTCTTGTCTATCTTTCCCACATATTGTCAATGGA
>Ga0307517_10010782_pt1 | contig 12741 bp, 17 predicted proteins | sample 23_EM_MG_FD_194515 | JGI IMG/M metagenome (GOLD analysis project Ga0307517, IMG submission 194515) | Populus trichocarpa ectomycorrhiza microbial communities from riparian zone in the Pacific Northwest, United States - 23_EM | ecosystem: Host-associated > Plants > Roots > Unclassified | place...
CGCATAAGTCCGCCAAGCAATCGAGAAACACAGAATAAGATTGACAATGAACATATTTAATTATCAATCCCGTGAGGAATGTGTCCGCAAGTATGACAAGGGTTGCCAATGCCCAGAAGTATCTTGGATCGAATAATAGTGTTTGTGTGAAGTACAGGCATCTCTGGATGGTGGTGGGAGAAGAGTTTGGCATACCGCCGGTTCCGCAGGCAACATTAATATTCCAAAACACCAAAAAAGGTTCCACAAGAAACAAAAAACAATATACACAAGCTTCATAGAAAACGAGACTCTCCATCAGCTAAACCATTTTTAAACCCTTGTCCATAATTATCCTCTGTACCAGGAGCAACGACTGATGGTCCCACAGTCGCAATCGCATCCTGGATAAACTGACCCGTAAACCCCAGTTTCGATTTATTGACGACTGCAAACTTTTCAGCAGTGTCCAAACCGTCCGCGTACCCTTTTGAATAGGAGCGTTGTGCTGGGTTCGTGTCGTCCGAGTTTGCACGGGTGTTTGTTTTGGCTTTCTGTTGATGAATTGCTTCAAAGCGAGAGTGGGGCGCGCAGGAAGAATCGCCGATGCAGTTTAGGACACTGTTCTTGGTCGGGTCGTCATTTCCATCGACCAACGCTCTCTTCGTCTTGGAGGTAAACGACGAAGGCAAACTCTTTCCGACGACATTCTTGAAGCACCATCCAAGGTTGGCATCCTCGCAGTGTTCCAAGTTATATGCTGCAAAATGCACATCAGTCAACGACACGAAACGCCAAAGAAAAGACGGACCCCAAAAAGTCCAACCAGCTGTCGTATTCGCGTAAACACTCATCTGCTGCTCACAAAACTCTTTCTGCACTTGAGCGGCATCGCCTTCATTAGCCAAACTTTGAGGTGTCAAAGCACAAGACCATTCTCCGATGATCATATTCCTCCTTACGCGATTTGAGGCGCGAAGAAAGGATTCTGCAATTGCAAACTTGACATCTATCGTATGCTGAGAAGCTGGTTCCGTCTGGTCATAAGGCGAAAAAACGAAGTAGGAATGATGGTCTAGGACAACAAAGTCTGATCGCGATGCAACAAAATTGGCGAAGCGGTCGAGGTCGAATGCGTCGTGTAGGTATATCGGAAATTTTGAAGCTTCTGGTGAAACTGCTCTCATTTCGGAGATGGCTCGGGAACCTAACGGAATCAGTTAGGAGAGAAGAATAAACCGGATGACTATAAAGCTCACAGAAATTCTCTAGTTCAGGATCATAAATTGGCTCATTCAAAACCTGAATGCCGACAACATTGGTAACCACAACCAGCTGCTTCATCAGAAAAGTCAACACTGCTACCGTCTTGTCCATGTTTGCCTTTTCAGAAAACAACCTGGTCTGCCCATCCGATACGCCAGAATGATCGTGTCCATTCTGACTGCCAACAGCGCCATGAAGATCGACGAGTACTCCAATACCTACTTCTCCCGCTTGCTTGATGGCACGTTTGATGCGAGGCCAGGAATTTGCGTAGACTTGAGACCCCTGCTCGAAAATCGTGCCATGAGAGAAATCAGGTCCAAGGTTCCAATAACCTATCGGGAGTCGGACGGTGTTGATGCCGATGCTGGACAAGTAGTGGAAATCCGGTTGTGCGATGAAAGTATCCCAGTGTCGCTCGAGAACGGCCCTTGCATTGTCTTGGGATCCCCAGCGGTACGGGATGTCGGCTTCTGCATCCCCAGCGCACTCGAAAATCGAGGGTGTCATCCACTTCTCGTTGACGAACCTAGATGAAGACATAAGCCAAGCTTAATAATGCTAACTTTTGGAACAAAACCTCACCAAGAACCCAAATTGACCCCCTGCTGTTGTCTGTAACGGTATATACTTGCAAGGTTTGGGTCGAATGGCGGAAAGTCCTGGTCAATAGGAGGCGCGTTGTAAGGCTCGACGTAGCAACCAGGATCTTGAGCAGCTTTATGAGTCTGGCTCGACGATTTCGATAGCCCCTCCGTAAGCATCTGGGAAGAGGCGCCGCTCTGTCCTAAAGAGAGACCATGAGGTGCCGGGACGACGGGAATTGGTTTGTAGGAGATGGACTCCAAAGTGTATGCCAAAAGCGCAGATAGTCTCGCAAAATTGACCATAACCAAGAAGACTTCAAGAAAGCAAGGGAGTCAGAACCAGCTGATAAAGGGGATGACACAGTCGCCCCATTTTTGAGACGTTCCATGGAAGATTAGGAGTACATCGGCCAACTTCAAATAGGCCTGTTAGGCGATTAACTTGCAAGCCTCGTTCAGCCAGGAATCAATAAAGAAGGTCACGTGGGCCGGTCGGACTCAATTGGTCAGCAAGTCTGATCAAACATTCGACTTTTGGTTCAAAGGCAGTTGATTTATGGATACACTACGCATAGAACCAAACGTCCACAGGGTAAAAATTGCATGGATGGGTGGGGGAATAATGGAGAATGCAGCTACAAGTATTGAAGAGAAAAATAAAATTATAGAACATTGCAATCGAGGAGAGTTTGAAAGGGAGGGGACGTGCACTACAATCCTGCCCTTCCTCCTAAATTTTAATAAAACATTCTATCCCCGTCCCCGTGGTGCTACGCCGCCCCGCTTCGTAACAAGTAGGATGACAGAGGTGCTGGACGACTCCGAGGATAGCGCAACGGGAGTCAAACGTGAAATCAAGGTTTGCGGAATTCGCAGAGCACCGTGTATATCGTATTGAACGCCGTATAAATCTCTTCTCTGACCTGAGGGCCATGAGGAACAAGAAACGTCAGCGGACGGTTCAGACCAATTCCACTGGAATCAAGATATAGCGAATATATCCGAACAAACGACTATCGCAGACACACGCGATGCCGATGTGGACAACGAAGGCGGGCGTTGTTCAGACTTTGAAGAATAAATGAACATACCTTTGCACCAGTAAGAACGATCTTCCCCGACACGAAGATGAGCAAAACTACTTTCGGTTTGATCATGCGGTAAATGAGTCCCGGGAATAACTAGAACAAAATGAGAGCTTTAAAGAACGGAAAATAGGATACCTACCTCGGGCTCATAACTGCTGAACTGGCCGTGACTATACGCTAGTCCCTCCAAGCGAATGGGAAACTTAACGTCACAACTACCAACGATGTTTTGAATCTTGAACTCGGAAAACTTGGCGTCGAAACCAAGTTTTTGCACGATGCGAGCATACTTGCGTGACGCGAGCCTTGAATCATCTTCCGACTTTGCACCCGTTACGACCATCTTGCCCGATGCGAAGATGAGCGCGGTCGTCTTGGGCTCACGGATACGCATGATCACGGCTGCGAAACGCTGTACGACGCGGGCAAAAAAAAAAAAAAATAGACAGTTCGCGATATCTCGCGTTATAAAAACGTGTATATACCAACCTTGGGATTGTATTCCGCATTTCTTGCATGGAGGGCGATGGTCTTGAGATCGAGACGGCAGTCAAGATTTACTGTCGCCACAATGTTTTGTAGAGTCGGTACGATTCCCTCAACGGCGGTGATGTGCTGTTGCTCGAGTGTCAAGGGAACTGGAGTCGAAGGGACCTGCGTCGTTGATGACGAAGTCGAAGCTGTAGGCCCCGCAACCACGTTCGAGGGAGTAGGGAGAGATACCGCGGATGGTGAAGGTGGCTTGGACGCCGGCTGGGATGCTGTGTAAGGCGTTGGCCCTGGCAGTGACAGACCATTTGTAGCGGGCTGTGGGGGTGATTGTTGTTCGTAAGAGTCCGGTAACGCGAGGCTGTGCTGCTGGGGCTGCTGAAACTGATAAGGCTGCTGCTGGGCGACATTGGGACGAGCACCAAAAGTGATTTGTCTGGCTGGGAGCACAAAAGACATGAAAAGAAGAAAAATAAAAATTCTATGGGGCGTGGGAATGTTTAGGTTGGGCAACAAGGGGGAATTTTCAACTCGAACTGCGCCCTTATATACCATTGCATTTCAATCTCCGACAAATGACTCCCATTGTCTTACGTAACACCTCCTGTTCCGTTCCCTCCACTTTGTCCTGCGCTCGTCGCCAGCCCCGATCCCGTCGTCTTGTCGCTGGCCAGTTCGCTGAGCACCCGAGTCGACTCCTGTTCGCCCTGCCACGCATTACCAACATTCCATTCTTGACAACCCCATCAGTGCCGACATCAAAACAATGAGCACCTTGTTCCAATTCCATGATCCCGAGTCCCGACATCCATCCTGCTCCCTTTCTCAGTGGAATCGACACTGCGCTAACTGAGTTGATGCAAGCACAGCGCCTGCAGTGCAACAGCCTCGAGCCATCTAATTCTCACCCATCGGCTTGGTTACATGACATTGTTCCATCTTGCCTGTTACTGCAGATTTCTCTTGCCGAGGGTATTTCCTTTGCTCTTCGGTTCTCATTTTTCATTTTTCATGCCGGCGTTAAATGACGTTTTGCCTCGTTACGTGATCAGTTATATCCATTTTGATGCCGACGTTTACTGCGGCTGTTCGACTTGAGAGCTACATGCGGTATGCGCCCATTTCAACATCTGGGCGATACTTAATAGTTCCTTGAAATGGCAATTGCCATACCGACTGCTGTTCCCGACCTTTCAGAATAGACATGGACCCAGAAAGCTTCAACGGTTTTCTCGATGTGGTAACCACTAATATGCCCAACTTGGTACTTGTGTGGTGCTCAAAAATGAATGAAACAGATTTCGCAAGCGGAGACGATGGTAACAAGGCCAGTAGTTATTACTTTTTTTAATTATAATTTCGGAATCAAACTTTCTTTGGCTTTGACAAAAAGATTATAATATTAGAGCTTGCATGTCGGAATTAATCATCGCTACTGGCTCGACCATTCACGATGCGTGCGGGGTATAGTCTACCGTCTGAGATTCCGGAACGTACAATATAAGCAAAGCTCATTAAGTGAAAGGGGGGCAATTTGAAGAATCAATTCTAAAAATCTATACGCCAGCCACAATCCTAATGAAGTTAGATTAGCGTTGGAAGACTAAAATCAAAACAGCACGTACTCTTCCGCCTTGTTCAGTGCCTGCACCATACTCTGCACTTCCTTCCTCCTGCTGACGACGTAGTCACTCTCCTTCAGCAGCTCATCGAGAACTTCTGGTTTATAAAGTTCCTGCAGCAACTCCCTCTGAAGATTTTCCTTCGAATAGTTAACAAGCGTCAATGAAACAGCTTTGGGTACCATGTCGATCATCTCGCGCTTCACAATATTAAAGTAGGAGTGTATGAGAAGTTCTGGATTGTATCAGCAAGGAAATTCAAAAAAGGTGAAGCGATAGGACGCACTGATCACCTCCGTTTCCATTGTTTCCCTTTCGCTCAGTGCATTTTGGGGCCGAATCGAAGGAGGAGGGGGCTCCATCGCAGCAGCGCCCTTTTTCTTGGAATCCTTCTTGGGAGTAAAGAACGAGCCAAAGAAGCTTTGCTCCTCTTTCTTCATGTCAACGTCAAGATCTTTATTGTTATTCACTGATGCACGGGGGTTTTTAGGATCTTGCGGTTGTTGAGGGCCTTTGGCTGCAGAAAGACGCTCGGTAATAAGAGCCGTAGCCTGCAAGAATCTAGGTAAATGTAGGCTCAATATGGGGGCTAACATTCAATGAACCTTGTGACCACCAATGAAGTCTGGATGGGTTGTGTTCACATAGCAAGCTTGCATGCTAGGTAACAAGTAAGCATTGCACCGGGTCCAATATTGAATATACACTCACGCAACCATGTCGGTCACTAGCTTAGTCGTAGGTATCATGGCCGACTTAAAGAAGTTGACGACAACAGAGTTAAAACGATCCTTCAGAGCAGGATACCGCCTGAAAGCTGACTACAAGGGCAGTTCAAAGCAATGAATAATTCAAAACGGATATTTACTTACCATTTTGGCAAGGATTTGACCGAGAATACGAATCAACTCGTCATAAACCAACTGGCAGCATTTCTGACTGGGATCCTCTAAACGCTTGATCTGTTGCTTCACAATTACTTCGAACGCTCCAGACCCCACAAAGAGAGCTGGAGTTGAACCCTGAAACGAATTTTGTTCGAATTGGGGAAAAAAGGAGTAGTAAGAAACGCACTGAGGAGTTGTACAGAATTGTTCTAATATCTCCGTCCTTTACTTGGTCGAAAGGATCAATACTCTTGACACCACTGTTGAACAATTCATGGAAAACAAAACTGATGCGAGCACCTCCAGAAAGTTCGTTCAAGGAGAGATCATTGGTGTTACCATCAATGATTGTCCGAAATTCCGAAGTGAAGTCGGTGATTACGGAGAGAATCACATTTCCAGAGTTATCTGCTATTGATCCTCCGAGTGATTGCAATTCGGTGTTGTACTTTTGAAGATTCTGTGAAATGCGAGCTTTGATATCGGGAAGGGTGGCACGAATGTGGTGCATGAGAATCTGCTTAAGTTAGATACATTTCCAATAGTGTTGGAAGTAGAACATACCAAGTTAAGTTTCCTGGCAAGGAATGGTGTTCCACAATACAGGGCCTTGCCCTTGTACGAAGGGTGGTTCTCGAAGAAATCCCGTTCATGATCTAGTGCCTCGCTGATTAGCTTGCTGTTCTCAATATCTCGTTGTCCTCTGTTTACAACGGGAACGTAGCCCAGTCGTAGAGGGATGATCCTCCCCGCGAGAATATCAACCACATCAGTGCCCTTGTCCCTAATTACAAGCATAGCATATGAACAAGATGGACAACACAAGCGGAATGACGACGTACATGAGATCAATCTTTGTTAGGACACCAATTGTCCTCGTACCTTCGGGGTCCACTTCCCGAGCCAACTTCAGCCCATCTGAATTCGCCAAATCAGTGTTGGCAGCGGTGACTGCCAAGATGATACATGCAGGTCTTGAGATGTACTTCGACAACATGTCGCGAATTTGCTTTTCGATATCCCTAGGCTGGTCTCCCACGGGAACCTTCGTCAAGCCAGGAAGATCGACAAGGGTCAGAGTGAGGACATTAGGAGAAAAAATCCTCAGATTGATAGGTACTGGCGATATGCCTGCATTCTTCCCTGTCTTGGCCTCTGTATCCCGGACAATCTCGTCTCGAATTTTAGTAAAGTCAAAAAACTTCTCCCCCGGAAGGTGTAGAAACTCGCCCCATTCGTCGGGATTTGCAGCTTTGTCTTTAGACTTGTCGACGCCGTTTGGTTGTGCTGTAGTGCGGTCAGGCTACATGAATTAATGCGCAGGGTGGACAAGGCTTACATGACGGTCCAGCGGCTCGGTTGATGAGTTGAAGGACCTGTCCATTGAGTTAGTAATTCAAGTTAATATTCCCAATTGAGTTAAACACACTAGAGGACGCCTAGTGACAATGCCCGTGCCACGAGGCAGGAAATCACGACCAACGATATTCTGAATATTCAAGTATTATTTTCTCAGCCACAAAGTATTCGAATGAGGATACACAGACCTCAAGAACGCTACTTTTCCCGCTACTTTGACTGCCAAGCACGCAGATTTGAGGCAAATCTATTGCTTGTTGCGATGTGGTACCAATAGATGTGAAAACATCTTGAAGTTTGTTAATTGTCTGAACAATATCTGTGCCAAGTCCTAGCTGTGTTGAAGCCATTTTCTGCCCAGATCGCCACCAAAATATTCAGGGGATAGTTGGAATGAGGAGATAATATCGAGGAGGAGAGCAGCTGTGTACTGCGGACACTAATGCCAAACAAATCCAAACTACTTACTCAGAGCTGCGTGACAAAACGTGACACAACTTTACAATCGAATGTTTTGTGACTTGTCTGCAAAACACATCGAATACTTATGTATGCTCATTCCATCGCTGAATCGAGAGAATAGAGTGGGAGGGGGAGGGGAAAGTAAACAGAGGGTGGCTGAGTGATGGTAGCCAATTGATGTATGTTCAATCACCTTGACAATGCTTCTAACATTTCCAATTGGCAGATATCCGAGTCCTGGAATTGTGCCTGAACCAATACATTGGCTATTCACGGAAAACTCCCAAGGGATCTGTTTCACTCTGAACCGTTGCGCCTTCTGGATACCTTCTATAATGTTCCGTATCTAGTGGCTCATTACCCATGAACATACCCTTCTTTCGCCAGCACTCTACCTCACGGAATGAAGACCGCCACTCTTTTTATTGTCGCGAATATCCCTGCTTTAATCTCATCCGTTGCCATACCTTCTGAGCTCTTCTCCTTGCTTATTCCTCAGAAAGTCCTTTCAACATTTCAGTCATTACCTACACCCATCCTCTATCCGCATATAACAGACTCGGTCGAGGGTAAATGGATTGATTATTCGATAAACTGGTGGACATCCGGTTTCCTGCCGGCCACCAGTTACCTGTTGTTGGCAAGACAGAAGATGTGCAACTCCACACCCTCGTTTGATACTAGCGAAGGTGACTGGTTAACACTTGGGCGAGCATCATCTGGACCTTTGGCGAATTTGGATGCGGTTAGCAGCGTTGGGCATGATATTGGATTTATTAGTTTTCCCTTCGTCGAGGAGTTGATGGTGTGCGTATTCTTTCTTATCCATACAGCAAACTTACATGTGATCTTTAGAAACCCTCAGAATCAGACTGCAAGAGATACTGTCAACAAATTTGCAGAAATGCTTGCAGTTAGATTTAATCCCGTCGTTGGGTGCACGCGGAGTTGGGACAAACCAACCCGCAGATCAACAACATTTACTGTAAGTAAGTTGCGCAGTCCTAGGAATTCAAAGCATTCATACCGTCGTCGCACAAAGGTCATCATTGATAACATGATGAATCTCGAACTCCTTTTCCATTCAGCTAATTTAACCGGAAACTCCACCCTCCGTCAAATCGCCGTCTCCCATGCAGATGCAACAATGCGAAATCATATTCGAGATGATGGTGAGATTTCCCTCAACAATTCAAAGTCACTCGCTGAATTCAATCTCCGTCCTCCCAGGTTCAACATGGCATGTTGTAGAATACAACGAAAATACTGGCAGGGTTATTAGAAAGCGCACGGCCCAAGGGTATTCCGATAATAGTACCTGGACCAGGGGACAGGCATGGGCACTTTACGGGTTCGCCAACAGTGAGGCTATTGAAATTCATTTATATCTGCATCGAATGACGATGACCTCTTATAAGTGTATAGACTTACATCAAAAACAGAATACCTGGAAACGGCTAGGAGACTAGCAACATACTTTGTGAACAATCTACCTCAAGGAGGGATCATCCCTTGGTTCGCCATCTGTTACCCTCCCTTTTTTGGTGTTAATTATCAATTTCAATCCAGGGACTTTAATGCCCCTCTTCAACCCCCACGGCCAGCGGATTCATCAGCCGCTACCATAGCTGCCAGCGGTCTTTTACTATTAGCACAGGGAGAAACTGATGACATCAAAAGCCGTTATTGGATCGACAATGCGCTTCATTTATTGAATAATATCACGACATTCGCCTGGAAACCCCATTGGCAAAGTCTCCTGTCTAACGGCACGGCTAATAAACCGGCAGGTAGTTATTCTACCGGGATTATATACGGTGCGTTTCCGTCGCGCACCCCCGATGACATTTTTTGACTCTTTTAGGCGACTATTATTTCGTCAAAGCGGGGAACGATCTAATCTCGATGAATCTGATGTCATGTTCCTCTAACAAGACCACCAACAAGACGACGGATATAGGAATTAATGGACTGAGCCAGTCCTCTGCACTACGTTTACGGGTACCCTTCCAGTCGCTCGTAGTTACCTGTTTCTTGGGTTTCCCCCTCAATCTGGGTTTTGGGTTCTTGGTTTATGGTAATCGCCTTAAGGTTCCTTGATTTATCTTCGTTCTGTTTTGGAACACGCATGCCATGTCGAGCGTTATAGTTTGGAATGAAAACCGTCCCTTGTCTTTGGAACAACGGATTATACGCTCTTCTGTGATAAAACAATCCGAAGGATTGGTCAATTGATTCTCCATTTACTCGTTGCACATAAACCCAAACTTCTGGACATCTAAACTACTGTGGCTTCATCTTTCAACCATAGTTGAGGCGGAAAAGATCATTGGATCTGAAAACACGGATTGTGAATTAATCAGTCTTTTGTGACTTAGACGACTCACACATAGAATGTTCCAGACTCATGAGTGAGATTGAAAGTCTGACAGAAATGGATCGGGTTGGGCTCATCATCCACCTTTTATCAGGAATTCAATATATTATCCTTGCATATCATAAATGAACACACACCCGAAGTTGACCAGTGACAAGGATGATGATGCTTCCCTCGACGGATGACGGGAGTGGATCTCTGGTCGTGACAGTCCAAGTAATTTTCTTGAATGGAAGTGACTGTACAACAGAGTGTGATCTCTTTGAAACAACTTCAAGGAAGGTAAGACTCACTTTATACTTCTGGATGATGTTGTTAACGCCTAGGTAGGCATTACCTTCATAGCTCAATGTTGAATCATCACGCTGGTGGGAGAGGGGATTCAATCACCAATAAAAGATGACAAGAAAACGCACATAAAGAGTGTTGAGTTCTTCCCGATTCCTGGAAAAGGTATCGTAGTAAAAGTCGACGAATTGGTTTGTGATGGAGATGATATCCATGTTGATGATTGAAGCTGAGTACTGAGTGCTGAAGCTGAAGCCCAACGCTTTTCAAAATTCAGACTGAGATCAAACTGAGATTTAGCTGATAACGGCTACACGTGACTCATTTCATCACCGTTTCCCCGAATCGTCAACTATTATTTCTTCAAAGCTTGTACTCGTCGTCCTGAGCAGTAAGCACCACAACCATGGCCCACTTATCTGGGGAATCCATCTCCCAACGACCGACGATGCGTCGTAAATCATCAGCGCAGAACCTCCTGTCTTCGTTCAAACCCAGTCCCTCCCCCATTCCACCACCTTTGAACCTCGCTGGACCATCAACTGCAAATTCAAACACAGTCCCATCGTTTTCCGTAGCAGTTACCCCCACCGTTGCCACACCTCTGATACGAGAGAGCTATGACGCGCAGACCACGTATATGGACACTCTCCCTCTCAACCTACAAAGCACTCCAAGTCCTCTACCAGGGCAGGGGACTTCCGTGGAATATCTGAGAGATCTTGTGCAAAAAAGAATCATAACTCTTACTTATATTAGGAGTATACACGAAGGGTAGGTTTCTCTCCAGCCTATGCAGTCGCATCGCGTCGTTTCTCAATTGTCCCTTCAGGCGTAGTCATTGGTTTCATACCGTGTTAGTTTCTCAAGCCGACCTTGAAAAAGGGTTCAATAATACCGCCATGAAGAAACGGTATGTGCGAATTTTTTGTCTGTCAAACAGGTAAATAACCATATGTCAACTAATTTTCAGGACATATCGATTCGCCATCCTCGGTCTATCTTTATCGACTCTTTTGGATATTACTCAACCGCAAGATCTCCTTCGTGCCCTTTTAAATGCGATTACAGAATTTGATCAAGCAAAGGAAGAAGGTGACAATAAATCTTCGAAAATGGTAACAATGGCTCTGCCTTTGTAAGGTGCTACTCAGGCTGACCTCACTTAGCGTATCAAGTTCAACAAAGGAAAAAACCCGAAAAAGGGTGTCTCAGGACTTGCAGAATATTATCAGGATAGTGTAGGCGACGCATCTTACCTTTTGATTCCGTCAATCGTAGGTTTTCCTTTTCTTTTATGAGAGTCCTGACAAATGTTATCACACAGCCTTTCCCGTTGGACTATCACCAAACTTTGCTCTCCTTCCTCGATGTTCTCTCCGAAGTGTACAACAAAATCTCTAAACTCCTGGGCCCTTCCCCCTTCTCATATTCTTCGCAATATATGATGGGTCCCCTTGGACTGCTTTCCCCCCAACCAGGGGTGTCTTACCTCTTTTCTGGGGACCAAATACAGAAATTTGGCTCCAGTACGGGTAATCCAAATCACAATCAGCACTCGAACCCTGGACCAGATATGGAGACGATGAGCGGAAGCTTATGGAATATCGCAAATGCCTCGAACGTTCCACATGGTATGGTGAATGTTCCTCCTTCATGGACAAATGCACTTGGAGAAATGGTGTTAAAAATTGATGGAAAACTCAAGGTTCGTCGAATGATAGTTTCCGATCCTCTGAAATGGAACCATATAATTCTTTAGAAAATTACTTCCACATTACTGAAAGACCTCGATACGGTAGCCCGAAACTCGATCAGAGAAGAACTGTCGTCACTTGATCCACTTTTAAGGAATGCAAATATCCCAGACGACGCATTTACAGTGGAGGGCATCTGACGCTCTTGATTGCTGGCGAAGCTTCTTTACTTTTAGATGGGTCTTTTTAACCCAGTCACACTCAACAAGGAATTGGGAGGGTTATGGTGCTGGTGCATATGGTAATAACTTTTCGTGACGCCCTTCACGTGGATTTATGGCTTTCGCCGACTCTTGCGGGCCACAGCGTGCTCTCCTTCAGCAATTGTCATCTCCCGTGACAAGCCGTCTCGAATTCTGGGTTTCAACACATACGGATCTTATTATTCCCCTGGATGATACCCTGACTCACGAACCCCAGTGGAATCTTTCCATTACCTTTCTTCTTTAGTCATGGAACTGGATCACATTTAGATTACCCATAGGGTCTGCCTCTATGTATATTTTTTTTCACGTCAGGAAATCGGGAATTTGAACCACAGAATTTTTTTCGACTCATACCAGACCAGGTAATTCGGAAC
>Ga0307517_10010784_pt1 | contig 12740 bp, 10 predicted proteins | sample 23_EM_MG_FD_194515 | JGI IMG/M metagenome (GOLD analysis project Ga0307517, IMG submission 194515) | Populus trichocarpa ectomycorrhiza microbial communities from riparian zone in the Pacific Northwest, United States - 23_EM | ecosystem: Host-associated > Plants > Roots > Unclassified | place...
GAGTAGTCTCCCAGATGCCTCCGGGAAGTCCCTACTCAGGAAGCTTGGGTTCGGATATATGCTCTCCCTTATGGTGGCATATACCTCGCGCATAATTATGCAAGCTATTCCCGCTAGGGTAATAGTCTTCACCTAACATCCCCAGTTTGTAGGTGTTCTCTGCAGTTGTCGCGAATTACCAATAAAGCCAGTCTATGACATGCAGTCTTCATCTGGGATCTACTATTCTCACCTGTTATCCGAAGTCTTCATCCGTTATCCACACCCCTCACCCATCTTATACAGTCCTTCCCCATTATCTATAAGGCCTGCCAGTTATCCAAAGTTACTTGCAAAATTGTGGCGTGTGGGTCACCTATATCGCGAAGTCATTTGTCCTAGGCAGTAATCTTGATAGACGCTAAGATACCTGTCCGTCCCGGGCACCATGCCAGAACCAGCCTTCTATCTTGGCTGAACTCAAAGATAAATGAACTGGCCCCTCAGGTTTACTGGGTTCCTGTGGAGGGCAGTGTGTGGTAAAACTACATCTTCAGTAGGAAGAGTTCAATCCTGACAAGTCAGATGAGAGTGTCCTGACACTGCTTTCGAATACCACTAAGGATACATTAGAGCGCCAGGCAAAACTGCTTTAACAGGAAAAGGTCAATCCCAGCAAGTCAGATAATAAGGGCCAAACATCTATCTTACTCACTACTAAGAATTGTCAAAATATAATACTCTCATTTACTGCTAGACAGTATTCTATTACCTTTCACCCTACCACTACATACCTTATCACATCCCGCATACTTTATCATACTTCTAGTAATATATTAACTTGTAAGTACCCGTGACAGCTTGAAATTGAAATCACAAGTGGGTCCAGCAAGTCTTACAATTACATCAACTAAGAGAGTTAGTTACTAGTCCACTATTCTCCCATCCTCAAATCCCCCAATTCTCCTTCGTAAATGGAAATTTTCCCCCCCCATTTTGTTTAATAATCTTATTATTTCTTTTTCAACTCTACTCTGTGAACAGCGACATTATAACATTTCATCACAAGTTTCCTGTTGCCTTTCTGCTTAGGAACTGGTTGAATGAGCAAATACATGACCAAGTTCGGCTAGAGTCGGTTGTCGTGGTGAAGAGTGAGAATTTGAGGGAGAAGTGTAAGGCATTTCATATTTGTATCTATTTCTTGAACCAGGTATAGCAGGAGGTAGAGGAGGTGGTGGTGGAGGAATTTCCTGGTGGAGAGGAGTACTACAAAGAAGAGAAGATGCTCCTGTATGCTATGTTGAATATGAAAACCCCTAAGAGGACCAAGGTTTCTCATAGTGACTACGTGGAATAATGCCTTCACACAACATTGTCCTCCTACCTGATGATGCAGCAAGTCAACTAACTCCCTCCTCCTGATTCATGTCATTTTCTGACACCTTAGCAAGTATGTGTTCCACGTCTCTCTTCTTACCTAGCCTCATAGTGAAGTCTCAAATAATGCAATATCTTCTATGTGTGTTAGGCTCACAGACTCCCCGTAAGGATTTACAGGGCAAGGTTACCCTACTTTAATGCACATGAACTTCAAAGGAACAAGATAACACCCCCCTCCAGCTCCGGCGTTGGGACGGCGCGTCATCACTGGCCGCCTGGGTAGTTGCGTCCCAACACCAAAACCACTATGATTGGAACATAGATTATAACACAGTATAAGTTGCAGCCGTGGGGCCGAGCGGATCCCATTCACAGGATATATGAGGGGAGACCTCCGGGCACGTTATGCAGGTAGAGGCAGGTGAATCGGAAGACGGAGCATAAGGTTACAGACACTCAAAGACAGGGGGGCGGATGTGTGGGTTGAAGGTAACGGGACGTTTTGCAGGCAAGTGAGTCCCCTTGTACCTACAAAGCCGTGGAGGGTATGAAAGAGGTAACTATGCTCAGTAAGTGGATTGGGTGCATCCACAAAGGACGGGTGGGTAGAAGATGGAGTCCGAGAGAAAAAACCTATATGTCCGATCCCAAGGACAAGTCGTGTAATGCCGAAAGACCAGAAGAAGATATGCAGTCGCATGTCAAATTCTGCACGGAACCAACCAGGGGAGATTGGCCATCTTCTGTCCAGCAAGTTAGACTACCTTCGGCGACCACAAGGGCAAGATAATTTGTAACCATCGTTGTCAACAGATAAACAGATGAGCTGACACCTGATGTTGTCTCCACACTATCAGGGATAATGGAAGCGCAGACTGATAAGTTGGCCATGGGAGCAAAAAGGTGTGGTAGAGAGTTTTCAGGGTCTACGAGTGTTCGCACTCAGGTGAAGTTCGCAGAATTGTGAGCAAGGTGCTTAGTTAGTATAGAGTTAGCATGTATACCGCAATTGCTCAGACGCGGAATATAAATATCGAAGCATCTTCGCTGCTATTAGAAACAACAAGTACAGAGACGAGATCTTATCAATATGATAAGTTCTACATGTTATCGTTACCAATATTTCGACTATCTATACTGAAGTGAACATTATATCTAGCCTACATTACTCGTGTCTTCTTGACGAGTTCTCCGATATAATAGACGACTTAGGTTCAAGCTGTTGGAATACCTCACGCCGAAGCTACCACCTAACAGTATATTGATACTTCTCATCGTTACCGAGATGAATGTTGGGGAGAGACACTCATACTCCCAAACCCGAAGAACCTTGCGAACCAAGACCAATAAGGACTACCTCAATAGACCAAGTCCTCAACCCTACCGATTTTCCTGAACCAGGGACCCAAGAGCCCTACCACGAATCTTATCTCTAGTTGATGAACCCAGAAAACACTGTTATACTTGAAGAGATTGCCGAACTATACCAATACCAGTACAGTGAAAACTTTACCTACAACACACCCTCGGAGAAATCAAACTCCATTTGGTACGCACAGTACCCAGCGATGGAAGGAAACTAGAGCCACCACTTTGAGACACCAACAGTGTGGGGAGGCAACAAAAGATAAGTTTCCCATTAAGAAGTCGAAAAAATAACTTCTGACCCCAAAGCGCCTGAGGTGATGGAATGGCAACAGTCGGAAGAAGGAGGGGTACAAGAGGAATTATCCCAGAACAGAGGACCGAGTGTGGGGATGGATCAGACACGATTATGTTAGGAGCACGGACTCCCCGTAAGGATTTACAGGGTAAGGTTACCCTACCTTAACGCACACGAACTTCGAAGGAAAAAGATAACACCCCCCTCCAGCCCCGGCGTTGGGACGGCGCGTCATCACTGGCCGCCTGGTAGTTGCATCCCAACACCAAAGACCACTATCAACGGAACACATCTTATAACACCGTATACGTCGCGGCCGTCCTTCCGACCGGACCCTGTTCGCAGGATATATGTGGGGAGACCTCCGGGCACCTTATGCAGGTGGAAGCAGGTAAGTCGGACGGCGGCGTATATAGTTACAGACACTTGAAGACAGACAGTCGGAAGAGTGGGTCGAAGGTAGCGGGACGTTTCACACGAAAGTTAGTCCCCTCGTACCTACTAAGTCGTGTAGAGTATGCAGGAGGTAACTATGCCCAGGAAGTGGATCGGGTGCATCCACAAAGGACAAGATCGTAAAAGATGGAGTCCTAGGAAAGAAGCCCATAGGTACGATCCCGAGGACAAGTCGTGTAATGCCGGAAGACCAGAATACGACATGCAGTCGGGTGTCGAATTCTCGACGGAACCAACCAATGCAGAATGGCCATCTTCGGTCCAGCGAGTTAGACTACCCTCGGTGAGCACGGGGGCAAGATAATTCGTAAACCATGGTTGTCAATGGATAAACGGATGAGCTGACACCTGACGTGGTCTCCACACCATCAGGGATAACAGACACGCAGACCGATAAGTTGACAAAGGGAGCAAAAGGTGTGACAGGGAGTTTTCAGGGTCTACGAGTGTTCGCACTCAGGTGAAGTTCGCAGAGTTGCGGGCAAGGTACTTAGTTAGTATAGAGTTAGCATGTATACAGCGATTGCTCAGACGGAGAATATAAATATCGAACCATCTTCGCTGCTATTAGACACAACAAGCACGGAGAAGAGATCATATCAATATAATAAGTTATCTACACTTTTATATCGTGACCAACACTTCGACGATCCATGCCGAGGTGAATGATTATATCTAGCCTACATTACTCGTGTCTTCTTAACAAGTTCTCCGATATAATCACGAGTAAGGTCCTAGCTGTCGGAATCCCTCACACCGCAGCTACCACCTTACACTATATTGATACTTCTCATCGTTACCGAGACAAATGTTTGGCAGAGACACTCATACTCCCAAACCCAAAAAACCTTTCGAACCAAGACCATTGAGGACTATCCTGATAGACGTAGTCCTCACCCCTATACCCGAGATAGGGACTCAAGAGCCCTACAACGAATCTTATTTCTGGTGGACAAACCCAGAAAATACCGTTACCTCCTAAGACATAGCTGCACTATACCAATACCAGTACGGTGAAAACTTTACCTACAAAACACCCACGGAGAAATCGAACTCCATTTGGTACACCCTGTACCCAGAAAGCGATCAACGCTCAAGTCAGCGTTTTGAGATACCAGATGTGTGGGGAGGAAACAAAAGATAAGTTTTCCTTATAGAAACCACAGAGATGGCTTCTGACCCCAAAGCGCCTGATGCCATGGAATGGCAAGTGGGAGAAGCAGCAGACGCGGGAGATGAACTTTCCTCCGTCCAAGCTCCAAGCGTGGAAACCACCGTAACCCACCTCGCCCGATCAAACTCGGCCGATCGAACACCACGATCCCCTATCGGGTTGAGCTTTCTAGATAAATACGGAAAGGAACGACGCCCTGGAGGTCGCCGAACGCCTAAACCCACAGGCGAATCCCTCATAGCCGTTCGGATCTGAGGATTAGACCAGATCCTCGGCCCGTTTGACCCAAAGCTTACCGTCAGTCAAGATAGGCAACATCTTGCATTCAGTTCTCTCCCGACAAACATCTTATTGATGGCCCAAGAACTGGTAACCGTCAAGAATCAGTTGAAATCTGGGGTCCAGATAGTCGGTCGAGAACTCACCCGAATAGACGAGCAAGTTCAGCTCTTGGACTTAGAATCTCAGAAGGTCCAAGAGAGCTTCGCTACCCAAGTCGCGGAACGACTTGGTGAAACAGATGAGCGACAGACCAGACACGAAGCTATCACCTCTCACCCCCACGAAGCAGTGCAAGGAACTGGTAAACAGTCCATGCATCGGGACCTACTCCTTGACCAAGAAATTGTTCGAATCAACGAACAACAGAAACGGGAGCTGGAAAATCACGAGATGAGCATTAATCTCGTAAGGGATGAGCTGCAACGAGAACAGGAGTCTAGAGAAGCCCAAGATGGTGAGATCGCGGTGCTTAAGGCTCTGGTGGAACAGTTGTTGGGTCAAGTAAAAGGGAAAGACAAGGTGTCAGATCCGACACCAGAGGCTTCAGTGGCGGGTAGAGGAAGACCACCGCCACCACCACGACACGGAGCGGCAGGAGCTCCAGGCGGCGGAGGAGGAGGAGACCCCGATGATGAAGGGGAAGGATCTGGAAGGAAGCCAGATGAGCGTAGGAAAGGAAGACGCGACGAGAGATGCGCACCCCACCCAGAAGAAGAAGACTACGACGTCGAGAACGATGAACAGTTTAACCTGTTCTCTCGAGTCATGTCCAACGCCTTGGGACAACGAATGAGAGTCCCAGCGGAACCCCCTGCCAAGTTTAGAAATGAGAAACACCAAGATATACGTATGTGGCTATTAACATGTACGGATTATTTTGGTCGAAACAGTTGGCAGTGGGAAAACGAGGCCCAACGAATCCGATACCCCATAAGCCGAATGGATGGAAAAGAAGTCGCACCGTTTGCGTTACCCTACCGACGACAAATGACCGGAGAAATAGGTTATACAAGACAAGAAGGATACGAGTTCTAGCACGTCTTTGCAGAACAAGCCCTGCGACGCTTCGGATCCACCCATGAAGCGGAAAAATCTCTAAGAGAAATGAGATTGGGCAAATATCGCGGTCATGTTGCCAAATTCTTGATGGAAATGGAAAATCTCAACATCCATGCAAGAGTCACCGGGATAACCTGTAGGAAAATGATTGAAGACAAACTTCCCTTAGAAGCTTTGCGACGGCTCTCACATAGAGAATATGTCGACTATGGGGAATGGTTGGAAGCAGTCAGGACCGTAAGCCGAGCGGAAGAAGATTCCAAGGAAAGAAAAGATCTTCGAGGCGGCAGTCCCTCAGGCACGACACGAGTCGAGAAAAGAAAGTTCAAGGATTCAAAGCCAACAATCGCCGCAAAACGTATAAAGAAAGAATACACCGCTACGGAACAGGCGCCCTACCAGAAAAAGAAGGCTGGGGAAACAAAGGTGAAGCAAGAAGGGTCTGTGGCACCGAAGGCGGAGGTCAGACATACAGTGTGGTCGGAAGCACACCAGGGCGTCGATCAGAAGGTTGTAGATAAACGGAAATCTCACAAAGAATGCACCCAGTGCGGAATGAAAAACCATACTTGGAAATACTGTCGAAAGCCGATACAAGTATCGGCTATATATGGAGGGCAATCAAAGCCCAAACGACAGTGCGCATTCGCGCCAAAATGACGCCCTCAGGTAGCCACTGTGGCCGTTGATGGCCAAGGGGAAAGCTCACGACGAGCGGTTCAAAGGCCCCCAGCTTGGGCCTTTGAAGATGACGACATTTTATAAAAAGTCATCCAGGTACCGACAACAGCGGTGTTCGGGTAGTGAGGTTGCCGCCTCGAATCGAAAGACCTGCGGTGTAGTCGGTGACGAGATCCCACCGGAAGCCTAAAAGACCAAAGGATCGCGGTTGCCATTTGAAGTCCAAAAATGGGTAGTCCGTGCTCACCACAGGAGCCATAAAAAATTACAAGTGAAGAATACGGTCGACGTGACTGAAAGGGAAACAGAGGATTACTATTCGTCAGAACGGAACTTGAGTTGCACGACATGCGAAGGAGGGTCGAAATCCTGGGCAACCTGACTTTCTCTCCGGGTAAAACAGCTGGGCAAATAGAAGCCGCGGGCGCCTCTATTGGGCACAAGGTTGATGCCCGACGAATGGTGTTCGAGGGGGTCTCAGGAGTGAGACCAAACTCGCAGGCGAAGCTACGGTGGACTGATTGCAGGGGACAGTCTCATATGAGGGGTAAGTCGACGATAAAGGACCACGCATCCTAGTCGCGAACTCGAGAGGTACTCTAGTGAACCACCACTCCTGTGATATGGGAACTCCTCGGCAGGAGGTAAAGACCGCTAGAAGTGGGCTGCCCGATATCAAAATATTAGACACTTAATGTAAAAGTTTGTCTGAGGAGGCTTTAAGAGCCGAAACTGCGCAGGCGCGGTAACAAACCCACACTCTACTTGTAACCGCGACGATGAACAGATTTCATCAAGAACCGAGCCAAAGCTCTAGACCCATTAAAAAACCTAAGCATTACGCCTGCCCTGAGGGGAAGGCATTCAGTGAATTAAAAGCACGAAAAAATGCGATAAACGTCCACTTAGATTCTGGTTCAAATATCGTTCTCATGAACCAAGACACCGCACGACGGCTTGAAATCCCGACTGAAGCTAGGGATTCACCGTTAAAAATCACAACCTTCGATGGCGAGACCGCGCCAACTGGAGGAACATTCTATACCCATCCTATTCTTCTAGAAATCGGTGCCAACGGCCACCGAAGTATGATATCCTGCGAAATTGCGAATGCATGAAGGTATGACTTAATCATACCCTTTGGGTGGTGGCATGATGAGCACCCCCTTAAAAATATCGCAGACCCACGTAAATGGGCCTTGGAAGAAGCAAAGTGCGACGCTCATATAGAAGATGAGGCGGTGGCGAATAGGTTTGAATGCGATGATACTGTGGCTTACGATGAGGAAACACAGTATGTGGGAGGGATAGAACGAGAGGAAGAAAGGGGAGTACAATTGGAGAGGTTGCCAAAACAGTATTGGCAGTACAAAGAGCTTTTTGAAGAGAAAAAAGCCAAAATGCTGGCACCTCGAAGGACTTTCTACCACGCCATCAACCTTTTAAAGAAGGGGCCGAACCCCCATGGGGTCCGATTTATCCAATGTCGGCACACCAGTTGAGCCAGCTGGATAAGTACCTCAAGATAATGATGGCGGAGGGAAAAATTGCCGATAGCAAATCTCCTTACGGCGCTCTGATCCTCTTCGTTCCAAAACCGGATGGAAGTCTACGATTGTGCGTAGATTATAGAAACCTCAACAAATTGACGATCCTGAATAAATACCCTCTACCCGCCATGGATAAACTACGAGACCGCGTTACTGGAGCAAAAGTATTTACGAAGCTCGACCTAAAAGATGGATACCATCTTATTCATATGAGAAAAGCCGATGAACATAAAACAGCTTTTCGTACACAACACGGACAGGACGAATACGAGGTCATGCCTTTCGGGCTCGTCAACGCTCCCGTAACGTTTCAGACAATGATGAACAAGATCCGAATGGAATTCTTGGACCACGGGGTAGTCGTCTACCTGGACGATATCTTAATATACTCCGAAAATATGGACGGCCACATCAAACTAGTCCAAAAGGCCCTCGACCGACTTGAACAGCACGACTTAGCAGTCTCGTTGAAGAAGTCCGTGTTCCACCAAGAGGAAGTCGAATTCCTAGGGTACATTGTCAAGACAAGCGGCGTCACCATGAGTGATATCAAAGTGAAAAGCGTTCAAAATTGGGCACACCCAAGGTCGGTTAAAGAAGTTCAGATCTTCCCTGGATTCGCAAATTTTTATCGTCGATTCATCAAAGATATTTCAAAAGTTTGCAAACCAATAACCGAAACGTTAAAAGGAAACCCAAAGGATTTTCACTGGGGAAGAGAGCAGGAAGAGGCGTTTGAGGAGTTGAAGAAGAGGTTTACAACGGCACCAATTTTATCGCATTTTTACCCAGGGAGGAGAACGGTGGTCGAGACAGACGCAAGCGACTTCGCGCAAGGATGCATACAGTCCCAATACCAGGGAAGACGGCTTCACCCCGTGGCTTTTCATTCTCGAAAATTGAACAGTACAGAAAGAAATTACGAGATACATGACAAGGAATTACTCGCAATCATGGAAGCATTCAAGGAATGGAAAAGATACCTCTGGGGTGAAGAAGAGCCCCTGACGGTATACACGGACCACCAAAACCTACAGTTCTTTTTGACCAAAAAAGTCTGCAACTAACGCCAAATTCGATTGGCACAGGAGTTGACAAACTACAACTTCAAAATAGTATATCGACCAGGAAGCAGAGGCGGGGAACCAGATGCGTTAAGTAGACGGCCGGCGTACTGTCCTGAGGAGGGAGCTCGTCACAGTGAACAATCAATTTTGAAATCGGAACATTTCCAAATTTGGGTAATTCATCAAAAGCGAAGCGCAGAGACAGCCCTCATTCCCGAAAAACACAAACCCACAAACCTCAAAATAATGAAACTTTCGGATAAAGCTATAATCCCGACAAAAGGATCACGATTCGCGGCCGGAGATGACATCTACGCCCTGACAGACGGGATGGTATCAGCAGAAGGACAAACAATGGTGGAAACGGGTATTGCGATAGGACTGCCGGAAGGAACCTATGGAAGGCTAGCCGCGAGAAGTGGTATGGCTGGCAAGATGGGAATAGCAGTGGGCGGTGGTGTAATAGATGCAGATTACACGGGAGAAGTCAAGGTCATACTTCGAAATCGTGGCGAAGCAGACTGTGTATTTAAGGCAGGAGATCGGATAGCGCAACTCATAGTAGCGAAAGTTGCCAACTCCGACGCCATGGAAGTAGACCATCTGGGAATAACCGAGCGAGGAAAGATGGGCTTCGGATCAAGTGACATGAACCCTAAGCGATCCATCACGGCCAAAGAAGAAGAAGTCAAAATATGTTTCCTTCACACGGACACAAGCGAAAACGAATTCTTTAGCGCAGCTGATATTGGCTATCGCCCTCGGTTAATGAAAGACAAAGAAATGTTATCAAGCGCTCACGTCAATGCAGCCCAGACGCGAACAATGAATGATTCATTTCTGGACAAAATTAGAGTGGCTGGTAAGGAGGATGAGAAGTGGCAGGACCGAGGCGGTGAACTTGTTAGGTTAAGGGAAAGCGGGAAAAAGATGCCGGACGAATGGATAGAAAAGGACGGGTTACTATATTACAAAAATCGTTTGTACATCCCCGAGGACAAAGCCCTTTAAACGGAGATAGCCCAAGGCTGTCACAACTCATTAGTAGCAGGGCACTTCGGACAGGAGAAAACGATTGAGATAGTAATGAGGGACTTTTATTGGAAAAAACTCGCAGAATGGAGCAGAGACTATGTACGATCCTGCGACGAATGTCAACACAGTGAATCCCCACGGCATGCAAAGTACAGATTACTTCAACCATTGGAAGTACATTATGATGCCTGGTCGTCCATATCCACAGACTTTATCACCCAACTACCGGAATCGCAGGGTAAGACCCAGATCATGGTAGTAGTAGACCGGTTCACCAAGATGACTCATTTTATCGGCCTCCACGAGAATGCGACGGCAAAGGATGTTGTGGATACCTTCCTTCAGGAAGTTGGGAAACTTCACGGATTACGGACCGAAATCATATTGGATATGGACGCGAAGTTTTCCGGCGAATTCTGGGAATCATTGTGCAAAATGCTAGGAGTTACAAGGCGCATGTCAACCGCGTACCACCCTCAGACTGATGGACAAACGGAAAGGACCAACCAAGTGCTGGAAGGCTACTTACGAACATTTGTCAACTACGATCAGAACGACTGGTACCAACTATTGCCGTTAGCAGAACATGCCTACAACAACTCGGCTACCAATGCACACAAAATAACCCCTTTCTTCGCCAATTACGGCTTTTATCCACCGACAGAATGGATGAAAGAACCAGATGCTCATAACCCCAGGGCGACATTGTATGCTCACTGGATACAGGACATACATCAACAGGCGAAACAAACTCTAGAGAACACGCGGGAATCGATGAAGAAATATTGTGACCGAAAAGCGACGGAACAACCAAGCATCGAGGTTGCCGACTTGGTAATGTTGAATGCCAAAAACATACGTACCAAACGACCATCGAAGAAGTTGAGTCCAAAGCTGTATGGCCCGTTCAAAGTCTTCGAAAAGAAAGGAAGTCGAGCATACAAGCTAGAAATATCGCCTAGGTGAAAGATTCATCCCGTGTTTCACGTTTCACTGTCGGAACCCTACCGAGCCTCAAACCGACCAAATCGCGAACAACCTCCACGAGACCCTGAAGAGAGCGAGGGAGATTTAGAATGGGAGGTAGAAAGGATCGTCAAGAGTGAGATCATTTCCTACACGCGAAAGGTTCGAGGAAGGAATAAACAGATGAAAGAGCTTCGGTATTTTGTAAAATGGAAAGACTGCGCGGAGGATGAGAATACTTGGGAGCCACCGGAAGGTATGAGGAACGCGCAGGAAAAGGTGAAAAGGTTTCATAGAGAGAACCCAGAGATGCCGGGCCCGAGAGAGGTCGAGTAACATAAGAAAGGGTTTCCATCAGTGGACAAGTAAACGCCGATGGTTTTTACCCCTACTATGTGGAGCTCGAGATGGAAGATATATTGGACAATAGACAGAGAGTATTCAGAACAAAAACTTTGAAGAGGGGCGCTCGTGTTAGGTGCACGGACTCCCCGTAAGGATTTACAGGGTAAGGTTACCCTACCTTAATGCTCACGAACTTCGAAGGAATAATATAACACCCCCCTCCAGCCCCGGCGGTGGGACGGCGCTTCATCACTAGCCGCCGGGTAGTGGCGTCCCAACACTAAAGACCACTATCAACGGAACACATCTTATAACACCGTATACGCCGCGGCCGTCCGTCCGACCGGACCCTGTTCGCCGGATATATAAGGGGAGACCTCCGGGCACCTTATGCAAGTGGAAGCAGGTGAATCGGACGGCGGCGCATATAGTTACAGACACTTGAAGACAGACAGTCGGAACAGTGTGTCGAAGGTAACGGGCCGTTTCGCACGAAAGTTAGTCCCCTTGTACCTACTAAGTCGTGTAGAGTATGAAGGAGGTAACTATGCCCAGTAAGTGGATTGGGTGCATCCACAAAGGACAAGTTGGTAAAAGATGGAGTCCGAGGGAAGAAGCCCATAGGTACGATCCCGAGGACAAGTCGTGTAATGCCGGAAGACCAGAATACGACATGCAGTCGGGTGTCGAATTCTCGACGGAACCAACCAACGAAGAATGGTGTAACAAACACATTCCCGACGGTGTTTCGTTAAACGGGGAACGACTAATCATAGTGCTAATCATGATCGTTGACTATCTTCATAGTCTCGTTCGAGGAAGTCTTATCGCTATAAGACCGGAAGGTAAAACGTCCAATCGCTAGAGGACTAGGTGCTCGCGTTTGAGCCGTAGAGGTTTGCGTAAGAAGTAGAGTAATAGGTTCGTATATCTTGCACCACGGGAAGGTCACTGTCAAAGGGCTTGGCCCGTGCTCCAGTATCCAAGTGTTGTATTACTTAGATGGTTGCGTGAAGATCCTATCTCTTGGTCAAATTTTTTTTTTTTTTTTTTTTTTTTTGTAATCAAATCGTTATTATGTTTAAAGGTAAAAAAGAATC
>Ga0307517_10010786_pt1 | contig 12738 bp, 13 predicted proteins | sample 23_EM_MG_FD_194515 | JGI IMG/M metagenome (GOLD analysis project Ga0307517, IMG submission 194515) | Populus trichocarpa ectomycorrhiza microbial communities from riparian zone in the Pacific Northwest, United States - 23_EM | ecosystem: Host-associated > Plants > Roots > Unclassified | place...
TCCGTAAGCAACTCTTCTGCACTGGCTCGATCTTTAAGGTCGAGACCCAAACATCGTCTCATGAGAGCCGCAGTAGATAAAATGTCAGATTCCTCGATGACATTTATAAACTCTGAGAGATAGCTCGAACGGATAGTTGATGAGGTCTGGATCAGCCCTCAGGTTGCCTACGATGGCATTGATGGAATTCAGCACTTATTGTAGTAGCTAGGGAATGAAACAACTGACAGGTCGAATCAGTGACGCCCAGCCAGTGGACTAATAGAGAGTTGCTCTGGGCTGAAATCTTCGCCTGTGTAGCATATCATTTGGTAGAGTATATTTTCGGTCTCGTCGAGTTTTAGTTTTGGATCAGGTTCGTATTTGAAAAGCCCTCGACTGGTAATAAGTTCGAAAATCTGAGGTGCATAAGATTACGAAAGGGGTTTGAAGGTAATTAAAAAGTTGCTTACCAGGCATCCAAACGTCCATATGTCTACCTTTTCGTTCCACGGTCCACCGATGAAAATTTCAGGAGCACGGAGTGGATATTGATTTCATCAACTTGGTGGTTGACGATCGACTGCGCTAATGGAGTCTGAGTTCGGTTTAGTCAATTTGTTTGGAAACTTACCACTGCCAAAGCCGGCTACGACATATGTGCATTTCATGGCTTCTTCCAAAGCAGGAACTGGAAGCGGTTGTGATACGGCAGCTTGAACAATACCGTCATGTGAGGATTCAGGAGGATGACGAAGAGCGGGCTCAGAAGCAACGAGCTTCTCGATTTCGGCGGTGGACACCCTAGTATCAAAAAATATATTGTCGTGTTTTAAATCAGTATGGACAACACCGCTTCGATGGGCATGGGCGATCCCACGAAGCACATGAAGGAGAATCCGCTTGGCGAGTGGAAGAGGAAAGACTTTGCCGTTTTGTGCTTCGTGGAGTCTCTTGGCGTTCCCACCGAGGAGTTGAGTGACTATGCAAATGTGTTCATCGGAACTGCCTTTCCCTGGTACGGTGAAGCTGGAGAGGAGGTTCAAACAATGGGGCGATGGGTTGGGAGTTGAAGAGATCAACTTGATAGCCTCAAGCTCCCAAATCCGACCTCTGTGAATAAGATCCGTAGTATAACCGCTGAGGCCCTTGATGGCTACGTATTGATTTTCCCTGTGAGACAAAGTCAAAAGAAAGCTCGGAGGGAGAAAACATTCGACAGGACTCGCCTTAGATCGTGGGCCAGCCAAGTGCTCGAGGTCATGCCCCAGCCGAGCTTCCGGACAATGGTATAACGTTTTTCTGGTCCTAATTTTTCGCCAAACTCGAACCGTGGCCAACCATAGCCATCCGAAGCTGGCATGCCCAAAGGTTCCTCAACAAATGTCAAGTCGACCAGTGACATTGACCTTCCCTTCGGGACCCACGGAAATGTGTTGATTAGTAGGTTCCCGGCATCGATAGACATTTTGAGGCCTCTCACAAATGCAGTAAAGGATGGAGGCTGTCAGGGTGAACGGAATCGAAAGCGAAGATCGTGGGAGACCTGCGGAGAGTTTTCAAGGAGCAAAAGTGGTTGGACACCAGAGGCTTAAAGGGAGTGCCCGACTCGTCAGACGAAATTGAAATTCCTGGACAAGTGGCGGCACTCGGACTAATAGTGGGAGGAAACTAGTACCGCATTGGAATGGCTCCTTGTTAAATGTTTGGTTAGTAGTACTTTCACTAGCGCTAGGGCTAAACTTCGTCCCCCTCAGGCTGAGACTCAGAAGTGTCGTAAGCGTGTTGACTTCCATGCAAACTGTTACTATTAGAGAGGATTCTACACTTTTCGCAGTTCCTTCAGCATTCGAGTGCGCCTAGGCCTTCCCTTTCAAAGTTCAGATGACATCCAACCATCCCATGTGACATCCCAAGAACCGATGAGGATCTAAACGCCGAATATCAGAGGAGAACATTGTTTGTACCTTAGAACGATATCTGAAGTTCATCAATGTACCCAAGGGGGGGATTTTCAAAGGCTTCAGAACGAACAGATTGGACGGTTTCAAAGTGATGAATGTGAGCGTTGGGGTTCAGGAGAAGGGACATCTGATCCCAAGATTTTTCGAATATAAGCATAAATTATCAAACTAGCTAGGTTTAATAATACAATCTATCGGTTAATTTCAAGCCCCAAACCAACGAGACCTTTGGTATTCGCCTCATGACACTTAGCGTCGAGGAAGGCACTAACCTCCTCATCCGACACGTCTTCCAATTGGGGGTATTGTTGTCTCGTTTGCGCAAAGAAAACAAGTTGCTCTACCATATACTCGTGGCAAGGGGGGTAATGCAGCGCAATATCCCTCTTTCTCTTAACTGCAGGGTGGACCATAAGCACGGCCTCTTTACGCGACGTCATGCGCACTCGAATATGAGCATACATCGTCGTTTTCATTTTGAGGTACCGTAAACGGTGGATCAAGAGGTTGGGGCGGATGACCACATCGCCAGCGTAATGAAAGTGGTAATTTGGATCATCTGGAGATATTGGAGGTGGAGGGTAAACATCGATGTTATCTTCCAACATCTCGCGGAAGTCATTTTCCAAGCTGTTGACGTCACCGAGGGTTCTGATTCCCTCTTCGCCAATGACTTCCTCCCAGAATAGCTTGTCAAGAGGACCTTCATGGCTGAGGAGCCTATGAGCCAGCATAAAAGCTCCCATGAAGTAAGAAAGATAGTCCCTGTGTGGATAAGGGGCAAGTCTGAGACTGGAATCGCAACCATGCGTGAATTGGCCCATCTGGTGGAGATCGCCCAGCAAGCCGAGAAGGACGACAGTCCCGATAGTGACGCTCTCATCCAACATCGATCTCTGTAAGACGGCGACGATACAGCGGTAAAGCTGAGACTCCCACTGTGAGGAGAAATGACAGTCGATGGCTGCTTCAATTACTGGAGTGTCTGACCTTCGGAAAGGAGGAGTAGGAGCACCATTTGATCGCCTGGAAGTGTTAGACTCCATGGATGAGGACCGAGACATGCTGGACTGGTCAAAGATATTTGTCATAGACTTTGTTATGAAGAAGGCCATGTCGCCAAAGTAGGAGGTAGGGTAAAGAATAGACTGATTCAAGGGTCAACACCCGATGGCAGAGAATGTAAAGGAGGACTCACGTCAGAGGGATTCATCACAGCAAATGATAGGAGATGTGAGGGGTAGCAGATCAAGTTGTTTTGTCTTAGACATTGCATGAGAGCGGTTATTTATTCGATTTCGGCAGGACACTTTGAAATATGTTTGAGACTGGTTTGAGACTGGTTTGACCGGCCCGAATTCCCCGTAAAATCAATTTCGGAGGATCCCATGCCGAGTATAAAATAGCCGATATTACATAGGCACGCACTCCTTGCGCTCCACCTTGACGGCTCTTGTCGTTACACTTTTTCAGGGGATGGACTCTTCTTCTAGCCGGAGTCTCAGCAACGTCCCAGAGGAAGAGACTCCTTCCAGGCGGAAAGAAGTTTCCCGAGTACCTTCGTCCCCATATTTGGCGCCCTCTTCAGCGTCTTTTCCTGTGCCTTCGAATGCGGCCAGTGGAAGCACCAGGACAGCAAGAAAGCCTGCTAGCGTTCGCACCCTTGGCAAGTCTTCCACCGATCAGCTCGCTACGTCTGGGTCAATCAAGAGAGCCCTATCCGCTTCTTCATCTTCCCAAGCGGCGACTGCGGGAAGTAATGGGACACATAAAACACTAAAAACATCAAGCAGCACTCCCCATGTAGGCTCGACTGTAACTCAAAGGTATAGGGCCAATCCTCGTTTACCCCACGACAAAGATGCGGAACCCGCGCCTAGCACAATCATGCATTGGAGTCGCGCGCCGGTATGGGGATCATTACCTATGAGATCCATGCGCGGCCACACTGTTACCCTCGTCGATTCCATGGCGTGGCTCATTGGGGGTTGTGATGCTGAGGATAGTGCGAAGGAGCTGTATTGCTTTAACACTGGTATCACCTCACTCTCTTTTGATTTTATATATATACTCATCATGACAGAAACAATGCAGTGGAGCCTCCAAGACACGGTCGGTGACTATCCATTACCCTCAAGGGCACATAGTGCGACCCTTATTGACCGGAAAATTGTTATCATTGGAGGAGGCCTTGGACCCGTATACTATTCAACCATTCATATCTTTGATACGGCCACTCGTCGATGGCACGACCCAGTTATTGCGCCAGGTCCTAACCCTGCACCTCGCCGAGCCCATTCCGCTCTGTTCTACAAAGGCCGAATCTGGGTGTTCGGTGGTGGAAATGGGCTGACGGCACTGAATGATTTGTGGACCTTGGATATTCCCTCTGGGATGGGCTTAAACTCATCAAGGCCGATGCGATGGGAAGAGGTGCAGACGACTGGACCAAAGCCTAATCCAAGAGGTTACCACACGGCGAATTTGATTGGGAATGTTATGGTCGTCATAGGTGGAAGTGATAGTAAAGAATGCTACACGGATGTGTGGTCTTTGGACCTTGGTAGGATTTTGCTTTCTATTCCTGCTGCTCTAGCCAACTTCCCTCTCTGTCTCCAGACACGCTTAAATGGTCATCCTCCCTCAAACCAAGTCAGCTGACCTTCAAACGCCTCGCACATACAGCTACACAAGTGGGATCTTACATCTTCGTTATTGGGGGTCACACAAGTTCCGAATACGTTTCTGACATACTTCTCTACGACCTCGGTACACTTTTTCTTCTAGTTCTCGTTGTTCGATATTGACAGCCCTATTTCCTCAGTGAGTTTGCAATACGAACTACGGCCACGTCTATTCCTCGGGCGGCCACCTTCTGCTCGCGGATACCATGAGACTATTCTGGCTGATAGTCGCTTGTTCCTGTTTGGAGGATTTAATGGTTATTCCGCCTTTGATGACGTTTATATTTTGGATTTAGCAGCTGGAGCGTACTTGCCTCAAGTAACGAGCTTTACGATGGGCTCTGCTATTTAGAAGATAGCCCTTTTGTTGTACGAAGGCTGTTTTTACTTTACTTTATCGATTTTGTTTTTCACCCATGGTGGTATGACTTTTATTCGGTACTTGTGACAGAATTTCGACTGTGTTTCCGAGGCTTTAGCCATTCTACGTCATAATTTGTGGTGTCCCTTGCAACACCAGTGTAATAGTTTTATGTGGTGGATTCGTTCAAAACAATAATTGAAAGCACACATAATATACCTGATTTGAGATATTTCTAGCCGCTCGTTGTCAATTATGAATAGTGGTTGCCCGCGGGCTCTGCGTATCTATTACTTAGCTTTCAGCAGGTGATCAAGTTCATCTGACTCTGGTCATCCAGGATGAATTGATGGCTATCTCGATGATATCTTCGATGTCTTGGTCCAGGATGCGTACTGCCACCCATGCCGCATTCTGATGGGCCGCTATGCTTTACTATGGATGGGTGCAGCAGTGATTCAAGACCCTGTAAGTCATTCCAGTGTCGTGTTCCACTGGCACTGCTCTAATTGGAATCAAGTTTCTCGATCTCCTCATTCGTAACAGTCAAGTTGCGGCGATTTCTGCAGACATTCAACGCTCAGGAAACAGGGCAGAGGCTCCTCTTGTTCGTACTTGCGGGGAGGATTATCTCCGACCACCGCCCCGCATTTTCGAGCGAACGGATTGCACCTTCGAATTCGCCATCAAAATATGGACTGAAGCAGCTGCCCACCTCTTGGTTGAGGATGAGTCTGACTGAGAGTATACATGCATCTATACATACTTGCTGTACTGGAATCCATACCCCTTCATACCCACCATAGTCAAATATATACTGGCATCACTGGAATCCATCATACTGGTCTATAATTAGCAGTGCATACTATGTACTTAGGACCCCACTATGGTAGTATGAAGGTACAGTCTACAGACAGGTACATACCAGTCCATAGCTGAACCTGGAACTACTGATGTGGAGCGGACAACGAGTTCAGTGCATTCTTCGTGTGCTCGAAATACATCTCTCAGGCTATTTCACAGAATACTGATTACTAGTACTCTATCGACTGATTCGAAGCGAGCCTTCCCCCGCTTGCGAGCTGATCCTTTATAACCTTCTCTAACTCTGCCGCTTCCTCACCGACGCCAAGCAAGCGACATTTCCCACGTCGTCAACAGGCAAAGAGAAATCTCCTTCTTCTTGCCCTGTAATATACACCGATACTGCCAGAATTGTGGAGTTTCCTGCATGAAACTCTGCTTCCGTTCTCGTACTCGGTCACAAAGGCTCTCAGGCGAAGTTCTCGCTTGGAAATGTGCGCTCGCGCCTGATTGATGGCCAATGGAAGATTTCCTAGTATGCTCAAAATCTCCTCCGCCGCATTCAGCTCATCGGTATTTGCCCCCGTAGTGCGGGGCAAAAGCTGGAGGCCCTCCCTCTCCATGCGATCAAGTTCGCTTGATTGGCCTAATTCCTTGGAACCATAGAGCCACATTGATTGGCTGGAAAGAAGCGAAAGACCCCTGGCAAGTCTTCCGGGTTGTTCAGATTATCGAAAACTGGTAGCCAACGCTCGCTCCATCCTGAGAAAACGTCGTTGACTAAAGCGACAGCAGCATCAGAGTTGTCGAACAGGGAACAGCTATCTCTATCGAACTGTACAGGGTATTACGAGAAGATGCATCAAGCCATAATATCGCTCGAAATTGACTCGAGTTTTTCATCCGTTGGCAAAATTCAAGGGCGAGTTGTGTCTTGCCCCACCCATCCCAATCAGGACGACGACTAACAGGTAGAGGCACAGCCAAACAGCTTTTGGAGGCGGGTGTATAAAGTCTCTCGTCCGACAAAATGGGGGACTCGATGTAGAAGGTTTTCGACTAGATACGACCGTTGAGGATTTGAGTCAGCGAAGGGTGCGAGTAGGTAGGACTTACCTCTTCGCGTACAACGGCGTCCGATTTCACTGTTCGCAATAACCGTGATTAGATTTTCGTAATGCCTATGCACGAATTCAACACACCTTGTTTTGATGTAGTTACCGAGTCCTCGTCGAGTCCTTCAAGTAACATCTCGATTGAATTTAAAACCTTCTTATACCCTGGATCATCTTTCGTCGTCATGCTGATGTGGTCGCCGTAAATCGTCTCGCGATTCTCGCTAGGGTCGCTAATGATGGCCAACTCCCCAGGCACGACCTGGTCAATACGAGTCAAACCAAGTATTCCGCATATAGGCCCTTCCCTAATCCTGTTTCTCTGCGAAAGACCAAACGGCTATCGTGCGCCTGTCCAAAATTCCCTTATCCGATCAAGGGTTTGCGAGTCCCTTTCAAGATCCCGAATCAGATCGAGACTCGGGTTCCGTAGAGCCATCTGTGCAACAGAAGCCACCACTTTTGCTATCGAAGTCATGGGGCTTCCTCTGTGAGGAGTGCCCGGGAAGATTATACCTCGTGTAACGGAGAAGATCTGAGCAAGACGGGGGTGAGTATCCTGAACTCTATTTGAATAATCGAGTGCCTGCAAGGTAACCTGTCAGGCTGGGAATTTGACAGAGAAATGGGGCGTACATCTTTCACTATCAGTCCCCCGAGGGAATGTGTGACAAAGGTGATGGGGCGATCGCGCTACAAGGGTTGTCAACATAAATTTCCTGACTTGACTCACCGCATCCTTTCTCCTCACTCGCGACGATTCGTGCACCAAATTGATTGAGTGCTGTAAACAAGACCTTTGACATCGACGATTTTTGCATTGTATCCCAATGTGAGAACACCGACATGCGACAATGACTCCTCCTTCGATAGCAGTTCTTGAGGCCAACATACATTGTCCTTGGTCCAAGTGTACTGTGTGACCGCGCAAGCCGTGAACAAAAACGATACTTTACTCAGAAGTTGTATTAATGGGATCTTTTTCTTGCAACAAGACTTCAGAGTCGACAGGATGCGAAGTGTTAGCTATAGCACCAGCTTGGTCATGTTGGCGTTGCTTGAACACGGAAAACCGGTTATAAATAGCTGACTATGATGACCGGACCGTGAAAACGATTTAACATTAACCATGTTGTTGGTGCCGCGACAGTATTGCTGGAGTGCTGTAAGCCCTGCTAAATGGCCGACGATATCTAAACCATCCCGCTCAATTTCGAACACACCCTACGGTCGTACACATGTCTGGAAGAGGCGACCACCATCCCTTCCCAACCCGGTTGTACCAAAATACCCTCAGAAAGTTATTCGCTCTGACGGCACCTCATTCACACATTGGATAACGTCCCCAAAGTCTCTTATTCGCCTGACGCGGGATACGACGAATAACCCTCAGTGGAATACCGGCAACCCTGGTGATAGGCTGCTTGAAGAGGAGAGTGGAAGTGTGGGACGGCTGGGGAGGTTCAGTAGGAAGTTTGAGGACCTTGGTTCGGAGTTGGATAATTCGGAGTGGATGGAGGAAATGAGTAGTATGGCGGCGCATGAAGCGGTTGAGAAGAAGAAGAAACCAAAGAAAACCCCAGAAAAAAAGTAGAAACGAGATTTTGCGCTGGAATGTTAAATATTCATTCATTCTCGCAACCGAATGAACACACGTTTAGAGATTATATTTTGTAATGAATGACACTCAAAGCACAATGTTAGTCAGGAAAACCGTTCGGTGTAAGAAACCAGTTCGATGTATACAAAATGAATCTACAGCAGAATTTTACGCTGTCTGCGAAGTCGCCAGGTGATACCTAATCTTTACGCTTATCTGACTTGTTTCCAGACAGATCATTGAGTTCTGTGGCAAGACGATCGTATTCGACATAGTTTTGAGAAGCTTGTTTCTTCACGATATCTTGGTATTGATAATTCAAAGACGGTTCCAAGCGAGAGTTTGGTTAAATGGCTACGCACCATAATCGCGTTTGCTTTGCTCCAGTTGCTTCTTCAAATCGGCAATTTGTTTGGACTGATCTTCGGAGGATGCACCTTTAGAGCCTGTTGACGACTAGAAAAGAGTATAAGTCTCAATAATAATAATGATAATAGTAATAATAATTCAACGCACAGCTTTCTTCAATTTTGCATATTCTTCTTGCGTCTGAAGGAGATCGAGAGTTATATAGAAAGTGCGGGTAAGGACAAGCGAGAGGAACAGGCAGAATCCTGTGAGATACACGTTGCGCTGGGCGCTTGATTGAAAAAGAAAGTCAGATAATGGAGGGTGAAGAGTAAGGAAACGAACTAGAACTTGCGAGCGGCCATGCTTGTATCGCTCTTATAGTCTTGGATGACACCCTGTCTTCCAGACTTCATAATATCTACTTCGGCTGTTACGCGGAACATCCGTTGGACAGCATCGGCAAAAAGGATGGCGACGAAGCTAGGAAAATTGGTCAAGCTGCAAAATCTAATGAAGCAAGGTGACTCACATGAACGAGATCTTGAGACCGTATGCTATCTTTGCGACAATAAATGATTCCGAAAGGAAAGTGAAAACTCGTTTCTTTATCGCAAATGGCAGAGGTGCGACCAAGAGACAGAAGGTCACCATCTATTGACATTCAGGCTGTTTAGTATGGCCAATCTGACAATCTAACAACGTACCTCTGCTGCAAGGAGGAAGAATGTGAGCGTGTAGCTATGAAAATATCATCAGAGATGTTATAACACAAGGAATAGAAACCTACTAGATAGTCATTTCGATGTTGGAGGGTAATTACAAGACACGAGCCTCCACGACTGCGACGTCATGCCAAACCGAACCATGCCAATACACGTGACGATAACGCGCTCGCTTATCACAAAAAGTGTAACGCGCAAGCCTTGTTCGCCTCCATACAACTTCCATCACACACAACGACGAGTTGCCAGCAATGAACGTACATATTAGACATGCTGGAAAGTCTTATGATATTAAACTTGATTCCGATCTGCCTCCTGCGGTCTTCAAGGAGGCTATATATCAGAAAACTGGTGTCCCACCTGATCGTATGAAAGTCATGGTGAAGGGTGGGGTTCTAAAGGTATGCGCAGTTGCTTTCGTGGTGTTGTTGGGTACCAAAAAGTTCCAGGACGATTCTTCATGGCACAAAATCGGACCCAAGGAGGTTCGTCATCTATTTGAGCATGCTGTGTTCTCCTGGCTTACGTGTTCCAGGGGCAAACTTTCACAGTAATCGGCGCCGCTGGAGAGTTACCCAAGCCTCCTGAGAAGCCGGTTGTTTTCCTAGAGGGTGGGTTCTCGTTCATTTGAGCTCCACACAGGCATTCATCCTGGGTATTCTAGATATGGATGACTCGGAATTGGCTGAAGTTGTAAGTACAAGCACGTTGTTTTTTGTTCTCATTCTTCATACTGAGCCACGCCGTAGTTAGCGAAACCAGTTGGGTTGGCCAAGTATGTTATATTCCTATTTTATCTTCATTTATTAATATATTTCCCGTTTCGCAGTATGGGAAATACATGCTACATGAATTCAACCATCCAAGCATTCCGGGCCATTCCTGAACTGCAAGTCGCATTGAGCACGTCAGTTATTTAATCCCTTGATTAGTAATTCCGCCTAATGCAGGACTCTAGGCCATCGTTGCAGTCACCAACGCCATTGCCGAACGCCCTTCGAGATATGTATAGACAGATGTCACAAACGACTGACAGTATCCATCCTTCCAGATTTTTACAAGTGTTGCGGGAGGTAAATCGCTATTATTCGTTGCTTTTTCATGTTTTAGACGTTTCTCTAGATCAACCCTCAGTTCGCTGAGATGGATAGGAGCGAGAAATGGTCCACTAACACTCTTCTTGGGCGGGCGTATGCTCAGCAAGGTTTGACAGAATGCGTCATTTCTGAGTGATGGTGCTTATTTCGTTCGTGTTTAGATGCCGAAGAATGCTATTCGACAATCTTGAATACTCTCCGAAACATACCTGGATTAGACAACACTGGAAATGTTGCAACTGGAGCTGGAGTGGCCAATCAACCGCGTTTCGTTGACCAATACCTCATGGGCGAGATGCACAGAGAGTACGAAAATTGATTTGCAGCTTGCATTATTAGCTAAGCGAACCCGTACAGATTGCGCTGCGATGAAGCTCCAGATGAACTTCCTGTTGTTTCGACTGAAAATATTCTTAAGATCGAATGTAATATCACCTCCACCACCAACTTCATGTTGAATGGCATCTTGAATGTATGTCTTCATTCCGACTTCCCGATCCAGTTCCTCATCCCATTTTTCTTTAGTCGCTTGACCAGAAGGTAGAGAAAAACTCGCCCTCATTGGGACGACAGGCGGTGTATAGCCAGAAATCGCGTGTGTCACGACTACCGACATATCTTACCGTACACATGGTTCGATTTGCCTGGCGAGCAGATATAGGAAAAAAGACAAAAATCATGGTAAATTCAATCATTTCCGCATTATGAAATTATTCATCTAGATGGTTGGTTTTAGAGGAAAGTTAGATTCCCCGTTGAGCTTGATGCCTTGGATCTGGCAACTGATGAGCTCCGCTCAAAACTGCTGCCCGCCAGCCGAAAATTGAAGGAAATAGAAAAGGAGCGCGTTGAGCGAAGAAAGGTACGAACGAAGACAAAACTAGCTGCTGGTCCTGCCGTTCCAGTGTCTGCTGGTCCTTCTGGTGGTCCCGCTGTTCCGACGCCTGCTAGTGTCAATACAGTTGCAACAACAACTGACGTCGAGATGGCGGATGCGTCTTCTATACAGCCTGCGGTGACGTCTGAAACGACCGTCGGGGATACATCTGAGGCAAAAGACGAGGCAAAGGACACTCCTGGGGGAGACGCGGAGGAAGACGAATTTACGGTTAGGCAAAAGGAGATCAAAGAGTTCTCGAATTTAGTCGATGCCAGTGTGAAGACAGACATTGGCGCAAGTTCAACAGCGTTGTATGAGCTCGTTGGTTAGTTTTCTTTTTCACTGCCCAGATTTGCTGGTAGACCTCCTTCATTGCAGCTATCATCACCCACAAAGGTGCCGCGGCGGATGCAGGGCACTATATGGGATTTGTCAAAAGGAACGTATTCAACATTGCTAAAATCCAGGAAAGAGCGAAAGACAAAGTCATCAACATTTCATCATCACGATCTGTTGTCATGAATATGCCAGTCAATGGGGAGAAAATGACAGTGAAGGAGCTTGATGAGGTCGAGGGAGACGAAGATTGGTACAAGTTCGATGACGACAAAGTGTCGATCTTCCCGAGGGAGAAGTTGATGACCTTGGACGGAGGAGGAGAGGATTCGAGTGCTTATGTCCTACTCTATAAGAGTAAGACTGCTTGATGAATTGTTGGAAATGGCGTTAGACATAATCAGTGATGATAGATAAAGACACGTTACGCAAAATTCTGTTGCTTGGAATGACAGGCCATTTACGAAGGAGTACGTTTCACAGTGCTCTGGGAATGAAATAATAGTCTCCTCCACGAGATGTGGCAAAGAACTTTTGCTCAAAGGGTAGTGTTCGTCACGGGTTTATGAATTCGAACCCGTGGCGGCAGCAGGACCTTGGCTTTGTACAACTTTTCAACAAGTTCTTCAAACCAAGTTCCTGAGATACCCGATTTATTTCGTCGCGAGTGATTAATACAACACAGACGGGTGGACAGACGCGGTGCAGAACCAGCCGGGAACTCCTGCGATGGCCTGGAAATTTCCCTTGATCGTACGAGGGTCCAAGAGCAGGGGAAGGGTTAGCCTTTGACGCATGAGTAGCACTCCTAGCTAGATAACGATGAACTTGCACTATTTTGATTG
>Ga0307517_10010787_pt1 | contig 12738 bp, 6 predicted proteins | sample 23_EM_MG_FD_194515 | JGI IMG/M metagenome (GOLD analysis project Ga0307517, IMG submission 194515) | Populus trichocarpa ectomycorrhiza microbial communities from riparian zone in the Pacific Northwest, United States - 23_EM | ecosystem: Host-associated > Plants > Roots > Unclassified | place...
ATTATTTTATAACCTCAATTTCAAAAGCATTATTAACCAAACACATTAAACTACCTTTTTTTTTCAACCTCAATTTCAACCACAGTTTTAACCAAACATATATTTTTTCAAACCAACCTCAACTAAAAGTACTTTTTATAAAATAACTTTTTTCAAACCACAAGCACAACAACAACCGCAATACCAAACACACCCTAAGTCTTGTATATACCCATTTTCTTCCGAGAAAAATTTGAGATTATACCCGCTAGATTTATTTTTTGGCAGATCATGCCAACTTATTAAATAATAATAATAATTTAACCCAGTCATACCATTAGTTTTTGTGTCTCCACGAATACACACACAAGTATTATCTAGTGATAACTTTGAGGGTATAACTCAACTGATTAAATTTTAGGTTTGCTTTTCAAAGGTCACCAGTTCGAGTGCCACAAATCTTAGGGTCACTAGAGGTTTATATTGTCGTTAACTTCAAAGTTTCGGGGAATTAATCGAGATGCACGTAAGTTGACTCGGATAGCCACAGTTAAAAAAAAGAGTATTACCTAGCCATTGATGAGCTTGGCGACACTTATAATTATTTTGTGTTGTAATGATGATAATTTAACTCATTTTAGTTATTATTATTCCGATAATAATTATAACTAAAATGAGTTTAATTTTTGGATTTTACCAAATATTACGGATAATATCAAAAGAATTCAAAAACAAATTAATGAATAAAATAAGTGCAATTTTTGTAAGATAAATAAAAACGAATGGTGCTTTTCAGGATCCCACAAAAATGCTGGGGGATCCTAAGAGGTATCGGACTATGGTAAAAAAATAATTAGTAATTAAAATTTTAGAAAGCAGATGATAGAAATGAATAAAGGTCAATTCTTGAATATAAGTAATCGTTATTTTGAACGAGTGTTTTGGGGGGAAGTACTGAAATCTTTTCCAAACATAAGTAAATTCCTGAATCCTAATTAATTCTAGATAATGCAGACCAAAATTCATTGATTCTAATAGATTTTAGGTATTTATTGAGATTAATTAGGTGACCAATTACACCTAGAAAATAAACTAATGGTGGCGACTCTTTTATTTTTCCCTTTTCTTGTCTGCGACGGTTCCACGTGCCCTCGGGTCCGGGCATGTTATCACAAGTTGCACATCTTAATGTTGCAAATATTAATTAGTTTTTTGGGTATTAATAATTACATGAACGTACGACTTTAAGCTGGATTAATATTTAATCCTTAACTTAAAGAAAAATGGTACGAGTAAATCCAAGTTAGAATGACAACCTTGTAATCTTGGTACTTAAGGCCAAGGTTATTAAAATCTTGTTTTTAACTCGTAAAATCGTACGATTTTAAGAGTTAGTGTATGTTATCGTGTTAAATCGGTTTATAAACTCGAAAAATGGTAAAATCATAGCAAAATCGTATAAAAACATTGAAATCTGCTGAAAACGTTTAAAATCGCGTTTTTGAACCCTGTTTTACGTGTTTAAAAGGAATATATATATACACTACAGTTTGCACTACAGTAAGTCAATAACAACACCAAAAAGTAAAAAACCGTCTCCCAGCGCCTCTCTTTCTCAATGTCCTTCTTGTTCCAGTTTTCCAATCCAAACTTCCAATTTTCAAATTCAAAACAAATTATCTCTGCAACATTTAAGTAAGTTACCATCCATTTCCATCTCTCCGTAACTTACCAATTTCCAAATTCCACTTTTATACAATCTACCTCTCTTTCCATCTCTTCAATTTCCATCTGAGTATGTCTCTAGAATATATGCATCTGCTGGTAGATGGGCTAATGTCTCTAGAATGAGAGTGAAGATGAAACAGGGAGGACTTGTGAAATAACCAGGATCCAGTTGGGTAGTTTTGAGGGGAAAGAAACATGAGTTTCTTTCTGCAGACAGATCCCATCCTCTAAGTGAGAGAATATATGAAAAGCTGGACTGGTTGGGAAAAAAGTTGAAGGAATTTGGTTATATTCCTGATAAAAAATTTGCTCTACATGATGTCGAGGATCAGCAGAAGGAAGTGATGTTGTCTTTTCACAGTGAGAAGCTTGCTATTGCGTTTGTGCTAGTTAGCACCGTGGAGGGTAGCACAATAACAGTCATGAAGAATCTTCGTGTATCTGAGGATTGTCACTCTGTTATTGAGCTTATGTCAAAGATTGTAGGACGCAAGATTGTTGTCAGAGATTCTGGCTGCTTTCACCACTTCAAGAATGGCATTTGTTCTTGCAGTGATTATTGGTAGCACTATTAGGGTTTTTTCCTTGTTAAATCTGCTGGATCAATGTGCTGATTTGGGATGCCTATAGGCACATTAAAGCATCTTCATGATGACCAAAACAAACATTTTGAAGAGGAAAAGAATAGAATTACGCAGATAAATTTTAAGATTTTATATGAATTTTTATTTGAATTGTGTATTTTAAAATGCTTGAACTATGCATGAATTTTTATTTGAAGCATGTATTTTAAGGTGCTTGAACTATATATGAAAAAAAATTCCTTACGATTTTACAATCCGATTTTATTTTGCATTTTCCGTGAAGTGTCAAAAATGCGTTTTTGACAACCTTGCTTAAGGCTGAGCTAACTTGAATTATCCTGCCAAACTCGCGATTCAAGTTATGATTGGTATAACCCGTTTAAAAAAGAAAACGATGAAAATCATAAATTTTAATTTTTTAAAAAAAGCCAATGTCAACCCGTTATATCTTTTTCAACTCGTGACTTTAGTCATTAGACTAAAAATATCTTATCTGAAAAATTTATGAAATTTAATTCTCAATCAATCAAATATTGAAGGATGAAATTGAAAAAAAAAATAATGTACAAAAGAATTTAAAATAAAAAATTAAAATTAAAAAAATAAGTATCAGAAATACAAATAAATTTTTTTATTTAAGGGAGGGGTGCAGTCTTAAATTTAAATACCGCGGCTAATAAATCCAACGCTAATAAAAAGGGTGGAAAATGCATTCAACGGAGATAACATTGAAGTGAACAACTTAGAGAAAGGAAGCATATATTATATTGCCGCTTGTGTACTTCCTTATTGTTATTAGACTTCAATCATCTCGTGACTCTACCAAATCACCAACTTATTTTATCTTTCTTTTGTAACAAAAATGTGTTCTATACCAAATTATCAATAAAATTTTCATGGTTTTGATTTTAAAATTCTTATTTACTTTATGGGATTACCTATCTATATGTCTCGTTCAAACAACCTTTTCTTGGAAGGTATGTGACGAGGTCCTAAAATCCAAGATGCTTAGAAATAAAGCTGATGTGTTAGATAATCAGTTAATCTCTTAATTCAAATAATCTAATTTATTTTTTTAGCCAAGGTATCTAATGACTTGATATGAAAAACTTAGGTGGTTGGTAATTGATAACTAATGGTATCTGGTAAGCTAAAGTGACTTGTAGCTTGTACCTGTAAAATATATCATTTGATGGATATCGAGACTCTTATATGTTTAAATCAATAACTTTATATAGAGAGAAAGTACAATGATATTTTAGAAAGATAGATTCTAAAAATATGTATACTGAAAATGTTAAGAAAGAGAAGATTTTGAACCTTGAGTTTAAAGGATTCATGATATATTTATAACTCATGAGTCTTGTCTTTTTGTGAAGAGAATAGACTAAAGTGTAATTTCATCTTTGTGATATTTTGAGTTGTATTTTACTCAAAATAATATGTATTGGATCAATATAAAATACTAAGAGACCCTCGTGGGGTCTTAAAAAAAAAGAAATTGCCAATAATCAACTATAAAAAAAGAGACACCAATATCATATTCAAGACGAGAAGAAAGAAAAGCCACCTGGAGACTAACTATTACTCCATCATGGATACTGATCCACCACCGGAAAGAGCTTACCGAGACGATTCTAACACTACTACGAAAGACTACATGATGACAACGAAAGAGATCGCATGCGCCACCAGAGCAACGACCCCGAAAGCTAACCAAATAAAATATCATGAAGTATCATGCTTATATTAAGGCAATTTACTTAATTTAATTCGAAACCATTTTTAATGAAAAGCTAAATTGAACAAAGAATGATAAATAAAAAGTCTTGAGATAACCCAAGTCCTTTTCAAAATTAGTGAAAAATCCTATAGAAAGAAAATAAAAAAAAATAGCAAAGTCCAATCTCCAATCAAATATAATACTTAAGGATGAAACTGAAAAAACATAAGTTTAGAAAAGAAAAAAAAATGCACCCGAACAAATCTCTTAAATCTTGGTTAATCTTTCAAATTTATAACCCGTTAAATCCTAGACTTGAGGTTAATAAAGAATATCAATTTAATATTGAGGATGAAGTTACAAAACAAATATTAATTTAAAGAATTTACAAAAGTAAAAAAAATAGCAATAAAAAATGAAGGAGGATGAAATTATAAAAAAATCAATTTTAAAAATGATCTAAAATAAAATAAATAGAAATTAAAAGAATGAGGACCAAATCTGACAAATAAAAAAATAAAAAAGATGAAATTGAAAAAAAAATCAATTTCATAAATTAATTCAAATAAAAAAATATTAATTGAAAGAACACAAACCAAATCCAAAAAAAAAAATAAGTGGAAAGTGATATTTTAAAGGTCATGAATGAAAATAAATAAATAAAGAAAAAAAAAAAAAGCTAACAAGAGGGAATTACACCATCTACGTCGTTCAAGGAGCCCTATCATGATGATTTAAAAAACACCAAGGAATGATGTTTTTGGCCAGCTACCGCACGTGTCGCTTGAACATAACAATGTTGCTTACTTATTGGCGCATACAATACATGTGCTAGCTGCTTTTCTTCTTTTACATGCGCACACACTAGATTGCTACTCAGACCACAGACCACTTGATTGTAAAAAAAAGAGTGATGAAAATGCAAATAAATCCTTTGGGCAAGCTTAAGAAATTTTAATTTTAAAATCAATGTAGTCATTTAAGTGTGTGGTGAAAATTTATTTGAAGGAAAATTAAGTAATTATACCGCGCAAAAAATATAAAAAGAATAAATTGTTTTCGACCGTCTTTGATCAATGTTATAATGGTCAATAAACTTGTGAAAAGACTCTATTATTTCCAAACAAATCAATAATTTAATTTTTTTTTTAGAATGATAAAATGGTAATTTTATTGTTTCAATTCAAAATAAATCAAGACATTTCTGCAATACTTTTCCCATTAACCTTAATGTTTTTGTTAATTTTATTTATTTCGTGTACAGATAGGTGCAGATCCTACAGTAACTGAACTGACTAACTGTCTAAATTGCTACGTAACGTATACGATGTAGAGTTTATAGACAATTTTATTTAGTTGTTTCCTTGCAGCTTCCTCACGCTGGCAGTGGAGAGGAAATGCGTGGATTATTCCACTCGACAGAGGCCCACCCCCTCCCTGTTTCTCCTGGATTTAGTCCATTCTTGGCCATGAAAGGTGGAAGATATCAACGATTAAGCAAATAGTTGGAGAAAATATAATTAAGGTGGGACTTTGAATCTCCAGCTCTTCGTTCTTTATTCTTGTAATTTCACCTTCTTGAAATAAAATTAATAATTTAGCTACAGTTGATACAATTCGAACCTGATCACAAGATACCTCATAAAAAATTAAAACTAATTTAAATTAAAATTTACGGATTAAGTTATTAAAAGGGTTGCTGTTTACATTTTAACAAGGCATATATGGTAATTAATTAATCTCATCCACGATATCATTTTTAATGGGGGTATTTGGGACTGCCATTTAACCGTATTTTTCATGAATTTTATATTTTTTTAAGTTAAATTTTTTAACTTACGATAGTGAGGAACCCGTAAAAGATACATGCATGTCCTTTGAAACCTTTCGTAGAGAAAACCTTGGAAAGTCTGTGATATCCATGGAACTTCCAGTTACCATTAAGAAAGCGCTCAAACGCTATGCATACACACCCTGTGATATGCTACAACTTTGCTCAAATTGTGGATGACTGCGTTCATCAGTTCGGTTCTTAATTAAGGAAGCAAGAATCTAATTAAGTATGAGAGGTGGACACGTACGGCGCTTGTTGTAGGAGTACGGGAAAGGGACACTCGATTTGCAGCTCAGCATTGAAAGTGAAGGGGGAGGGTAGCTGATAAAATGAGTGGAGATGGGAGAAACGCACAGAGAGTTGATTGCCCAAACAAAGACATGTTGGAAGATGCATCCAATATTTGTGTAGTTAGCTAGATATCACAAGCACATGCAGCTCTGTTCTTTATCACCATGTATCTTAAATCTTAATTTAAAACACCAGATGTTGACCACGAAGTTTCCAATGTCCCTATCAAATTGGCAGAAGCTGGTGATAAACAGTTAGCAGAGATGCGTGTTGCTCATTGCAGGCTCGTGTTCTGGCTCTCGGTGTGGAGACGAGCAAGGGGCCTCCTCGTTTCTTTCTTTCTTTCTTGTCGAAGATTGTTATTATTATGGCTGGCTAGTTATATCCAAATTTAAATTGGAATGAGAATAGCAAAGAGCCAGTGATTGGGCTTGGCTCTTTGCTAGCTTTTTCCTTCGCCTTTTTTCTTTGTTTTTTTTTAATACTTTTAAGAAAATCTATCAGATTCACTTACTTTTTACTTTTTCACTTTTGATATAATTTTTAAATACCATTATAAATTCTTCGATCGTTTTAAATTCATAAGGTTAATTTTGTCGTCTTCAATTTCTCTCTTCCACTACTGTTACTGTTAGAGTTACCGTTTAAAATAAGTTTGTTAATATAATGGAGTATCCTTCATTTTCATTATTGAGTTTTGCAGAGGATTCTTCTGAATGTGTTAGGGATTTAGTCTAAATGACATTTATATTATCTTGTTAAAGGACTGCCTGAGCAGACTTGGTGAACGAGTGAAGCGATTGGCTTCTTTCAAGAAAGAGGCCATGGAGAGATTCTTATCAGCTATGGTACCCGTGGGAAACCAGGCCGGAGGACAGTCGCTCTTAAACACCATCAAAATTGCTGTTCTGCCTATAGCCAAAGTTTTTACCATGTGCTTCTTGGGATTTCTTATGGCCTCCAAGTATGTTAACATCTTGCCAGCTAGTGGAAGGAAACTCTTAAATGGGGTAATTTAAACCAAATTTGGTTTAATTTAATTTAGTTTTATATGATTAAAGTGGTGCTCTAGATAATGCACGTAGCACTAACTGGTTGCTTTAATTATATACGCAGCTGGTTTTTTCGCTTCTGCTACCTTGCTTGATATTTTCTCAACTTGGCCAAGCTGTCACTTTAGAGAAAATGTTGGAGTGGTGATTGTTGCTTGTTTTTCTTTTCTTTTCCTATATCTGCAGAATGGTAATAGGGTTTCTGTTGTTCTTATAGCTGCTACGTATTCTATATTTCAGGTGGTTTATTCCCATGAATGTTGTTCTTGGCTCCATATCTGGCTCAATAATAGGTTTTGTTGTTGCATCCATTGTCCGGCCACCTTACCCATTCTTCAAGTTTTCAATCATACAAATCGGAATTGGTGAGCCACTTCATTTTCGAAATCCTGATATGCTCATTATTTTGTCTGCTGCTTGGGCAGTCAAATGCATCTGCAAGTCACAAAAACAAACGTGTATTCTAAATTCTAGTCTCTTTATATTTCTGCTGGTGTCCATGCTTTTCAGACCATGGTTTGTAACAGTGAAATGCATCCTTCCATGCAGGGAATATTGGGAATGTGCCACTTGTCTTGATTGCAGCTCTATGTAGAGATACATCCAACCCTTTTGGCGACTCAGAAAAATGTAGCACAGATGGGACTGCCTACATCTCATTTGGCCAGTGGGTAAGTCTCAAGCATCTATTAGTCTATTGTTATTGCCTGTACTTGACGACTGGGGCTGCATAACTTTATGGTACTTGTGTTGTTAATGAATTAGCATGCATACACTCTTATATATATATATATATATATATATATATATATATATTATGCTTCAGGTAGTTTTCTTGCTGAAATAAGCTTGGGTTTCTCTCATTACTAACTCGTACTGTGATTGTTTACTCTCTCTTTTGACTATCTCACCCAACAAACTTGAAGTTAAAAAATCAGGGAAGAAGTTTTTTAACCGTCAAACATGTCTTTTTTTGTTTTTTTTCCCATAAAGTTGACTGGTTAGGCTCTGGTTGATGCATGCCAGGTTGGTGCAATCATTTTATACACATATGTATTTAACATGTTGGCGCCTCCACCGGAAGTTACCTTCGATATTGAGGATGCGAATCTTTCCATCAAGAGCCCAGCAAAAGATGCTCCCCCTGAGCAAGTCCCATTGCTTCTCCAGGAGGATGCACCAGAAGAATTGGATGCGCTAAAGAGAGGGAAGGTAAGAATCAAGTTATGCGTGCATGTTATGAATCTCTGATAAATAGCTGGCATTTAAACTTCCGGGTCATGATTATTATCTTATTGATAAATAGACATGCTGTGCCAAAGGTATCTATTGTTTTGTGTCAATTAAACTGCACTCTGCTCTTAAGTTTCTAGGTTCTTAGCAAGGAAATGGTACTAAGATGAATGTCAACACAACTCTTCACAATATCGAAGCTCATTGTTCTTGGTATTTACGACTTTTTACTGGGTTGTAAAGTGTTTTTAAGACAATATCACCACTCTTGGTTTTTGTTTGAGATTTCTCAAAGTTGTGACCCAGCACCATAAATTTTGAAGAGAACACAGAAAAACTGTTTTCTCCTAATTCACTTAATGGTGGTGTTTTATCGTACCTTTATTTCCTCTTCATAGACTTGGGTTTCATTATCTCTTGCGTTTTGCAGATTAAACAATTTCTGGTCTTTCTCTATGTCAAATTGAAGCTCAAGCAAATTCTTCAGCCCCCTATCATTGCTTCTGTAAGTTCACTTTCGTCTTTAACCTTTTGTTTTGGTATATTTTTGGTGATATCTTAGGTGATGTTGTGAAACTGTAACATGAGATTCCGGATACATATTAGAATTGCAAAATCTGTTCTTTGACTGTAAGAATGCTGGTGAAAACTGTGCCGGCACTTGGTTTCATAGAATTTTGTGTTGAAGCACCTTATATGGATGAAAGCAACTAAGCCCGAACATGATTGTGTTGATACCTTTATTCTTCCACTTGTTGGACAGGCCAAACGATGCAGAGTGCTATCACCTTTATAATTCACCATCCTTTCTGTTCACTGGGCAAAGTTCTAAGCTCGCACATTTTAACTCAATTTTCGCTTTAGATGTCAGCTGGCTTAGTAAAGTTACTTGGTTCTTATCAAAAGCCTTGGATTTACCCCTTAAAACCAGCAGAGTGCATTATATTAAAAAAGAAGAAGAAGAAACAAATAAAGAAAAGGAAAGGAAACAACAAAGAGAAGACAATTTTTATTGTTCTTCCTCTTTCAACTTTCCTTTTAATTGATATGCTCTTGTTTTCTGCAGATCCTAGCTATGTTCCTTGGCGCAGTACCATTTTTGAAGCGATTGATCTTTACAACTGATGCTCCACTTTTCTTTTTCACTGACAGCTGTATGATTCTCGGGTATGCCTGCCTCTTATACCAAGCGTTTCTTATTATTTGAATTGATTCAAGAACTAGAAAATGAGTAGTATTGATACTCAACTTTTGAGATAAACGGGACCAATTTTTTGCTATCCTAACTGGCATGATCATCAAATTGGATCTTCTTGTAACTGAAAGGCTTATGTAATTAGTCATGCTGATGCATTCTGAACAGCATTGTAATATTCAATACATGCGAACTCCACAAACAGGGCAGAGTTACCTTACAATCCCTGCTAATTTGATAGAAATAGAACATCTTGTACAAACTCGCTTCTGTATATTTTGAAAACGAAGCTTGACTTGCATGTATGGTGTTTGGTTTCTCTTCGAGCAGTCAAGGTGGATTTATTTATAGTGCGGAGACATCAGTAGTGATTTATTCTTTCCAAGTTACTTCTGCATTGCATGATGAAGATGCTTCTAATTGGTTTTGCTGATGCCTTATACTGCTTCTGGTTCTCAGGGAGGCCATGATTCCATGCATTTTGTTGGCACTAGGAGGCAATCTCATTGATGGTGAGTTAATTCCCTAACAATTTTTTGTTACTTTATTGTGCCATCGCATTATCTGTATTCGAAGTAATGGCCTTTTAGTTTTGTTGAAAAATTATATTATCAGCTTAAACACTTTGTGGATTTCAAGTGAAAGCTCTTTTGTTTCACTGCAGGACCGGGAAGTTCTAAACTTGGTTTTCGGACAACTGCCGCTATTATTTTTGGTCGGTTAGTTTTGGTGCCTCCTGCTGGACTTGGCATAGTTACATTGGCTGATAAGCTTGGCTTCCTCCCTCCTGGTGATAAGATGTTCAAGTTTGTCCTGCTTCTGCAACATACAATGCCTACATCTGTCCTTTCTGGTAAGACTCACCTATGCATTTTCAATCAAAACGCAAACTTTCAAGTAATCAGAAAATTAGCATTTCATAATCAATCTTGTTGTTCGGAACAGTATTTCACATTGCCTTCATTGAAACTGTTCGTGATATGCAAGAGAGAAAAAAAAAAGAAACAAGTAATATTTTTCTGTTCTGGTATATGAAATGCTATATTTAACTTGGTTGGGAAATGGGGCAAAGGTAAAATATGGAAGATCTTCCCTTCAAATGTCAGACAGCCAAATAATTCATTTGAAAGCAGGGATTAGAAATCAATGTTATTATTATTGGGTTGATATGGAAGATTAGCATCTCTTTACTTAATTAGTCCCCTGTCTCTAGGTGCCGTGGCCAATCTAAGAGGCTGTGGAAGAGAAGCTGCTGCTGTTCTATTCTGGGTTCATATTTTTGCTATTTTTTCAATGGCTGGATGGATTGTCCTTTATCTCAACTTACTGTTCTGAAATCGCTGCGTTAAGTATGTGTTTCTTAACGGTTGGCCGAGTTAACAAACGAAGCTTTGTTTGTAAGTGCTGCAGAAGGTGCTGTAGAATATATATATTAAGCTTCAGTATGATTCCTTTTTTTATCCATCAGCTGCCATATCATTTATCACGTCCCGGCTGCAGTAGTTTCAAGCAAAGCTAAAATAGTTAGTTACACCTTTCAATAAGAAAACAATGCTCAGGTTCTCTGGAAAAAGAAGAATGCTCAGCAGTTCAGGTTGGGTTTTATTCCCATCCTTCGCTTGTGCCATGCGAAAATGAATTTTGATAAGCACATGAATATTAACAAAACACTAATTGTTCTTGGAAAAACAATGTTCATTTATAGAGAAGTTATTGTACACTAGAATAGGGTAATTAGGGTTTTTCAGGAATATAGTGGTCGGGTTTTGACCCATAAATTATATCCGACTTAATTTTTGATATTTTATAAAATATAAACTCGATTCATTTAATTTTTTTTACACCCGGGTGAGTTGAATATATTGGGTTAGGATAAAATTTTTGTGGATATTACATATATTCGCGGATAGAGCATCTTAATTCTCTTATCCTTTGACAATCTTAAAAAAAATATCAGGTTGCAACTGGTAGAACTAAATAAGACCTTTAAAATACATATATTAAAGATAACATAAAAACTATCACAATTTCTACATAAAAAAAACAAAAATCATAGTCAAGCATTTTATCCAACAATTAGGCTGCAATATGATACAAAGGATATACTAGTAGAAAGAGACTATAAAATGATTTTGGGTTTGTGATTTAACTAGAAAAATAAAAATTCAATCTGGATTATTAAAATTTTCATTTGTTTTTTTCATGGTCTCTTGGTTACCAAACAAAAAAAAATTGGAATTGAAAAATATACTATCACTTCATCATATCAATTAAACAAATATAATTTTTTTTAGAGTGAGGAATAAAGAGAAGAGAAAGAGATTAAGAGAATGATTGGTAATTGTGAGTATGAAGGTGAGAGAGGAAAAAAATGGAGAGATAAGGGAAAATATTGTTTACACCAAGGACTTGGGTTACTCACATTGGGTTATACAAGTTGTGTCAAGTTGAACGAGTTTTAAAAATTTCAACCCGCACCCAACCCATGATATCCATTTATTAGATTTCTTGACATGTCGCTATCATCTGTAAAATCTACATTATTCAATTTGGACAGGTTGAGTTGGGTCAAATAATGCAAATATTAAAGATGAACATGTTTTTTTTAACACCCCTAAGTGTATTGACAATTTTGCTCTTCCCACACAAAATCTTTAAACTAGATATTGGGGTAGTTTGGTGTTTAACAAAGCTCATTAGTTACTATCAGATTAATCAAGGACAACTCACTCTTTTCACATTTTTAAAACACAGTAAAATGAGTAAATCATCAATAAAAGCAAAAAAACTAAAAGTGACTGGTGTGAGGGAGGCGCTTGTGGTCTTTCGGCAGGCGTGTGCGACAATTTCCAACTAACAAAAATTTCCTTGTGTTGTTGGAATTGTCATGACATCTTCTTCCTGTTGAGGCAGCATATGGTGTCAGTGGTAGGGCAATTTGTCATTGATGATGCTTTCCTTTTCTCCATCTTTTTTCTCTCATCCATTTGAAAATCATGCTAGTCATTTAAAATTTCAGAGTTGTTCTCTTATTTGTTAAGATTTCAACCTTGATTCTTGTTCATTTAATTTCTAAGTTTTGTTCTTGGTTTTTTTGTAGAATTTTGAAATATTTTCAA
>Ga0307517_10010788_pt1 | contig 12738 bp, 3 predicted proteins | sample 23_EM_MG_FD_194515 | JGI IMG/M metagenome (GOLD analysis project Ga0307517, IMG submission 194515) | Populus trichocarpa ectomycorrhiza microbial communities from riparian zone in the Pacific Northwest, United States - 23_EM | ecosystem: Host-associated > Plants > Roots > Unclassified | place...
GCCCTCAGGTATGTTAATCTGGATCATAGTCTTCTCCACTTTCCTAATCTACCTCCCTGCTATCTCAACATCTTATTCTCCCATATACGGTTCGCATCAAATTTCCCTCATACTTTTGACCAATCACATAAGTAACACCACGTTGTTTGTGGTCGTGACATTCCCTAGAGAGGCCTGCAGAACTTGTGTGGCTAGAATCACTTGATTTGTAGAGCCAGCCATGCCTTCTATCATTGCCTTAACTATTTGGATTAGGATTCCTGGATCTGTATAAGGCGGGGGTACCCCTATTGGAACGGTCGAGGAGTGTGCCTCTGTTCTTCCTTGCTATCCCACCTCTGCTGAGGGTATCTTTTCCATCCGATTTGGTACCCGCTCTTCCTCAGCTTCCACTGTTCTTCCTCGCAATGGCTTGAATGATCTTACTGGAGCATGAGAAGCGATATCATCCAATTAGTCCTCATCCTGCCAATCTTGGGCATTTTGGTCTCTACTCCTCCTTTCTATGGAAGGTGGCTCAGTTCGGGTCCCTATTGAGTGCATACCATCCTAAAATAGATGACAACAACATTATTATCATCGATCCTCAAGATCCAAACCAAGTGCTCTAATACCAACTGTAATATCCCAGTTTTTCATGGCCACAATTGATGGTAATTTTTTTTTAACCATTACAATATTCTCGATGCTTTTCACAATAGTATTCCGAAAATTAGTAGATAGGTCCCTTTCATTAGTATGGTACAATACACATATGATTGTGTAAATCAACATCTGCATGAAAGTGCTAAATGTACATACCCACAACATCATATTTACGTATCTATAAGTTTGCATTGTATCATATTACATATTACTACCATTACGAGTTTATATAAAAGTGTGAGATGATAATTACATACTTAATACGTTTGTTCATACAAAATACATAATAACTTAAACATACGAATACATAGTTCTTTTCAAAATATGTGGATTCGTGGAACCGTTCTCCTACACACCTTGATTGTGTGATGTTCCTGTTACAAAAGCAAAAGGGATACAATAATTATAAATAATCTAAACATGATAATAAACAACTAGACAAATGTTATCATTACTTTTTGTTATCAACTTAAATGACTACATTCCTTCATTTACTTCTTCTATGCATAGTACAATCCTTATTATTTCATCGATTGTATTATCCTTACTCACACGCCCCAACCTCCTTATAAAAGTTGTAGGGCTGAAGTTGAAACATCGGTTGAGGTTAGTTATTTCATTTTAACTCAGTCATCCACCTTGGATGCTTTTAACCATAGTTAATCATAATATTCAACTCGATCATCCTCTCGGATGCCATTAGCCAAAGCTAATCATCATAATCAACACAGCCATCCATCTAGGATGTCATTAGCCAAAGCTAATCATCATGTTCAACCCGACCATCCATCTAGGATGTCATTAACCAAAACTAATCATCATCTTCAACCCAACCATCCATCTAAAATGCCATTAGCATAAGCTAATCATCAACAACCCGAACATCCTTCTAGGATTCTATTAGCCAAAGCTAATCATTAACAACCCGGACATCCTTCTAGGATTCCATTAGCCGAAGCTAATCATCAACACAACCCTGTCATCCACCTTGGATGCCATTAGCCGAAGCTAATCATCAACACAACTTGGTCATCCACCTTGGATGTCATTACCCGAAGCTAATCATCAACACAACCCAGTCATCCTTCGAGGATGCCATTAGCCGAAGCTAATCATAATATTCATTCAACATTCCATAATAGTCTAGTATTCACTATAACACAATAATAAATCTTTCGTAATGAATTCACTTTAAAGAATTTATGTTATGCTAGAAGAGGGTGGAAACCACCTACATGTTCCTCATGTGGAGTGTCCTCGTTCAGTCGAAGGTTCGATCCCAGTCGCACCACCTAACACGTCAATGATCATAAATTAGCATATTTGCATTCGATAACCACATAACTCATCACCATACATATTTCAAGAATACACATGTTCACATTCAAGTGTTCCACACATTATACAATCATATAATGAACATCATCGTATTAAGTCATTTCCCTTTATTTTAGACGTGGCCACTCACGAACGTCCTAATGTTTAATTCCTAAGTTTCATAGTGAGTTAGATTAGACCGATGATAAGCTTGTCACAAGCATTAAATCATTTATGATATGGAATTTTGCAAAAAAACATTAGCAAAAACTGGTTCGCTTATGACACAAAAATCATCAGCAAAAACTGGTTTCATGGCTGATGCCTGGAATTGTCAGCGAAGACTGGTTTCATGGTTGACGCCTGTAATCGTCAGCAAAAACTAAATCCCTGTCGATTCGGAAATTGTTAACAAAAACTGCTTCCACAGCTGATGCTTGAATTCGTCAGTGCACACACTTTTCGATGACTGAGAAATCGTTAATGAAAACTAAGTCGCTGCCGACTAAGAAATCATCAACGCAATCCAATTCTACTACTGGCATGAAATCGTCAGCGAATGTAATTTACTATCAACTCAGAAATCATTGATGAAAACTAAGTCATTGCCGCCCTAGAAATCATCAATGAAATCTATGTCGCTGCCGATTAAAAAATTAGCAGCGACAAATGAGTCATTTTTGGTTTTACTTTTTCTCTAGGTTGCATATAAGGTTCACGCTAAGCGTTTCCCCTTCTTATAACACACCCAAACTGAATTCAACATAGACCATAACCAACCACATTCAATTTATCATAAGTTATTAAGCAATATGAAACCAAGTCTTAACATATACATTCTCCAAATACTCTCCTAGTTATCACTTCAAGACCGATATCTAGAATTGCCATAACCATACATTTTATGTTTTCAATTATATCATGGCAATAAGTCAACACAACCAATAGTAATTTTGTAATACAAAAGAGTTCATTTTTGGCCAAGGACTTATTTCTCTTAAGGTGTTCGTTACGGCGAATCCTTTCATAGTTCTCTCATTTTCTATGGTTGGGACACTGCTGCCTAATTCCTCCTTGTTGCACTGCAATTCATCAAATTTATCACACACATATTCACAATAACAATTCATAAATATCTATCCATTTGGTTCACTATTGTGCATGTTTATTCATCATACAAACAAAAATCAAGGCATTATCATGTCATAGTTTCCGTTTCAGATCCAGCATGCCTCTAAAGGCTTAACAACATAACAATCCTGCACATACAATCATTTCCTCATATTTTCACCTAATTTCTTCAATCATATATCTAGAAATCAAGATTAACACAAGCATGAATTACGTTTTGGTTCAAGTATGATCTAAGACTCTAACAAGGTGACAATCTAAGCATTTCATCACATTAATTTGCATGCTATCTAACCTTCAATCTAGTTGGCCCTCCATCTAGGTTTATGCATTAAAAAATTATTCATTTCTTTTGTTAAAGGTTTTGGAGTTATGTCCCCTATTCAACGCCATTCTCATCCATCTTTCAATTTAGTCTTCATTAATCATAAGTGCAAGAACCCTAAGGCATTTCCTTGGGGTTTTTTTTCCTTTTGGTCTTGCGATCTCAAGAACATGTAAAGAAGTGATGTTGTTCATACCTTATGATTTTAAGTAGCTTTAGGGGAGGTTTTAACATTTTTTCTTCCTCTCTTCTCTTTGTTCCCTCCTTCCTCTGTCTATTTCCAATCAGCCCTAGGCTCCCTCTTTTTCTATGTTTTCAACTATTCATCCTTTTCTATAACTCTCTCTTCTTTTATAGGCTCCAGAAGGTGACATGCAACTGGTTTGGTTCAACTTTCCTTTGGGAAGGAGTGTGTGTGCTGCAACAATGGTTGTTATCAGTTTTTGGGAGAGGTCTAGACTTCTTCTTCTTATTCTTTGATATTTTTAGTCACTTCTCTTTTCCTCTAACTCTCTTCTCACTCAGCACCCAAGGAAATTGACATGGAGCTGGTCAATTTCAGTTTTTCTATAGGAGAGAGGGGTTGTTTCAGCAGAGTTGCAGCCGGTTTTTGGGGGGGAGGAAAAGTCACTTTTTTTCTCCCCCTTGCATTTATATCACTCATAAATGTTCTTAGCATGTTTTTATTGTTCTTTTGGTTTATCTTAGGGCTGGTTACTACCCTAATTCTTCCCTAGGATAGGCTGATCTTCCCCCCTAGATTTTTCTCTAAAGTTGGTCGGTCTATATCCCTCAATTTATTCCTAGCATAGGTCGACCCAAAACTAAATTATTTTTTCATTGGTTTTACATATAAGGAGAAAACTAATGCTTTTCATTTTAAGATGATTTCAAGAAATAATTTTGTTGTTAAATAAAAAAAATTTATATGCCTTTCACGCCTTAAGTTATTTCCAAGTAAGTTATATTCTTCTTGGGTCAAACCTTTTATTGTTATTAATGTTTTTCATCATGATGCAATACAAATTTAAAGTTTAAAGACAGGTAAGGATTTCAAAGTGAATAGACATAGAATAAAGCCTTGTTATGAATCTTTTACATTGCAAAATATAAAAGAGGTACCTCTTCATAAATTGACATCTTTTGATGTTTAAGCGTGAGTAAATGTCAGGTCGAGGACACTATACAAAGCATCAATTGGAAGGCACCCTAACATAAAGGAATTCTCATTTGGAGAGTTCGTCATAATCAATTTTTTTTCTCTTACTCTTACTCGTCATAATCAATTTTTTCTCTCTTACTTTTACTCCCTTTCTCTTTCTTTGTTTCATTATTTGTTAAGAGTTTATCTTTTTTTTCATCTCTTGTATTGTATACATAGTCTTCTCATTTTATACACTAGTTTTATATTAAGGACAATGTAGGGATTACATGTGTAAAGATAGGGGGATGATACTCCTCGCCATAATCAATTTTCTCTCTCTTACTTTTACTCCTTTTCTTTTTCTTTGTTACATTATTTGTTAAGAGTTTATCTTTTTTTTCATCTCTTTTATTATATACATAGTCTTCTCATTTTATACATTAGTTTTATATTAAAGACAATGTAGGGATTACACATGTTAGGAGAGGGGGATGATTTTAAATTTAAGGCCTCATTTTATTTATTTTATTTTTTTAAAAGTCTTATGATGCTTTCCAATAACTATGATGAGAATTAAGCTGTAATATTATAGTTTTGATCAACTATTGAATTTTTTTTTATAATCTTGATGTTATTTTTTGGTTGACGTGTCTTTATGATAATTGCTCAATTCTCTATGCATAATGGCTATGTTATTTGGTAAATAAACATGAATATTAGAATGAGTAAAATTCGTATATCCATACTTTAGTTATTACTTGAGTTCCACAAGTAAGGTTAACTGTTAAAACTTTCCCAGAGGTCTCTTGAAGCGAACAATGATCGAGCATTACTTGAAAGATGATTTAGGCATTAAGATTTACCAGTATTTCCAAATAAGCCAACTCCTTTACAGATGCTCTCATAAGAACATTCCCCTAAGTAAGCCATTTTGGACGTTTATTATTAAGCTTTTTCTTTATTAACCATATCATTTTACCTTTTTATCCATAATATAGTTATATCTTCACCCTTGTTCTAAAGATGATTGGATTGAAGAGACTTGTTCCATGCACTAGTATCTAACAAAGACTTGAGATTTTTTTTTTTTATCAAATACAAGAGTGGAAGTAAGAAATACAAAAAAAAAAAAAAAAAGATAAAAAAAAGAAAAGAAAGAAAGAAAATAAAAGAAAAATATGTCTTTTGGGTTTCAATTTTTTTCTTTAGATGTTGGTTGGTTAGAATAAAGTAAAGATCCAACATTCTGATACTTGACCTATGTTTTTAATTGGTTTATTTGGGTTTTGAGAAGTATTCCTTCAGGATTTCAATGTTGTCTCTTATTTCATGAGTCTTTAGAATCTTTGTTATATCTTTTTTTTTTTAGCACTATCCCCTAGCCCTAATACAACCTAAATTGAAGACCTTTTGATTTTGGTTGGTGCCTTCAGGGTAATGGAGACTTGTTCAAAAGGGAAAACTTACGGTGTTTGATTATTTTTTAAAGAAATCGAGTGATTTTTTTTAAAGGTTTATGGAACTTTTACTTGTTCAAAGCACGCATATCATAAATCATCGTTAATGTTTTGTTATATCACACACAAACATAAAGATTTGAGTATGATTACTATAAAGATGTTTTAGCTTTTGAATGATGTTGGACTTATTCTAATTATCATTTGATATCAATTCTATAACCTCTTATTGTGTTTTACGATGAAATGTTGGAAGATTAGTATTTTATTTTGTGTCTTAGTTTTTCTTGAGGATTAGGAAAAGGTAAACATGGGGGAATTTGATACATTTTGAATTTTATATCTTTTTTTTTCTCGATTAATTTATATATGTTTCTTTTATGTTTTGCATGCTTTTTGGAGGGAAATAAATAAAAAGGAGTTTTGGACTTAATTAATACTATTAGGCCTAATATAAGATTGTTTAAAAGCCCAAATATTGTCTTTTAACGGGTTGGATGAAAATCCAAGTGAAAACTCTAATGAATTAGTTGCCATGTCATCTATTTATTCATCAAGATATTTAAACCAAATGAAATTATTTCATTGGTTCAATGATATGGTCTAATCAAAAGATTGAGTTCTAAAAAGAGATTAACATGATTATTGATTTAATTTAACTTGGACTTCTTAGAGACAAATATGAAAACCACTGTCATAATCTATTTTTGGGTTATTCCTTAAATTTTATCTTTTCTCCTTCCCTATAAAAAAAATTAAAATAAAATAATAATAATAGTAAGGAGATTGGCGATGTGAAAAAAACTGGTTAAGGAAGGATTTAAAATGTAGAAAAATCAAGCTGTAATTTTGGATGGAATTGAGAACCTAATTGTACCATATTATACCCTAAACTGGAGAGATAATACAGATTCAAGGTCAAATTAAATTATTATTGGACGAATTTGCATAAAAACTAATCCTAAGAACATAATTAGAATTTTAATAGTCCAATTTGATTTAATCATGGGCCAAATTAAAGTTTAATTATGTTTAAGAATTAATTTGGGTCCAGTTAAAGGATTTAATTAGGTGCAAGCACTAATTATACTTTTAATGGGTCAAATTAATTTTATTAGTAGCTTAATTGGTGAAACATTCAGTTTGGGAGCCTAATTTGGGTTTAATTAAGAAGTTTGAAATTTTAAGAGACCAATCTTAATTTTTACAAAGTTAATTGGTTCAAATCAGGGGTAAAATCACAAGAAAATCAAAGTTTTAGGATTAATTAAGGGTTAAATTGAAGAAATTTGCAACTAAATACCATTTTGAAAAAGACGTTGAACCTTGGGGACCCAATTAATTGAAATCAGGGATACAATTGAAGAAAATTAAAAGTTTAATAGTTAATTGAGTATCAATTTGTATAAATCCAAAATGAAAGACTGTAATGAAAGAGTTGCTAAAATTCGGGGCTGATGTTGAAGTTTTTCAGGGATAAAATTGCATAAAACTTGAAGTTTATGGTCAATTAGGGGTGCAATTGAAAGTAATTAAAAGATGGAGGACCAAATTGAACTTTAGCCAAATCTCTGAATTAAAACCCTAAAAGCCAAAATGACGTTGTTTCATTTAAATGAAAAGACGTGTTTTTACCAAAACAACGTTGTTTTGAATGAATAGTAAAAAAATGACATACCAGACGACTTGTCGGCTGGTCTACTATTCATATTCTTCTTCCTTTTTCCTTTTCAGCCCGAAAAAACTTCTTAGATGACTACTTTTCAAGGACATTTAATCCACCAAATTTAACAAAACTTACACGAAAATGATGGCCTAACACTGGACCATACCCCGATATGGTTCTTTCTGGTCGATTGACACATCAGCGGATATGGCGCTGGTCCAAAGAGGCTAACTTAGGCGGCCTTCAACTGCCAAATTTGACAGTTCATGATGGCCACTTTGAGCCAACAATTGAGATCCTTCTCAGTTGAATCAAGAGCCAAGATTTTTCATAAAAAGAGATAAAATATCCCTTTTCCACCCCTTATAAATAGGGGTGGATTCCATGCCTTGAGCATGAAGCAATTTGAAGCCAGAGTCTAAAAAAAAAAAAACTAGTCATTCCCCTGTTTCCATATTCTTCTCTCATTGTCAGCCTTCTGCCACTCTTTTTGCCGCACCTTAGTTGTCATTGCCACCTCCAACCATAAATGGGTCTTCCCTGCACCATTAGGAACGTCGTCTATCTTCTCCTCCAATCAGGCAAGCCATCCATTTTTTTCTCCTCTAAAATTCCACTGACGGCCATTACATGGAATGGGAAAATAATTAACATGGTTGCTGGACCGGGCTAGTAACCATATGGGCTATGGATTGTACCCGTTTCAGCCTAGCTCATATGGCTAGGCTGGGTCCAACCCACCTAAAAAAAGGATCTGTTGAGCCGCTAGTCGGCCTAATCCGACTAAGTCTGGTTGGACCTATTTTGGCCTAGCCCGGATGACTAGGTCGGGTCCAACCCAATTTATATTTAATAATGATAATAATAATAATAAAACAAAAAAAATCCAAAACAAATTCCAAGGGTCATTTCAAAATATTTATGATTTCTCACATGTTTTTCCAACAATTTTGTATAATATCGAGCTATATATTTACATTATAAGATACAAATCTAGTATTAAAATATCTAGTTTTCTCTGAAACGTTACTAAAAAAATTGAAAATAAAATAAAATTAAAAAAAATATTAATTTCTTCTTTAAAAAAACAAAAAATATTTGTTTTCGTGCTTACAACCATATCCTAAAAGTTTTCTAAGCATACTTTTTATATATAAAAAAAATCATATATCTCATGTTTTAAAATGCAAAAATGGATATTGTAACTAATTTATGATTATTCGTTAGGATTTGACCAAAATATCAAAAACCCTTCACCAAACATTTTGTTCACTTTATATTTAAAGTGTTAGGGTTTAGTTGTAAACTTTAATACTTAGGAGTGTAAAACTACATAGTAGAGCATACCCTTAGGTATTAAAGATACAAAGAAATAAATGTGATGTTAAAATTTGGGCCTTAGAACAATTAGACTTTAACTCGATAAGGAAAAGACTTCCTTACGAAGGGAGATCTACCTTGAACCTTAGACAAGACCAACATATAGGAACACGACTTAGAATAACAATCTAACAACAATGTAGTTTACATTAGGTAGGGTGCACTAGGGGTGATGCGTCTTCCCCTTGCACAACCAGTCCCTTACTCAAACTCTCATAGACCATAGGTTTCCTAGTAACTTTAATATTAGGTAGCGACTCTTGAACCTTATAATCATAATTTTATGATTATATCCAAAACTCATGTCCAACACACACACTCAGGAGGCAGACCCGATGTCGCTCGATGCCTAGCACTCTCCCCGTGACAACCACTATAAATAGGGGAGCTGGTGATGATAAAACAAAAAACACACGTGAAAATCAATAGAGATAGAGAAGATAAAAGCTTTATATAGGAGATTTAGCCACCATAACAAAGTTTCACAAGTATGAACCTGGTGTTTGATCTCTTAAGTATGCATAACTAAATATTTTTCTTTGGTTAAGGGTGATTTCAAAACTCTAGACAAAACATTTTCAATCAATAAATTTCAAATTTTTCTTTATTGATTTTTTTTATTCTACTAAATTTATTATTAAAAATCACTATCATATTAACCTTGTTATGAACCTAAATCAATTTGTCTCTAACTCAGAATATATGAAACCATCACTTGTTTCAACCTCCAATATAGTCGGATTGGATTGGGTGAATAACTTTCTCTGCACAAAATATATCTATTAGCTGATCCAATTCGAGTTTTTTAAATCAAATTAAAAAATAAAAATAAAATAGAAGTTTAAAGAACAAACAATATCTTCTGATGCAAACCTAGAAGGTAAGAATCTTAAACTCAATAATCAAGATCAAACATAACCCAATAAAGCTAAAATCAGATTGAAAAAAAATTCGACCTAATGATTACTTGAACTAAGAAACTATAGTTATTGAATAAAAATCTTAACCCGTTGATTATAAAGAATTAAGAACTAGAATTATATGGATGAACACTACAAAGAAGTAATATTTGATAAGTTCTAAAGAGTTTAATGAAGAACTAAGAGTATGAGCAACCTTATACACAACAATATTATTTATAAAATAAAAAATACCCCCTAAAACCTAAATACAAGCTAAATAACCTTATTTATATGAGGCAATGATACAATCCAAACAAGGTCAACTTCAGATTTTGGTGTAAAATTTCCTACTACCCAGTTTTATATAATCAAACATAACTTTCAACTCAACTATTTTATTAAGTTGAGATTTTTACAATAGTTTCTAGACATGTTGTTCTACATTGGGTTAAAGTTTCAGATTAATCTGATTTTAGGAGGAGATTATTTCATAGGGTCAAAGTTATAGGACCAATTTTGTTAAATCTGTATGTCTAGACCTTCGTCTACTACTGTTTAGACTATATCTAGGGATAAAAAAAGGAATTCTAATAAGATTACAATTGGGTTACAAAGTAGACATTTATATCTTTCTAGCGATATATGGTAGGCTTCCTAATTCATCTGAATAAGAGAGAACGACATGTTTGAAGTCAGGACTGAAATGTTTCAAGAACGTGTGAAAATTAGAGAAATATTATTTTCTTGTGTATTATGGATTCCAGTTAATATAAGGATTTCTTAATGCTCTTGGAAGCATGTGTGACAACCATTGGCTTACTTATTCTACAAGGATTCCATGTCAAACAAGGAGACATTTATGACAACAATTATTATCTATTGTTTGCAAGGATTTCATATTCATTATTAAATGTCTGTGGTGACAAGGAGGTTTGAGATTCTTTTGTTCTTTTTTTTCTTATTTTACAGGATTTTCTTAATCAAAAGGGAGATTATGAGAGACTATTTAAAAGAGTTCAAGCTTGAAGAGGAAACAAAGTGGCAGGAACTTCTCCTCCAAAATAGGGAAGTAAGTGACAACAAGTTTTTCTTGTTTTTAAGGACAATAGTGGAGGGAACAAGGCTCTATATAAGGCCTTGTTCAGATTTGTTTTATTTTCTTCTTCTTCTTCTTCTTCTCTCACGACAACAGAGATAATTTATTCTCATGGGTTTTTTTTTATATATATATAACTTCTATTTAGGCTATCTAATGGGGTTAGCAGCCTTGCCATTATTTCTAATGGTTGGCTTAATTGATATTAGACTTGGGTTTGATTAATTAGCTTAGGCCCATGACTTGTTTGGGTTTAATTAATAATTAGTTCTCATCTATGGCCTAATGCTTGTTTGGGTCTATACATTTGGGTTTGTTAGTATAGTTTTGGGCCAATTTTGTAAGTGGACCAATTTAGTCCACAGTGGTAGATCTACTAGGGTTTTTTTATTTTTAAGAGTATATATACTCTTTGTAATGAAAAAATATTAAGACTTGATACTACTATTGATGCCGAATTTATTCAGCTTATGTGAGAGAGATTCTTGTATTTTTTGTTTCTCTAACAAACTAAATTGACTGGCTTCGTGGTGTCTTCCTTATACTTCTCGTTCTCGAATTGCTATTTGTAGGGTGAAGATTCTTATTCTAATAGTGTTGGTGCCTTGTAACAAGTTTTCATTGTGTCACACTCTTGTTAGACCTGTTTTGGCTTTTCAGGATTCGTTGTCAACCTTGTTGTGGGTTGCATGACCATGTGATCACGAGGTTCGCATTAGGTAAAACATCATAAATAAGGTCAGAAAAATAACAAAAAAGTTATAGATAAAATAAAAAAAAAATCCTAAATCAACCAGGAAAATACAATTAGTTGATCATTCCCATCGTTTTCATTTATAAAACATAAAATCATTAAATACATTCTAAAATTCAAATATATGCATACAATCATAAAGACTCTTCATGAATCATACAACTAAGATCCATACATTATATTAAAAGAAGAGTACAATTATCATTCCTTAGATTTAATTGGCGGGTTGAGGCTACACAAGAAATCAAAGAAAAACCTATCAAGGCAGTGGTGGGAAAGGTTGAGCTAATGAATGCATCTCCGACATCATATAATGGTCCACGCTCGACGAAAATGACAAATCAGGAATCATTATATATTGCAGCCAAATCCCTCTGCACGAATTTTTGGTTCGTTGCTCCTGTCGAAAAGACCGCGAGGTGGTTGGTTGATGGAATAATTATGCGCAAGTTGCTGAAAGGAAATTGCCAAGTTGTGTTCTAGCAGGCCCCTCCTCGAACAAGGGATCCAGGCACAAAATACAATACAAAAAAACTTATAAATGCATTAAGATAATAAGGTTTAAATTTAACTTTTTTTTTTCATCTATTTAAATATTATGCCATACCGTATTATAAGTGGCAGAATAATCATCAATCAAGGGGGGGAAAAAACAAAAAAAGGTTAGATAGATATTCCACTTTGTACACGATTCCCAGCTCGATGGTCCCCTCGAAATCTAGTGATTGGAATCGTTAGGGTTCATGCACCTTCATATTCAATAATCTCTGCCCCCCAAAATTAACTTAAAGAATTCTGGTTGACTTGGAATAGGAAGGATTCCAGCATATGTTAACGTAAATAATAATAATAGATGATGATTTTTTTTTGAGGTGATTGATCTTGACATCTGAACCCTCCAATTGTTTATTTTGTATTTAT
>Ga0307517_10010789_pt1 | contig 12737 bp, 10 predicted proteins | sample 23_EM_MG_FD_194515 | JGI IMG/M metagenome (GOLD analysis project Ga0307517, IMG submission 194515) | Populus trichocarpa ectomycorrhiza microbial communities from riparian zone in the Pacific Northwest, United States - 23_EM | ecosystem: Host-associated > Plants > Roots > Unclassified | place...
ATTCCCCATTCGTTTTTTTTGGAGTTTTTGCAGTCCCGCCCATAGAATATTAGCCTACATTACAAGCCTAAACTAAGACCATGGCTATTGAAGTAGGCAAAATTCTGCAGAAAAAGAAAAAGTACATCCTGGAGACATGGATCTCCGGCCAATTGGAAAATGACTCCCTCAGAGACGACCTCATCAGCAATGAAGAAACAAAGATCCAGTCGGAAGAATTACTGGACGCTTTTTTAAAAAGGCTAAGCGCTGAAAGTACAGGCGTGGGAACAGGAGATTTCGACCCGGTCATTGAGGCCGTGGATGGCATATCCATCACGAGGGCAAAGAAAGGTTTCAGCCCCCGCGATACGGCCACTTATATATACAGCTTCAAAGATGCCCTGCTGAAATGTCTCCATGAAGAGATCCGGAACGATCCCGGCACCTTATACACTGAATCCTTAAAAATAAGCAAGCAGGTAGATGAGCTTGCCATCTCCACTTTCGAAACCTTCATCAAAAGCCGGGAAGAGGTGATCTTAAGACAGACAGACGAGATCACGGAAATTTCGACCCCCGTTATCCGGGTTTGGGATGGCATATTGGCTTTACCGATCATTGGAACTTTAGACAGCTCGCGCACACAGGTGGTCATGGAGAACCTGCTATCCCAGATCGTCGAGACAGGCAGCAGTATCGCCATCCTGGATATTTCCGGGGTCCCCGCCGTAGACTCTTTAGTGGCGCAACACCTGATCAAGACCGTAAGCGCCACCCGTCTGATGGGGGCGGAATGCATTATCAGCGGGATACGTCCGGAGATCGCACAGACCGTGGTACACCTGGGAATTGACCTTTCCGATATCATCACGAAATCATCACTGGCAAGCGCATTGAACTATGCATTTACCTCGCTGAAGCTAGAGGTAAGGAAGGCGAACAAAATATAAATATCATACTTCCGATGGATAAGATACCTATATTAAGAATGGGGCGCTTCTTGTTGGTAACGATACAGGTAGACCTGTACGACGGGCTTGCCCTTACCCTCGAAGCCGACCTGATAAAGATGGTGGATAAGATCGGGGCAAAAGGAGTGCTCATCGATATTTCGGCTGTGAGCATTGTCGATTCATTTATGGGAAGGATCATCGGGAATATTGCCAGCATGTCAAGGATAATGGACGCACAGACAGTCGTGGTAGGTATGCAGCCTGCCGTTGCCATTACATTGATCGAACTTGGTTTGCCGCTGAAAGGAGTTCGGACAGCCCTGGATGTAGAAAAAGGGATGGCATTGCTTCAAGCGATGAACATTACAGAAAGCAGTGAGGAAACCACCAACGACCAATGATACTAGTTCTATCCAAAGACGAGATGGCTATTATAAAAGAACAGGATGTTGTTCCATTCAGGAACAGGGTCAAAGAATACGCCGTGAAGATCAGGATGGGGCTCGTCAACCAGACCAAGTTAATCACCGCGGCCAGCGAGCTGGTCCGGAATATGCTTAAATACGCAAAAGGGGGAAAGATCCTGATCGAGGTCGTTTCACAGGACAGGAATACCGGCATCCGGCTTACTTTTTCCGACAAAGGGCCAGGCATTAAAGATATTCCCTTAGCCATGAAAGATGGTTACTCTACTGCCAAAAGCCTTGGCCTGGGCCTTCCCGGGGCAAAAAGGCTGTCGAACGAATTTAGTATTATCAGTGAATGGGGAAAAGGCACTACTGTCATCATCGTTAAATGGTCAAATGGCTAATACAGAACATATAAGTTTCAATGCAAATGACAAAAGCTATTTGTCTATCCTTAAAAAAGAAATACATAAAATAGCCTTGCAGGCCGGATTTGAACAAAAAAGATTGAATGAGATCGATATCATTGTTTCCGAGCTGGCAAGCAACCTCGTCAAACATGCCAGTGGGGGAGAAATACTGGCAGGAGTCATATCCAACGCAAGGGGAATAGCCCTGGAACTGATCGGCATCGACAGCGGGCCCGGCATTGCCGATCCTGCCAAAATGTTGCTCGACGGGAGCTCCACTACGATGACCCTCGGGCAGGGGCTTGGGAGCATCAAACGGTTTTCCGATACCTTCGAGCTCTATACAAAAAGGGGCTGGGGCACGATCCTGTTAAGCAGGATCTATAAAGACCCCTCAAAAGAAAAAAAGAAAGGGGAAAAGATACTTCTGAGGGGATTGGTCGTCGCCAAGACCGGCGAAAGCGTAAGCGGGGATGGCTGGCAGGGAATTACGCAGAAAGGCGTCCTTAAGATCCTGATAGCAGACGGACTTGGGCATGGTAAAGAAGCCGATCACGCTACCAAACAGGCTATCAAAGCATTCACGGAATGCCGGGAGACCAGTCCTTCGGAGATCCTAAGATATATTCATCAATCCATTAAGAGAACGAGAGGTTGCGTAGCCACCGTGGTGATCAGCGATGAGGCCAACAAGCTTTGGACCATCTGCGGAATAGGGAATATCTCCACCAAGCTTTCCAGTTTCAGCGATTCAAAAAGTTATTTACCCTATAATGGGATCGTAGGGCATAATATACCCCATACCTTGAACAACCAGGAATTGTCTCAGAATGATTACCAACAGATCACGCTTTGCTCCGACGGGATCAAATCGCGCTGGGAGCATTCAAAGCACAGCTTCATTCAAAAATACGACCTGACGGTGCAGGCCGCCGCTTTATATAAGGATTATGGAAGGAGGACAGATGATATGTCCGTAATAATAGGGAGGGTACTATGATGAATTACGAGATCACCCGGCTCAACCTGGAAAATGAAATGGATGTAATAGTAGCTCACAAACGGTCTATCCGGGTGGGGGCCTTGCTCAATCTATCGATTTCCAGTCAAACCACCTTTACGACCGCTATTTCAGAATGCTGCCGGGAGGTGATCGAAATAACCCGGGGCGGGCTATTGATCTTCCGGGTCACCAATGAAGACGATAAATATTGCCTGGCGGCCCTTATACGCTATAAAGATGCGGAAGGGGGAAATCATGCGTCCCGCGAAACAGGTTTGGATTATGCCAAAAAACTCGTCAGCCAGTTCAACATTTCCTTCGAAGACGGTCTTTCTATCATTGAGTTAAAGATCAATATTCCCAGGGCAGGATATCCTTCTGTTGAGAAGATCGCCCAGATGATCGACTATTTTACCAATGAATATCCTTCCAGTCCCTATGAACGGGTCAAAAAGGAAAAAGAGGAATTGAACAGGCTTGCTTCCGAACAGGAAGAACAACTTATACGCTCAAGGTATATCAATGAGAAAAAAACGGAATTCCTTTCCATCGCCAGCCATGAGCTGAAAACGCCTTTGACGACTATCAAGGCCTTTGCACAGCTGGCCATGGCCGATGGGGAAGCCTGCAGCGAAAATGTGAAGATGTACCTCTCCAAGATCAATACTCAAAGTGATAAGCTCTATAAGCTCATTCAGCAATTACTGGATGTTTCCAAAGTAGAATCGGGCCAACTGGACTTTTCGATGGAGGCCGTCGGCATGAATAACTATCTGCAGGATATAGTCACTCTCATCGGCAAGTCCATTCCCACACATAAGATCTTAATTGAGCTAAAGGAAGACGTGGTCGCCAGCATCGATAAGCTGCGAATGGAACAGGTATTATCGAACATCCTGATCAATTCGGCAAAATATTCCAATGCCCACTCACTGATCAGGGTGACGACGACCCTTTTAGCGGAAAATATGCTGGTCATATCCGTCTGTGACGAAGGGATAGGAATATCCGAGGATGGCCTCCAAAAGGTCTTTGAAAAATTCTTTAGGGTGGAAGAGATCGCCAGGAGCTACTCCGGTCTGGGCATGGGATTATACATCGCTTCGAAAATAATTACCGGGCATGGCGGTAAAATATGGGCCGAAAGCCAATTAGGCAAGGGTTCCACTTTCCATTTCTCCCTGCCCTTCTTATTTAAGGCTGCCCAGTGATCCTGCCCTATTTATCCATGAAGAAATCCATCAGGCCCTTCAACACCTCATCCGTCTTTTCCTGGACGAGCCAGTGGCCGGCGCCCATGATCTTCACTTCCTTCACGTCGTTGGCGACCAGCCTGCTGTGGGCGGCCAAAAAGGAGGCCGATTGGAATTCGCCGCCCATGGCGAGGAGGGGCATCTTTAATTTATTTTTCATGAACTCCTGGTTGTCCTTTGCGTCCTGCCCGAATTCGCCGAACCAATGGAAGGCGCCCGTAGTGGCTCCCGGCTGCGAATAGGCTCTTACAAATTCATCCACTTCCGCAGTGGTGAACGCATCGTTCACATGCCCGACCACCGGCCAGAAATTAGTGAGGAAGAGTCTTTCCTTTCCTGCTACGAGTTCCCCGGAGGCGGGGAAACCAAAGAAACCGAACCACCAGGCCTGTGCCCTTACCTGGCCCCATACAGGTTCGATGCCCGGGAGCAGCGCATCCATCAATGCTATCTTCTTCACCTCGCTGCCGAATTGCGCGGCGTAGGCATAGGCGACCATCAGGCCAACATCATGACCCGCCAGCTTAATGCTTTTATAACCCAGCTTTACTGCCAGCTCGTGCAGGTCCTTCGCCATTGTTTTTTTATCGTAGCCGCCCGCCGGCTTTTCCGATTCACCCACACCCCGCATATCCGGGGCAATAACGGTGAAATGTTTGGAAAGCTCCGGCAGGAGGCGGTTCCACATATACCAGTTCTGGCCGAAACCATGCACCAGCATCAGCGGCTCTCCCTCTCCGCCGATAACGTAATGGATATTCACTCCATTGACCTGGGCCACCTGATGCTTAAAATTGGCAGGCGGAGCGGCGGGAGGGATGGCGGCATCGGCATTTTTCGATGTGCCTGTTGAATCCGCAGGAGGCGGAACAGCCTTTTCCGGGTTATTACAACCTGCCATCAACCAACCTATTAAAAGCGGGGTAAAAATTTGGTATTTCATGCTTGCAAGATAGCCTTCGCAAAAAATATCCGGGAAAAAAATTTGCGTAAGCGATCCCTTACCCATATATTTGTAACCGATTGCTTACCTATTATAAACCCGATAGAACCTTTACCATGCGCAGAGATGTATTCCAGGCGATCGCAGACCCGACCAGGCGGCAGATCCTCAACCTGGTCGCTTATCAGTCCCTGAACCTGAACGCCATTGCGGAGAACTTCGAGGTCAGCCGGCCCGCCGTCTCCCAGCATATCAAGATCCTGACGGAATGCGGCCTCCTCCTCATCAGGAAGCAGGGAAGGGAAAGATATTGCGAGGCCCGGCTGCAGCAACTGACCGAAGTGGCCGATTGGATAGAGCCTTTCCGAAAAATGTGGACCCAGCGATTCGACAAGCTGGACGATCTGCTGGCGGAATTGCAGCCAAAGAAGAAAAAGAAATGAGCTCCGGCCCTGCAGGAAGCGACAGTCGCGATCGACCCTTTAAATGTCGCTTTCACACCCGGTAAACCTGCATTTCCGGAACTAAGTTTGTTCCTCCTAATTAAAAATAGATCATATGCAAAAGATCATACCTTTCTTATGGTACGACGGCAACGCGGAAGAGGCCATCAACTTCTATACATCCATCTTCAAGAACTCCAAGGTGGGTAGGATCACGCGTTATGGGAAAGGCGGTCCCGAACCCGAAGGTTCGTTCATCACCGGCACCTTCCAATTGGAAGGACAGGATTTCATGGCCCTCAACGGCGGCCCCAAGTATAAGTTCACGCCGGCCATATCTCTATTCGTCAGCTGCAAAACGCAGCAGGAGGTCGACGAATTATGGGAGAAGCTTTCCGTGGGCGGAGATAGATCACAATGTGGCTGGCTGATAGACAAGTACGGTATTTCCTGGCAGATCATCCCCACCGCCCTGGGAGAATTGATGGGCGACCCCGACCCAGCCAAATCATTGAGAGTGATACAGGCCATGCTTAAAATGACGAAGATCGATATCAAGGTCCTGGAAGACGCCTATAATGGATAGACCTTTTTTTCCCGGGGTGGGAAATAAGTCCTTTTCGTAATATCTTCCACCCGCACGGACCTTTCCATCCCGCCAACCCCATAATTTTGTCGGCCGGGAGCCCCATCTCCTTTGCCGATCTCCCGCTAATGCTTAGTTTTGTTTATCTGCACCCTGTTATTTCCTATTTTTAATAACGACCCATGACCTTTCCCTTGAATAAATACGCCCCAAAGGCCCTCGCCTTTTTAGTCCTTTTTCAATGGATCGTATCTTGCAGCCAGGCGCAGATGCGGCAAGTCTTCGTCGACAATATCCAGCCGGACAACGATCTGAAAAAGATCAGCTTCTACTCTCCCACCAGCGGCTATATCGCTTTCACGAAATGGATAGGCTTCACCACGGACAGCGGCAGGTCTTTTATTAAAAGAACGATCACGACCGGCAATGTCGATTACAACGGGTATTCTGTCAACCTCACCTTCGGTTTCGGCATCAGCGGCGTAAAATCCTTCAGCGCGGACAGTCTCATCGTTTACGGGAATTACGGATTCGTCCCCGCTATTTTGTATTCCACGGATTCCGGAATTAGCTATAAGCTTATTTACCAGTCTCAGCTGAACGCACAACAACTCACCGACGGGGTCATGGATATGGTCTTTCCCACCAATGGCCCCAAAGGCTACGCGGTAGAGGCGGACAGGATCATCAAGACCACGGACAAAGGCAAGACCTGGTCCAGCGTACGCAATGACGCCAACAGCTTTTTTAATTTCCTGGAAGCACTGGACGACAACACCCTCTTCGCCTTTAGCAATTTTAAGCTGCTGCGGAGCACCAATGGCGGAACGACCTGGCAGCAGATCACCTTACCCGGGGGCAGCATCAACTACGCCTCCTTCATCACGCAGGATAAAGGGTGGGTCAACAGCAATGATAACAATGGCCTCTACTATACATCGGACGGCGGCGTTTCCTGGACGCAGCAGAACAGTTCGGAGATCAATCCCTTCTACTGCACGAAAATGAAGTTCATCAACGACAGCACCGGCTATGCCACCGGCAGCTACTACACCGTCTATAAGACCTCCGACAGCGGCCATGTATGGGAGCCGCTGCCAAGAGATAATAACTATACGCACCTCAACTTCACACATACGGACCTTTTCTTCAGCAGCAATACACAATTCTGGGCCGGCGGAGGACAAGGCTTCCTGGAGATCACCAATAATGCGGGCGGCGTTCCGCTGCCAAAGGCTTTCTTTTCCATCGACACTTCCAGGCTGGCTGCCACCGGCGCCGTAGACCTGGTCAACCACAGCCGGCACGGCTACCAGTATAAATGGTTCCTGAAAGATTCCCTGATCAGCACGGACTATAACGCTTCGTATATTCATGATATCTACCGGTCAGGCGATACTGTCAAGCTGGTCGTGCTGAACGGTCCCCATACCGACACCTCCATCCTCTACCAATATTTCATACCGGCCCCGCCCCCACCCATACCTACCTTCGTTTCTTTCTCTCCATCCACCGGCAGCGTCGGAACGATCGTAACCCTTACCGGCACCCATTTCACGGGAGCCACCTTCGTCAGCTTCGGTGGGCTGCGCGCCACTTCCTTTACCGTCGTCAACGATACCAGCATAACGGCCATCGTAGGCCAGGGCGCCACAGGGAATATCTCGGTCACTACGCCTTATGGAACGGTAACGCTCCCGGGGTTCACTTTCGTGATCAAACTATCCGTCACTTCCTTCGCACCCGCTTCGGGCCCCGTGGGGAGGACCGTCCATATAACCGGCAGCAATTTCAGCCCGACGCCCGCCGATAATATCGTTTACTTCGGAGGCGTACGCGCCACTGTAGTTTCGGCTACTTCCACCCGGCTGACCGTTACGGCGCCGGCCGGCGACAACTACCAGCCCATCAGCGTGACCGTCAACGGCCTGACCGCCTACTCCAATATTCCCTTCGTCGTCACCTTCGGCAACGGGGGACCCGTCAGCGCCAGCGCATGGCCTTCCAAATCCGACTATCCCTCAGACATCGGCGCCTTCTACATCGCCACGGGCGACCTGGACGGAGATGGCAAGCCGGAGATCATCACCGGCAATTTCGATCAGCTGAACAGACTGGGCATCCTGAAGAATAACAGCGTCGGGGATTCCGCATCCTTCGTGCCGCAGGCTTATCTCGAAGTAGCTCCCGGTTATTATGCGAACGGGCAGGTAGTCGTCGGGGATGTCGATGGAGATGGCAAGCTGGATATCCTGGGCTCTAATAATACAAGCCCTAATGGCTTCCGGATCTTTAAAAACACCAGCACCCCCGGAGCCATCAGCTTCGCGCAGGGGATCGATATCAGTTATGGCGCCCTTTCCACCCTCAACCAGATCAATCTATGTGACTTCGACCAGGACGGCAGGCCGGATGTATTCGGCCCCTCGGGCATTGGTATAAGAGTCTTCCAGAATACCAGCAGCGGCGGCGTGCCTTCTTTTACGATCACCGCCGAGAACGTATTCTATCCGCATCTCAACGGGCAGTGCGCTGCCGCCGACGTGGACGGAGATGGCAAGCCGGACGTCGTTGTATCCACCACCAGCGGCGTCTATGTATACCGCAATACCAGCAATGCCGGCGTCATCTCCTTCGCCGCCCCTGTGCTGGCGCCCCTGCAAACGGAAGCCAGCGGCGACCCTACCATGATCATGGGTGATTTCGATACGGATGGAAAGCCCGATGTGGCTGTCAGGACCGACGACACGACTATCTCCGTCCTGCGGAATACCAGCGGCATTGGCGCCATTTCCTTCGGTCAGAAGGTCAGTTATACCACTACCCTGTCGATATGGTCCCTGGCGACCGGCGACCTCAACGGAGATGGCCGGCCGGACCTGGCAGCCGCTATCAACAGCGCGTACCTGAGCCCGGGCAAGGATATACAGGCCACCATCTGGGAGAACAAATCCGTTCCCGGCATGATCCTCTTCGCTCCGGGCGTGGACCTGGCCTATGATAGCACGAATCATAACACCTATGCCATCGCCGTCGCCGATTTCAATGCAGATGGCAAATCCGATATCGCCGTCATCAACGGCGGCGCCTATAGCCTGTCCATCCTCCTGCAGCAGGCGGCGACATCCGTACAGATCTGCGCCGGAACGGACACCAGCCTCGTCTCCGACAAGTCAGGCTCGCTCTATCAATGGCAGGAGAACACGGGCGCAGGCAGCTTCGCCGATATCACCGACAACGCGAATTTCACCAGCGCTCATACCGCCACCCTGCAATTGAAGAATATTCCCGCCCCCTGGAACGGGCGCCAGTACCGCTGCAAAGCAGACGCCGACACGAGCAGGACCTTTACGCTGATCGTAAATGCCTATATTAATCCCGCCGTGACGATCTCGTCGACCGACACGACCTTCTGCGAAGGCAAGACCGTGACCTTCACTGCCCAGCCCGCCAATGGCGGGCCCGCACCCTTCTACCAGTGGAAGATCAACAATGCCAGCCAGGGCGCCGCTACCAGCAGCAACAGCTATACCAGCTCCACCCTTGGCAATAATGACCGCGTATCCGTGGAATTGACCAGCGACGCCTCCTGCCTGCTGGCGACCACCGCACAGAGCAGCGTCCTTCAAATGATCGTCAACGCCGTCCAGCAGCCTTCCGTCACGATCTCCTCACAGGATGCCAGCACCTGTTCCGGTGTGGCGGCGACCTTTAAAGCTACTCCCGTCAACGGCGGCTCCGCGCCTTCCTATCAATGGCAGGTAAACACCGTCAATGCCGGCACGAACAGCAGCACCTTCGTCACGACGAGCCTGCAGGATAATGACAGGGTCACCGTCCTGCTCACCAGCAATGCGCTCTGTGCTACTCCGGCCACCGCCAATAGTAATATCGTCACCGCCCACGTCAACGGTCCTATCCAACCGTCGATCACCATATCCGGCAACGGTACCGTTCAGCAGGGACAGACCACCACCCTGACGGCAACACCGGATAAGGAAGGTGAAAACCCCGGTTACCAGTGGCAGGACAGCACCGGAACGAATGGCTGGCGGAATATTGACCCCGGCATGACAAAGACGCTCAACTATTCGCCAGCGCATACCGGCGATAAGGTCCGTTGCATTCTCAGCAGCAAGGCCCAATGCATCGGGCAGACCAACGACACCAGCAATACAGTCACCTTCACCGTCACGCCGACCGTCACTGCCGTCACACCCCTGGACCCGGGCTCCGGCATCAAATATTTCCCCAACCCCGCCCGCACTACCCTTTACATCGAACACCTGAACCCCGGCGACCAATGGCAGTCCCTGGAGGTGACGGGACTCGACGGCAAACGCGCGCTCTTCTATTCGAATATCTCCAATACCACCAGCCTCAGCGTCGACCTCGGGCGCCTGGCCAATGGCCTTTATATTGCCGTCCTGAGAAAGAGATCCGGCGAGGCCGTATACTTTAAATTTATTAAACTGGAATAGAAAGGATACATATATTTGGATGAATGAAACAATTGCTTATCAGTCTATTGCTGCTGACCTTCGGGCTAAGGGACGCCTGTGCCAATAGTAATGATAGCTTGTTGACGGAGTTGGCCAGTACCATCCATTCGTCCGCCGCCTTTGACAGCGCAAGGATCAATGAACTCACCCGGCTGAAGCAATCCCTGGCGGGCACCGGACAGCCATTACCCCTTGTATTCCTCCGGCAGGAAAAGATCTACGAAGCCTATAAGGTCTTTACCTACGATTCGGCGTATAGCGCCGCCCTCCGCCTCATAAAGATCGCCGGTGAAATGAAAGACCCGGGCTATATCGCGGCTGCCCAGCTGAAGCTGAGCTTTATATTATTATCCGCCGGCTTGTATAAAGAGACCTACGATTCGCTCCGCTCCCTCTCCCGCGGTCCGATACCCGACACCCTGAAAGGCGAATATTATATTTTATGGGGACGCTATTATTACGACCTCGCGGGCTATGCCAACGACCATTATCATTCCGTGGACTACGATATCATGGGCAACCACTACCTGGACTCCGCCCTCGCCTTCTACGATCCATCCTCTTTCGAGTACAATTATTACAGTGGGTTAAAAAACTTCAAGCAGCAAAATACCCGTGCGGCGGCCACCTTCTTCGAGGGGCTGCTGGCAAGTCCGGCCCTGACCCTTCACCAACTGGCCCTGACCACCTCGACCCTCAGCGCCATTTATCTCCAACAGGGCGACCGTGATAAGGCCATCGACCTGCTGATCCGGGCGACCGTCGCCGATATCCGGTCCTCCACGAAAGAGACGGTGGCCATCTTTCACCTGGCCGAGCTGCTGTATAAAAGAGGCGACCTTAAACATGCCGTCATGTGCATCGAAAGCGCCATCGCCAACGCAGAGTTCTACGGGGCGCGGCAAAGAAAGGTCCAGGCCAGCTCCATCCTCCCCCTGATCGAAGGCGAAAGGATCAATGGCATCGAGGCGCAGAAAAGCCTGCTGATAAAATACGCGGTCCTGGTCACCGTCCTGGTGCTGGCCCTCCTCGTATTGGCCTGGATCATCCTGCGGCAGGTCAAAAAGCTGCAGCGGGCGCAACAAGCTTTGACCGTCGCCAATGCTCAGCAACAAGTGATCAACCAGCAACTGGAAGAAGCGAACAAGATCAAAGAAGAATATATCGGATATTTCTTTAATATGGATTCCGAATTCTATAGCAAGATCGATAAGATCAAATCCACCATCGAACAGAAGCTGCAGGAGAGGAAATACGAGGATATTAAATTCTTTCTCAATAAAATAGACGCCCGGAAAGAAAAAGAGGAGCTCCTGCTCAGCTTCGATAAGATCTTCCTGAAGCTCTTCCCCAATTTTGCCGCGGAGGTAAATGCCCTGCTCCGGGAAGACGAAAAGATCCGGCTCAAAGAAGGAGAACTGCTTAGCACGGACCTCCGCATCTTCGCCCTGATGAGAATGGGCGTCTCCGATCCTGAAAAGGTAGCCCAGATCTTAGAATATTCCGTCAAGACCATCTACAGCTATAAATCCAGGATCAAGAACAAATCCTTTCTTTCCCCGGATGAGTTCGAGCAAAGGATCATGCAGATAAAAACACGTTGATCTGCGTCGGTTTTTATTCTATACAAAAAAAATATAATGTTTTGTATGGGATTGCCTTTCAGTTATTTGCAAATCCTCTACTGCGCCATTTTGCCTATTTTTTTTCCATTCTGGTTATAAAACTTGGGCCTGCCCGTCCATCATCGTTCCTTTAATCCGCGATTTATCATTCACCGGAACTGATTGCTCACTCACTTTAACTTGTCAATATGAATGCATTCTTCTCCCCTAAAAGGGTTTTGCTGCTATGCTGTCTCTCTATGGCCCTCTTTGCAGCTTCCGCCCAACAACCCACTGTCACTCAACCATCCCCCGTCCGGATCTCCGGCACCGTCCGGACAGAAAAAGGCGATCCGGTAGAAGCCGCTACTATCCGTATAAAAGGCCGGACCAGCGGGGTCACTACCGATAAGAACGGGGTCTATTCCCTCCAGGCATCGCCCGGCGACCTCCTCCTGATCAGCTTCGTGGGGTACGATAATCTCGAGGTAAAAGCCGGCAATGCCGCCCGGGTGGTATTGCATGCATCCGGTAACGTGCTGAATGAGGCGGTGGTGATCGGTTACGGCACCCAGCGCCGGAAGGAATTATCCGGGGCGGTCTCCGTCGTAACGTCCAAAGATTTCCAGCAGGGCAGCATTACCACGCCCG
>Ga0307517_10010790_pt1 | contig 12737 bp, 9 predicted proteins | sample 23_EM_MG_FD_194515 | JGI IMG/M metagenome (GOLD analysis project Ga0307517, IMG submission 194515) | Populus trichocarpa ectomycorrhiza microbial communities from riparian zone in the Pacific Northwest, United States - 23_EM | ecosystem: Host-associated > Plants > Roots > Unclassified | place...
TCAAAGTATTTTTAAAACGTAAAAATAAAATGTCTTAGAATCTGTTATAAGTTTCGTCTCGCGTGCGAAGGGAAAACAAATATTTTTCTTGCTCAAAACAACCTTATATGCGAAAACCTATCACTATTTCTAGTTCATTATTATATAAACACCAGAAAAATATATTGTTTCGTTCATTATTATATAAACACCAGAAAAATATCTTGTTTCTGAAATGCGGGATAAAAAACCTATTAAATTTAAATATTTCAATTAAAAAAAAATTGTCTTGTAGAAATATTTTGAAATAACTTCTTAAACAATATTAAATTGTATTATTTACAACAATATTGCCTATGAGGAAGTGAAGAATTGCATCAGAACGAAACCAAGACATGAAATTCAATACTGTACCAATCATTTGTCTGTGCAGTAACACTACATGAATACAGAAAGAAAGAGATGCTGAACTTTACACCAAGAACATTACATGCTTGACCAGATGCTCTATGGCGTATTGTCAGTGTTTCTTGGCAAGGTCGACAACATCAGTAATTCTGAAAGCAAAATACCCTGAAAAGCACTTTAAGGAAAATCCCCTTTCTGGGGGTTTGGCATCATTGAATCAAGCGTGAAATAAACGAGGAAGTGCCTTGGATTTTGACTGTCCTCGAGTAGAATATTGTTCCTTTGTTCATATCCACATCATTCTCAAATGTGTGTCGTTCTTTTCTGCTGATTTCGAGCTGTTCAGGCCCTAGCACTGGAGTATAACTGTGGTTGCTGCTGTGGTGGTTTATGGCCACTGCTTCCCAGCTTTTTGTTTCTGCTTTTTCATGAGTGAAGAAGGCTCCCCTGCTTGGTACTGCTGTATGAAAAGGCCAGGGGAGCAATTCATCAACGACCTAAATCATGAACATGGAGGCAACTTGAAGGTAAAGTTATGGTTCACTGTAGAAGGAAGCCCTGGGTTTAATTTAAGTGCATGGTTATCATCATTGTCCTTTGAATCATTGAAGCTTCCTAAAAACCATGTCCACGCATTGTCATTATTCGGCTTGTCAATGCATGAATCTAAGGTTCTATTTATTTATTTTTGAATTTTAAAAATATTTTTAAAAAAACTTAAATTTTTTTATTTTAAATTAATATTTTTTAATATTTTTAGATCATTTTAATACACTAATATCAAAAATAATTTTTAAAATTGTCTCATCATCGTCCAAAGTGGTTCATTTCACATCAAAAACCAACTTTAGGCCAAACCCTTTGGCTTATTGCTATAATTGCCGTCAATCCTCCTCCTTGTTGCTATATTGGCTTGTATGGATTCGAGGAAAAAAATAACCCAATAAGCATTGATAAGAGGCATAGCTCTAATTTCAATTCCTCATCTAATTTGAGTTCCAGTATAGTTGTAATACTTGATTTAGAGTTTTTATCTGGGATAAAAATGGGGTTATATAGACTCAACTCTTATTTTTTGTTTAAATTAAAATAATAATATATTAATAAAAAAATAAAAATAATAATAATTAAGAGTTGAGTTTTGACCGGATTAGTTTTGGTTTTAACTAGGACAATTAGATTTTCTTTTTTTTTTTATTTGTTTTCAATTCAAACCGGTTTAGTCCTAAATTGATCGAGTTTTGAGTTTACTCGTCCATGCCAATTCAATTTTTTTTTTTTTAGTTTAATGTGGATGTCCGGGCCAGCTTGCGCGCACCTCGACTAATCTCACAGGTCCTCAAGTTAACAACCATGTAAGCCTCCAGTGGCCATCATGTAAGTACAGGACTCGAACCTGAAACCACAGAGGGAGCAAATCTCTTAATCCCAAGTTTTTACTATTTGACCACCACTTAGATGATTCCAAATCTTACACCTATGAGTTGTAAAACTTTAAATCCCTATTTGAGAGTGCAGCCGATACATAAGTTTGTTAAGATTTGATTTTATGGTTTTTTTTTTATATTTTTAGATTATTTTAATTTGTTAATATTAAAATAAATTTTAAAAAATAAAAAATAAAAAATATATTATTTTAATACATTAAAAAAAACCGTTAAAAATAAAATGAAGGTAACAGTTGAAAAATGATTTATTAAGGGATAAAGTAGACTCATCCTTTTCACAGTTCATTATATTTAAGAAACTAAATTAAATGTACTGAATTGTTGTTTTCTAAGGAATGGAAAAATTAAATGCATATTATAAAAAAATAAAAAATATATTTTTATTTAAATATATATTAAATTTTCTTTATCATGTTTTTTTTTTCTTTTCTTAGTGTTTATTTTTATCTACTGAATCTTCTTTTTTATCTTTTATATATTGAATAAATATTAATTGTAAATTTTTTATCGACTCATAAAAAAATATAAAAATATTTCGGGTTTATTTTATTTTAAAATAATTAATAAACCCCAAAAAATAATTTTTGTTTTTAAAAAAACAAAACCCACGTTATTCCTTCCTTTTCACTCTCTCGTGAACCTTCGCTTACGCTTCCCATTCTTCTTCTCCAAGCCCCCGCCCGCGCCACCTTCACCACCACCACAAACCCCTAAAATCTAGGGTTTCTGGTGCCCCCTACCCTCTCTTTCTAATTTCTTCATCAAACAAAACCTCAAGGTATTTCCTAATCCTCTCTATTTATGATCTTGCATTCTTCACCACCCCTAATCTCACATATTTACACTTTTGCCACTCCACCAACAACCCATCCAAAAACCTCCATAGAGAAAACTATAATTTTCACTTTTTCCTCTGTATAACAGTTTTCCTTTCATAGAATTCTCGTTTTTTTATTTCCTTATTTATCTGTTTCTTACACCGTTTTGCCATTCTCGTGGATATTTTGATTATTTAGGGTTTTGGATATCCGATTCTTGATTGTAGTGGCTGTGTTTTTGTCGTTTAGATGGCGAGAGCAGCTGCCGCAGCCAATCCAGGAGTTAAAAGTGGTGTGAGAATCGTGGTGGCCGGAGACAGAGGCACCGGCAAGTCTAGTTTGATAGTCACTGCTATCTCCGATACTTTCCCGTCCAGTATCCCGCCGGTTCTTCCACCTACTCGGATGCCCGATGATTTTTACCCTGACCGCGTTCCAATCACCATCATTGATACCTCATCTAAGTAATTCACACACACACTCCTCCCTATATGTATATTTTGAAGTGTAGAAATATGGTTTTATGTGCTTATGGTAAGCTTAATTAGCTAAAATAGCTAAGTATCCGTGTTTTTTTCTGATAAATAATCAGGGCTTGTTTATTTGAGTTGCTATAGTGTATTTGGTTTTGGGAGTACGGAAAGAATGGAAGTTTCTGGAATGCTGTTATAGCTGGTGGGAAACTGTGGAGATGTTTAAAGCTTGTTGTGAACTCTGTTTGGTACTAGGGCTGCTTTTTGTGTTTTTCCGGGTGAAGTGGAGGTAATATAATTAGTGGGTATTCTCAGTTTTTGAAAGGTGCTATGACTAGAAAGAGAAAGCCAACTTTTGAAGCGTAAAAAGGAAAAAGAGTCAAGTTTTGTAATGGTAAATTGTGTCCCTGCATTTCTGTTTGGTTATTGATAATTATCTGCGCAAAAGAGGGAACTGACATTTGAGTTTTGTATAATTTGTTGGCCGAGTTAGGAAGAACCATATGTTCATTGGGGTTGGATATGTCTGTGTGAATGAACCAAGGAGATTTTTTTTGGAAGGATTGATAAATGTTGGACATGAAGTTCCACATTCAAGTTTTGTTTTCTTTTAAAATTTTTAGATTGCTTGCAGTCCATTTTTCTTGGTTGGGAAGAGGAGGTGCAATGCCATTTTCATTCATTATTCAAAGTAACATTCTGAATTAAATAATGATTGTGCAATTGTCTGTGTGTTTCAGAGTAGAGGATGCTGGTAAAGTTGCTGAAGAATTGAAGCGAGCTGATGCAGTTGTTCTTACATATGCATGTGATAGGCCGGAAACTCTTGACCGATTGAGTACCTTTTGGCTTCCTGAGCTTCGTCAATTAGAGGTTTAAATTCTTTGTTCTCATCCCTCTGTGTTTGTGTGTGCGTGTCTTTATACAGATTACGTGACTTCCACTATATTGATTGGCACATATCTGTAAAAGATCTGTTCTTAATCTGTGAAGAGATCGTCACCATAAAAAAATGTCAATAGACATGTTTTCAGCCAAATCCTACTAAGTCATGTATTGCTGTGAGAAGAATTATTTGTAATGAGTTTTCGTTGGCAATGTAAAGTCATTTGGAGCAACTGGAACCTTCTAGCTGTTTTTCCATGGAATATCTTTCATTGTAGTTTGTTGGTGGAGAGAAATATGTGTTTCTGATGGTAATGTGAATGATGAGCAGGTTAAGGTACCAGTTATAGTGGTGGGTTGTAAGTTGGATTTAAGAGATGAGAACCAGCAGGTGAGCTTGGAGCAAGTAATGTCACCAATAATGCAACAATTCCGAGAGATTGAAACTTGTATTGAGTGCTCAGCATTCAAACATATTCAGGTATGCTGGTTGTCCAATTGCTTTTATAGATGCTATTGCATGTATCTTTTGGAGTTATCTAATCTGGTCACTGCAACGCGATATTGTTGTATGAATCTTTGTCAGTAATTTAATTTTGCCATTGCGGTGTAAGATTGTTTTAACAGTATGTGCAGTTTGCACTTTAAAGGCATTTTTTGTCCCCTGTAATCATAGTATGCCTTCCTTCATAATGATTCCTCAATGGGGAGTTCCTATGCTGTTTTGAGTGTTTTTTTTCCCCTTATAACAGCAACATTTATTTTCTTAATGTATTATTTTCAAACCAAAAAAATAACTAGGATCTGATTTATGTTAATCTTTGAACTAGTTAGATGGATCCCTCTGGTCTGAAGTTTTTGGTTGGTAATCTTGGGGTTTTGGAATTGACAATCCAATTTCTGATTTTGGTTTCCTTTTTCTGCAGATTCCTGAGGTTTTCTACTATGCTCAAAAGGCAGTACTTCACCCAACTGGTCCATTATTTGATCAGGAATCACAAACTTTGAAGCCCAGGTGTGTTAGAGCCTTGAAGCGTATATTCATTCTTTGCGATCTTGATAGAGATGGTGCCCTTAGTGATGCAGAATTAAATGAATTTCAGGTATTTTTATGTTCCTATCCTCATTTTCGTATTTTTATTTTATTATTTTTGGGGGCAAGGAAATGGATTTTGATCTTCTTTTTTTTTACCTCTATATTAGTCCATTGCTTGGACATTTATTTCTAGCAGCCCAAACTTGACTTTGTAATATCCGAAAACAGTCTTCAGATGTTTGTTATATTGTCAATGATGTAATGGCTAATTGGCATATCCTTCTTGTGCTTGGTGAGGAGAAAAGCTCAAGTCCAAAGCTTGAGTCTAGTAGTGGGATGGGTTGGACACAGATACGATTTTTAATGTTCAAATATTGTAAGTTGCAATATCTTGGGCTTAGGGTTTTTGAAGGAGCTAATAGTGTTTAATTTTTATCAGGTCAAGTGTTTCAATGCTCCGCTACAACCTTCCGAGATAGTCGGTGTTAAGAAGGTTGTGGAAGAAAAGTTGCCTGGTGGAGGAGTCAATGATAGGGGAGTCAATGAACGTGGCCTTACACTGACAGGATTCCTCTTTCTCCATGCATTATTCATAGAAAAAGGGCGCCTTGAGACAACTTGGACTGTGCTAAGGAAATTTGGGTACAACAATGATATCAAACTTACTGATGAACTAATTCCCTCATTCAAACGTGCTCCTGATCAGGTAATACAGGTTAACCATTCATGCATTATAGTTAATCTTATTAGGTGGTGAAAGTTTGACGAGTTCCATGAGTTTAAACTAGCCAATAGGTTTCTAGTCTAGCATCTACTCTTTCTTTTGGCTTGGTTTTTTGGACATTTAATTAATTCTGCACTTGATGCATCAAAATAACATACACAGTAGCATGCTGTGGTTTACCATATTCAAATCTATGATGCATGCTGTAGTTTTTTTTTCTAGGACGTTGATCATCCCTGGGCAAGAGACATTAGCTAATATAATATACTTGGTTTTTTTAACTGGCCAGGGGTGGAAGAAGGTATTTTCTAAGCTTGGTTCCTTACAAGGAGTTTTATGAAAAAAGATTTATTTGATGGTCATTTTATGGTCTGTTTGCAGTATCCATTGTTTGTATCAGTTTGCTTATCTTTTATTGTCATTTGTGCAGAGTGCAGAACTCACAAGTGAAGCTGTCGAGTACTTGAGGAATATCTATGAGTTGTTTGACAGTGATGGTGTATGTTTCAGTCTGTGCTTTTATCATTAGTGAGATCTTGAAAGTGTAATTAAACAAGAAAGTGTAATTAACTAAGCTTCTGTTCTGTTTTAAGCAATTATATCGGTCACCACGACTAGTTGTAGTCTTTCAACTTGCTAAGCAATTCTGAATTCTCTAATTCTTAATGTATGAAAATGTACTGCCAGGATAACAATTTGCGACCAGCAGAACTAGAGGATATTTTCTCTACTGCACCAGAAAGGTACTGTAGTTTTTTAGTAAAATTTCATTACATTGTTTCCCTTAATAATTTGCAACATGCATTTTCATCTACTGTCATTTTTCTCTTCATTTGGCTTAAAGAATGGACTAGCATGCTATATCTATAACTAATTAACTCAAGCCCCAACCCTAGTGTCTGCATCCTTCCTCAATTGAGTTTTTAACTTTTTTCTGTCAATTTGTAACTATTTGTGTTGCACTGACACTTGGCTTCTCATCTTCAGCCCGTGGGATGAACCTCCATATAAAGATGCTGCTGAGAAAACTGCATTGAGTGGGCTATCAGTTAATGCTTTTTTGTCAGAGGTATCTCTCTCCCTCTTCCCCTCCCTCCCCCTATTTGTGTGTGAGAGAGAGCGAGTGAGGCTGGCTTTCCTCTTTTCCTTCTGTACAATTCTTTTTTGGGTGTCTCATGCCTGTGAGATATGATATAAGGTCTAAAGAGTTAAAGAGTGTGTAAGATATGTGACAGACATATCAGATGGAATTTGCTAATCAATCTAACAGGCATTGTTTTTTTTTACAAAATAGTTCCAGTTGAATGTTTTGGATACTAATTTCTTGATAAGTGTGTATGCTTACTAACAAATATATATTCCAGTGGGCCCTTATGACTCTTCTAGATCCATCCAGAGCTGTAGAGAATCTGATCTACATTGGATACTCTGGTGATCCTACTGCTGCTGTTCGCTTGACAAGGAGAAGACGGTTAGATCGCAAGAAGCAACAGTCAGACAGAAATGTTTTCCATTGCTTTGTCTTTGGACCAAAAAAATCTGGAAAGTCTGCATTAGTGAATTCTTTTATTGGAAGGTTCAACTCAACCCATCTCTTAGAAACTCATATAAATTATATTTATTTTTGTCTGTATTCTTCCTGGTATTTTTTTTTTAATTAATATAAGCTTGTTAATTTTATATTCAGACCGTTTTATGATAATTATGCTCCAACCACTGAGGAAAGCTACGCGGTTCATGTTGTTGATCTACCTGGTGTAAGTGCTATTGCAGTTGTCAGAATATGTTTTTGGTTCTTACTTTGGATTATTTACATTGTCTAATCACACTGCTGCTCATTTTTTGTTCCAATTGAATCTGCTGCTCTCTTTGTTCGCAGGGAATCAAGAAAACCCTTGTGTTGAGAGAGATTCCTGAGGATGGGGTTAAGAAACTATTATTGAACAAGGAGTCTTTGGCACCATGTGACATAGCAGTGTTTGTTTATGACAGGTAACAGAGCAGTGTCTGTTGAATTCAGTTCAGTCACCTCTTTTAAGGGAACATTTCTTAATTTTATGGTATGGGAATTCGATAGTTCGTTTCACGTGAGTTTGTTTTTCCAAATTTCTTACTAGCTTGCCATATACAAGTTATTGATTGCATATATTAAATTTTGTATATGTGAATGAAAAGCTTTTTAAAAAAATTCATAGGCTGATGATGCCTTCATGGCTGCCTAATAGGAGAAAATGCCTTCCAACATAGCTAGGAACCTTGACCAAAGGTTTTTAAAGGCTGAGAATGTAATGTGACCTTGTTGCTTTGGAATGTCATTAAGAATTAAATTCAATTCATTTAAGGTATCAAATGTGATTGCAGCTCTGATCAGTCCTCGTGGAAGAGAGCAACTGAATTGCTTGTGGAAGTTGCTGGCCATGGTGAGGATACTGGATATGAGGTGCCTTGCCTAATTGTTGCAGCTAAAGATGATCTGAACTCTTTTCCAATGGCAATACAGGAATCTACCAGGGTATTTACTAAGCTGATTCTTTTCCCATGGTGGTAGATTTAAGTACAACAGATGACTTTTATCAAATTTTTTGTCATGAAATTTCTGTCTACGTTTTTGTTTCAAAACCTTTTGCTTTATTATAAATTTGCAGATTTCTCTAGTTTGGTTGACAATTTATGTCTAGCTAATAATGCTCTGTGGCTATTCAGGCCCTGTTCTTCACATTTAGATTATTAGTTGGGTGTTAGTGAGTATCAATTACAAGTTGCCTGTTTGCCTGCTGGGCAGTAATTCCCCCTTCATTATTCTCTCTTTTTCCAGGCACTAGACTCTTTGAAGATTTTTCTGCAGTCCTTTTTGGGATCTAAAAGTGATTGGATGGACTATTGATTCTGAAACTATAACAATGTCCTTAATTGTAAGTTTTTGAGTTTGCAGGTTAGTCAGGATATGGGAATAGAGGCTCCTATCCCTATCAGCTCAAAGATGGGCGACACCAATAATGTGTTTCGTAGGATTGTAACTGCAGCCGAGCACCCACATTTGAGCATTCCTGAAACTGAAGCAGGGAGAAGTCGCAAGCAATACAATCGACTCGTCAACCGCTCTCTTATGTTTGTTTCGGGTATGTTGGTCTTTGGAACTCCTAGAATTGCTTGCACTTGAAAAATGTAAGGTTGCTCGGTTTTAAACGTCTCCCTGGGTATTGTGCATTTTCAGTTACTTTCTCATAGCAATCATGTTTTGCATGTAAACTCTTTTAACTTTATGTTCTTACTCTGGCTTGGATGTTATAGAAAATGAGCTTATTCTGTTCTAGGAACTGTGTAGCCATTCTTCTTTATCTTAGGTTGTTCAGCAATTATGTTTGGTGTCAATGCTAAAAGTCTATGGGATGACACAATTATTTCCAACTTGTTTTATTTACCGAGACTGACTTAAAGGATTTTGATGTAACTGCCAGGAGTTAATTGAACTCAGAATGGCCACATTAGCAGACATTCAAAATATTGTTTTTAACGACTCCAAATCATCTAAATATCAGTGTCTTTTGGTACTTGTTTTAGATTATGGCTTCATATTTCATCTTACTGCCGGTCTTTGCTGGATAAAAATCAATTTATTGCTGTTAAATGAAATCCTTTCACTTGTCTGTCTTGTTAATCATCTACCATATAATAATTTTGTTTCACCATTCCAGTTGGAGCTACGGTGGCCATTGTTGGGCTAGCAGCGTACCGAGTCTATGCTGCAAGAAGGAACTCATCTGGTTGAAGAACAAAGATTCACCCACTAACGAGATGCAAGTCACACATGGTCTCGTCCAGTATGTCATTTTGGTTGTATCACTCGCCCGTAGAGAATTATTTCATAGACCTATTTGTTCTCATGATTTGCCTTCCAACTCTTTCGTCAACCAATAGGGTTTTTATCGGTCCCAATGGAAGAGTTTTAATTATTAAAAAAAAAGCAACAGATATACCATAAAAACTCAGTTATTGTGCAGGGCATGTACAATAATAAAAATTTTGCTACAGATTTTTATGATATGACTACTGTCATTATATTTTATGGCTTCGACACCAGGTGCTAAATGATGGTGAGATTTTTTTTGCTATTTGCAGATCAGGAAACCTTCACATTCCATGTATAGTTATGTACTCAGTTCCATGCTAAATTGTTCTTGCTTAGCAGAAGAAAAGAGTGCTTTCACCATGGTTTTGTTGCTGTAACCTGCAATTCTGGGAGCATGAATCCTCTCATCTTTGTCTTGCTGGCCTTCTTCGAGGCCACAAGCTTGGACCGGCCTGGCCATTCTGGTACTTCCCACTTTCATTTTCCAGTTTCAAGCAGCAGTTCATGAATACTTCAGCTGTAACATGGAGCCTAAAATCCAAATTGAACAAGAATTTCATCTCCATTCTATTCATTTCTGCAGTGCTTACACCTCCAATCCTGGCATAATAGGCATTGTCATAACAACTGCAAGATTGAGTGGATTATAGATCAAATTTCAATGGTGTTTCAAGATAAGCTTGCATGAACAATCTGCCGAAACTATACCACTGGTACGATTAATAAGAAAAGAACGAGTCTGAACACATTCCAGATTTTTTTCAAAAACGTTTTACGGATAGATGTTCTGACCATGACAGTGTTATTTTTTTATTTATGGATCAAATGGACAAAATGAAGCTCAAGAAGAAAACCGGTCATGTCAACACGGTTTTCTAACATAATCGGTCATATTTAATAATAATAATAATTGATCATATTTAATAATAATAATAATAATAATAATAATAATTGATCATGATCGATCAAGATTATGATCTGATGACATTTCAAGCTAAACAACCACGAAAGATACTTATGGAGGACTGGCTAAAGACATGAACCCAAATGACAAGCAATGATTTTGAGCTACAGTGAATATTAAAACACAATTGGTTTAATCATGCAAGTACTCACTCATCATCCAAGAACTTTGCAGCTACCATGATGCTTGTGATCAGAAGACGGTGTGCATTCAGGGAGGTAAGATAGGCATCCGTTTGCTGAAGGAACTTGTTGATGTATATATAGGCAACAACAAAGCAAGAAGTGCTGCACCTCGAGTACTTGAATACGCGTTCGATGTACTGTCTAATGCTCAAGGTGGGAGATCTTGAGCCATGGAAGATGGTAATAGCATCCTTTCTTCTTGACGTAGTTAACAGCTTTTCGTTATTTTGAAGGGATTTCTCGAGAACAGATGCAATAAGCACCAGCACCCGTGGAGTTCCCGAAACTCCTCTACTGGATTCATCTAACAGACCCAAAGCCATGAAAGTTTCTGATTCAGCAGCCATACCTTTGAGCACCAGACTTGAATCAAAGCTGCAAATATGTATACTTGCATTAGTGAAAATAGTGAAGGCAAAACCATGGAACTAATACTGCTGTTTGATTCCTACAAATAACTGAAAATCATACTGCAAGGATTAGGGTTCGACCGTATCTGAGCTAGCTTCTCTGTCTGAAAACTATTCTGATAAGAACATTGCCATGGCCACAACCAGGGATAAAGATGAAGTGCATCTTTTTCCCAGCTATTCTTTTCTTTCAGATAAAGTTTACATGGAACATACTGATGTGACCTTAGAAATTAAAGACTCTATTCCAGGTGGGCCAACTGGGACAATTATTCAAGCCTTTACATTGCAGCACTAGAGAAGTTTCTCAAAGACAAGCAGCAGAAAAGGAATACTGATCCGCTATCATGCACTAATTAAGGTGCATACATGTGCTGCACACAAGTAGAAAAAACACAGAACATCGATGTAGATTCCAGGTATAGTAGGAGTACCAGGATAAAGTTTCAGGCACAGCCCACGTCAAGCATGGATAACTTTTTGTAAAGCAGGTCTTCACTTGCTGCTTGTTGAAGGAGATGAATCAGATAGGAATTCTTAGTTTTTATATATATATAGAGGGTTTTTTTTTTTGACATATCACAAGTGCCCTCAACTAATTTTGATATTGAGAGTTAATTTGTTTTTTACTTAGCTATGAATCATAGTTTTCAAATTCAATTTAGGATTAAATTTAAAAAAAAAATTGAAATTATTGAGTCACCATGTCAATATAAATCTCTTTTTTTTATCGATACAACTTTGTTTAATATTTTTTTTAATTCTTTAGTACTAACACAATCAAGTTTAGATTGAGTTTAACTGGAGTAATGAGGTAATGAAAACATCTACGAAGTAATTAAATCAAATCTTGTTATGTCAATGTATTTTTCAATTCAAATTAAGACTTTATTTCGATTCAGAATTTGATTTAAAAAAAGAATTTGGATTCAGAATTTGATTTAAAAAAAGAATTTGAGTTACTGAGCCACTATGTTGATATATAATTTTTTTTTTATCAATACAACTTTGTTTAGTTTTTTTTTTAATTTTTTGATAATAACCCGATCAAGTTTAAGATGAGGTTTGATTAGAACAATAAGATTATAAATCAATTCATCAAGTAATTTAATTCAAATCTTGTTGGGTCAATATATTTTTCAATTCAAATTAAGATTTTATTTGGATTAAACTTTAGATCACAAGTTTTTCAGATTAAATTATTAGTCAAATTAAGTTTAATAACTAAGATTAACACCTTTCAAAATCAGTATTACATAGATAAATTTAAGTGATTAATTATCGCACCATTGTATGAAACTGTGATTAACACCCTTCAAAATCAGTATTACATATGTTTAAGTGATTAATTACCACATCATTGCATGCATGATAACATGTGTAAAAAGCAAGAACAATAACCAGAATGTTTGTTGCATGAACTAGAGAGACTTCAATCTTCAAATATGATACTAGGAATGCCATAATGTTTTGACTTGAGGATAGAGCATAGTCATTCAACCCGTTTTGTCCGAAGCCATGAAAACATTAAATTTGCTTCACGCCCCTCTTCCAATC
>Ga0307517_10010791_pt1 | contig 12737 bp, 5 predicted proteins | sample 23_EM_MG_FD_194515 | JGI IMG/M metagenome (GOLD analysis project Ga0307517, IMG submission 194515) | Populus trichocarpa ectomycorrhiza microbial communities from riparian zone in the Pacific Northwest, United States - 23_EM | ecosystem: Host-associated > Plants > Roots > Unclassified | place...
GTTAGTGATTCCGTCGTAAGTGAAGCATTTTTATAGTTATGTAATTGTAATTAAAAAATAAAAATAATAACAAAAATCATAATAAAACGAAAAACTATTAATTTTATTGAACATAAAATTTTATTGCTTTCAATATTCATTCAAAAATAATTTTACAACAATAAATACATTACTATACAGATGAAAGTGAAGGTGGATGGGGGAAATCTTGAGCCAAAAGGACCGAAATGAGGAGCAAGATAATGTAAAGCCATATATTCCATCATTTTCTCCCAATTCTTCATATTTTCAGCATCTAATTTGGCTCTCATTTCTTCTTCTAATTTGGTTACCCATTTCTCAACTTGTTCTAGGACCCTCGTTTCAAATTTCACTGTTGACTAGCTTGGGTAAGACTATTGTATGTCTAGAGCTGAACCACTATGACCCAACCTCTTTTCTTTAATTAATGTCATAAGCATCCTATAAACCTTATTCCTATTATGTCCATCAATTACACCAGCCACCAACCATAATTTATGCTCATAATAAAGATGGGTGGAAACATCTTCTCCATGTTTTTCAGATATTATGGCATTATATATTTCTTACAAAAAAAAACAAGTCAATTATAATTAAAATAATTTTAAAAAAATCACAACAAATTTTTAAAAAAAAACTCACAACGAATGCTTTAACTCTGTTATTTATGAACTTCTTCACCCATTTCCCCATATTCAACTTCCTTATATGAGTTTTATAACTTCATTGGAGTAGGCTCACGCCCAAGTTGTTGCTCCTGCAAAATAAGCAAGCTGTAAAAAAAATCTAACAAATAGAAACTAAATTAAAAATTAAAGAATAAATAATTTAAAAATTTTACTAGGCGATTTATATGGTTGACAAATAGGAGTGATCCACCAGTATGCTTGCTTAATGAACCATATGTTTCTTTATTTTGTTTTTGCTATTCGGATTGCGAGTGCCTTTAAAATTCTGTCAATTTCACAAAGTCTTAAAACTTTGCCTAATAATCCTCTATGACATGACTCGATTTATACTTTTTTCAGACCTCGACATCATCAAAGTTGGCTCAGTTTTTTGTATGTTTATGGGTTTTATATCATAAATCACGCAACCTGGTACAAAAATATTTATTAAATATACATGAGATTTGAAAATTTAAGATTACAATTTCAAATATAAAATTTGTTAATTGTTTGGTACTTACCTAATTAGGTTGTTGTTTTCCCACACTTTCTTAACCACTCCTCATTTTCCCTTTCCCACTAAAATTTTCCTTGCTTTTTCAATTCATACATTAATTAGTTTTTTTCTTAAATTATATATATATATATATATATATATATATATATATATTATCCTACCTTAATTAGTCCCCATAAAGCATATTTCATAGTCATCCATTCAGAATGATCTTGGAGTTGACTCTATTGAAATAGTGGTTCCTTGAATGATTTCATCATATTTATGATAAAACACATAGCTTTAACCTAAAATCATTTAGTTTAAATCTTAAAATAGCCTAATCAAAATAAATAACTTCAATACATAACTTACAATGAGTAGTTTGCCTTCCATTCCACAATAAAATTATCAAAATATGGATCTCTTGAAGATCCACCCCTGCTGCCTAAAATGGACAAACTCAATCAATATTGTGTGCATTTGGTACCTTTTCATGATCGACACCTAAATTAATACCACGATCACTGACATCACGAACACTACTACTAGTTAAACTAGTAGTGCTAATAGCAATGTAACACAAGTTAATTCTCAATTTCAATGTAATAAACTCATAACCAAGCCAAAACAAACAAAATCAAGATCATAAACCAAACCAAACCAAGCCAAACTAAAATCTCTATTTTGGACAGAAAGAATTCTATCACAAACCAAAACATTTTAAAAAAGAACCCACCATATTGTATTTCATTCACCAAATGGTATAGAGAGTAAGTAGAATTCTTCACTTTCACTTCTAAAGTACTATTATACTTTTGGATATGCATACTAAACTAACACATATTAAACATATGTTCCAAAAAAAATTCACAATTTAAATTTAAAATCTTTAGCTCATTCCTTATAATTAGGTACTTCAAAACTTAAATAGAAAGGCCATAAAACATTACAAAAACCAATAAATGACATACCATTCTATTAAATTTCAAACGCATAGTAAAACAAAGTACCAAATTTCAAAACCAAAGCAAGATCTCCTACAAAACAAACTATCTCTTTAATTTCAAGAGCTTTAAATAATCATACAATTACCCTTAAAAAAAACTCAAATTAAAACAAAACACTCTCCAAGAAGAACAAGAATTTTAAAACTCAATAAGAAGTTCAAAAAAATCACCCATGTGAAAGAAACAAATATTAAAGAACACATGATACCCTTTAAGCTACAATAGAAAAAATCAAAATGACAACTTAAGAACCCATCAACTGAAAAAAAAAAAAAACAATTTGAAATGCAAATACCCTCTTTCTATATATAAAAAAAACTTCCAAACAATCCCACCAATTTCTAATGCAATAACCCTTAATTCAGTCTTTCTAAATTCATATCCATTATTTTTTCTAAAATCTAAGAACTCATGGAATTCTCAATATCAAGCTTTCAATTCCAAGAACTTTCAACATCTAAAAGTCTAAACTTAAAAATTCAAAAACACAAATTAAATCTAAATTCAATCTTTAAACATCACAAAACTAAAACCCATAATGAGATTAAAAAAAGAATAAAAATATCCACATACCTTTGAGTCCTTAAAAGCTATCTATATAGTTGAGTTATGAATTATTAAATACTTACATATATTTTAAAACACTTGACAGATTGTTCACCTAGCTATTGGATAATTCCAGCTTCAATAGCATTTGGATTTTGGGATAACAATAATTAATGATGTTGCCTATATATAAGTAAGTTACTGAATTAAGTCTATATGAGAATACAAGAAAAAATATTTTAAAACTATATAATTGTAAAATTGACTTATTAAAAAAAAGTCTAAATTCATCACATTTGAATAGCATATAATTATGTATTTGTCTGAATTCAATATATGTCAAATATCTACTCCTCACTGCATTCTTTAATAATGATCATCACGAATGATAAAATATTGATAAATTATCACTCTAAGATAGTTCACCACCATCATCATATTTTAGAACACAATTGATTCTTATTTTCAAGTGAGACTCAAAATAATAAGAGGTAAATGTTAAAATCTCTTCAATAATATAAGCCTTGTATATCTATGGCTCAATATGCACTTTGTTTTTAACCTTTTTCTTAAGGTTCATCAAGTATTTACATGTAAATAATTAAGGATGAATAATTGTGCATCTATAGCGTGCCAAGGAAATCCAAAATCTTCAACTTAACAATAAAATTGATAAAATATGATTGGTACCCATTAAAATAACTTATCAATCTTCAATTATGACACAATAAGTTACTAAATCGAAGTCAATTTCATCAAATGACAAAATATAATTCATTTTTTTTTTCAAATCCCAAACAATCCCTAACATACAAATCATACATTAATACAACAAATTTCTCTTGAGAAATTTATAAAACACTTAAATAAACAACCAAACTACAAATACTAAAAAAATAATTCAATAAATTAACCTAAAAAACAATGGGTTACAAAGGGTTGCTTACTTTCTGTATTGAAACATCATAAAAAACTCAACGATGGATGTTGACACTATTAATCGGTGTAGATTAATGTCAGATGGTTTATGGTGGCTGAATTTATGAGAAACAAGGGGGCTGCTAGTATTTTTTGGCAAGAGGAAGCATGAGAAGAAGAAAAGGGGGGGTATTGGTTATAACTTTTTTACATATACTAATGTAATTATTCCATCGATAATTTTATCAGTAAATAATAATGTGTTAACTTTCCGATGGAATTGCTGATAAGTTTTTTATAGATTTTTATTTTTTTACTCCATAAGTAATTTCATCAAAAATTACCAACATAACGTACTCTGTTGTTAAATTCATTGGAAATTATTGATGAAAATTATCCATTGCTATTTTCATTGAAAATTAGTGAAAAAAGTTTATCCATTGGTGTTTTCATTTTTATTTTCTAATTTTCTAGTAGTGTGAATTTCCTATATACAAGTGTTCACCAACCACTTATTTATAAGTGGAAAACATACATTTCTTGGTACATAAATGTTTTGTTGCACTTATGTCAACAAATCACTGCTCAAGTTTTTTAATCAAGTTTACTTCAGAAACAACAACAATCATATTTATTTCCAAACTTTATCTACGAGATGATAAACCTCATTGATATTGGTTTTAGCAGTCATTTCCTTTTTTGTGTTACTTTGTTGAGCTTTAAATCTGCAACCAGATATAACATATTTTATTAAACATTTTGGTAATATTTTTTCCTTTCATAAAATTTTTTTTAGAGGCTATACTAGAAGAGTTAGCTTTTCTTTCAAACAACTTATTGTCTTTTTATAGTCTTAGCCTGATATGGTCTTTAACTCTTGTTTCCTTGCTTTTATACTTAAGGTAATTATTGAATTCTTTCCAAAATAGTGGTGATATTTCAATAATTACAACCACTTGAAAATGTTCACTTTTAACCATATCTTTAAGTTGAAACTCTTGAACTTGCTCATAATGATCCTTGGATCAACCATCTAAAATCCAAAATTTATCGACTATGATTTTTCACACAAACAACTTCAACCTTGAACTTTTTGCCTAAAGTTTTTCAAAGTGTCTTTGTAGACTTGATTGAACTATGCATATCATATTGTGTATTGCTAAATCTATTTAAGATGTAGTTCTTGCATATGAAATAACTATGATTTCACACATCCAAAGCTATCATAATAATAAAATTGAGTTCATTATTTGACAACTTTGGCGCCTTTTCCAACATGAACTTTTTTAAGTTTAAGATTGTCAAATCAAATAACATGTTTTGTTGTCACCTCTCAAAGTTTAGTCTGTTAAACCTCTCAGATTTCTCACCACTCATCATAAAAGATGATGGTGGAATCCTCATTACCAAAGTAATACTTGACAAAGCAATATTGGTTGAAATAACCAATTCTCAATTTGAAGTCATGATAAATGTTATGTAAAAGAATAGCCAATATTATATAAATAAGTTGGCTTCTTAAAGCATATATAAAAAATCAATCACAAAATTTTAACAAACTAAAGTTTGATAAAAAAAAAAAAACCTTTCAACAATTATAAGAAAAGCTTAGAAAATAAATATTCTCAATTAAGCAAGATCATTTTAAAATATTATTGAATTAACATGCATCATACCATTTTAATCTTGTTTAAACAAATTGCATACCAATATAAATTTGAATGAACAAATTAAACAATTAGCATACCATACAAGATTGTAAATTTGCATATACAAACTAAACAAATAACTAACAAAAATTAAAAAATATATATGGTAGATATAAACAAGTTTTTTATTGTTTCGTTCATAAGGATATATTATATGCATCAATCTAAAAAACATGTACATAAACAACTAGATAAAATAATAACAAAGATACAAATATCCTTTTTAACTATTCATCTAGTTATCACAAAGAATTATAAACTAAACAAAGACTAATAATGTATATTAAAGCCTTACGATTGCTGTCTAAAATATTCACATATAAGAAGATAAGTTGGCATATATGTTTAGTTTATAATCATGCAATTTATAAGATAATTATAAAATTGCAATCATAACAAAGACTAGTATACATACTAAGAAAATATTTTTTTTTTCATAAAAGATTAAAATACAATAATAGCATGCATACTAATCATATATGGAATTATGTATAATAGAATGAAAATAGCTCCTAGCTTACATTATACACTTATATTGAAAATATACTTAAACAAAACCAATAAAAAATACTTACTTGTTGAAGAACTTAGTGCATAAACAACTTGAAATATGTTGTTGTTATCGTAGTCAATGTTTAATTATTTGTCATTAAGCTTTTATTGATCCTCACTTGGTGTAAAATATTTGATTTTAATAAGCCTTTTAAGATTCCAATAACACCACCATGTTTAGGTGTACTCCTAAACAAGATCCAATGAAATTGGGCTCAAAATCTCTCAACAAAAACTGTTCTTAAGCTTCAAATTTTGGAGAAAAATTCTGAATAAAAAAGACTTTAAGAAACCAAAATCAAAAGGAATGAAAAAAAATAGGTGAACAAGAGTCACAAATCTCTATCTAAAATAATGTTAAAAAACAACCTTCAACACTTTTCTCCAACCTTCTTTTGTAGGGAGTTTTAAGGACCAAAAATTGATGGAATTTCCCTCTAACAGTTTTGATTACCCACCATAAAACCTGAATATTTTTGGATTAAATCAAATGTCTTTTTAGCTAAAAAAATTATTCAAGTTTGAAGAAAATCTTTTTGGAAGCAAATTGATCAGATTCTATCATTCATGGGCTGGATTGAACAATGCAATAGGCTAGAGGAAATAATTATTCATGGACCAAACCCAAGCTAAAATTTAAGTTGGAAAAAAATAATCTTCGTTAGTCAAAAAAATTATTTTTACAATAAACCCAAATCCACACCAAAGCCCGAGCATGAGCCTGAAAAAATATAAAATTGATGTTTTAGGTGTGTTTTGATAATTTTAATGTGCTAATATTAAAAATAAAAAGAATATAAACAATATTATTTTAATTAAAACATAAAAAATATATTATTTTAATTTAATTATAAAAAATATTTTAAAAAATAAATGATATTTCTCTACCACACAAGCTTTTAGAGGCCATTTGTTTACGTGGTTGCGGTTGCGGTTGCTTTTAAAGCAAACCGCGTAAACTAGGCGTTTGGTAATATAAAAAAAACAATTTACTATTTGGTAGGACCCATAAATTGTTTCCTCAAACCGCCGTTTCGCAAACAGCAGCTGGGAGTTGCTTCTCGTGTAATTAACCTGGGCATTGTTCACAACAGTGCCCATGCCAGGTGATGCCAGGTGAATTATAATTCACCTGGCAACGCGAGAAGCATTCACCTGCCATGTGAACAGTGTTCATTAGACCGCGTCCGACCCGGTAAAAAACATTTTAATTTTTTTAAAATTGTGTTTTACTCGAAAAACTAGTGTTCAATATTATTTAATAACACTACATAAATTAGAAGAACATCGCATGATGACGTAGCATTTGTGAAATTTGATCGCAATTCCAATTTTGTTTCTGATGATATTTTACCTGATTTTGTTACACGCTCAAAAAACCATGGAAACTATAGTTCTTATCAGATGAATTTCATACGTGATGAAATTGTAGAGAAGTTAATGGAATAATAAAAAATATTTGATATAAAATATTATTTATTTAATGATGTAATAATGGTAGTTAAATCTACAATATTTAAATTAAAATCCATCAATATTAATATATATATTTTTTTTAGTTATTTTATAACCTCAATTTGAAAAGCATGTTTAACCAAACACATTAAACTATTTTTTATTCAACTTCAATTTTAATCACAGTTTTAACCAAATATATATAAATATCAAACCAATCTTAATTAAAAATAATTTTATAAAATAATTTTTTTCAAACTATAACATAAAAATTACCATAATATCAACAGACTCTTATACGCTGACATAACTTTTGCTTTTGCATGATTAGAGATGAGCAGTAGATAGTAGTTAATGCTTATGAGTTGTTCTATAGGTGTCATTAGGATATTGATTAGCAGTAATTAGTCGCGTGTTGTGTCACATAATCCATCAATGACATAAGGGTAAGATTAATTAGCATCAAGAAACGCAGTTCAAAGCAAATCGATGGCCTTGCCGACCACGCGGGCATGAGGAAGTGATTGTGCCAAGGCCACTCCACGCGAGGAATGAGAGCATGAAAACCACTTACAATACTAATAATAATTGTTTATTCTTCAATAATTATTCATTCTTTCAGGGTTTTTAAAAATTTATATAATTATTAATTTTAAAATTTATAAAATTAGTTAAGATACATATAAATTGATCCGAACATCCATTTTAATATATATAAAAAATAACTGACCTTTTCCTTCTTGCTCTTTATTTTTTCCTTCTTCTTCTTCTTCTTCTTCTTCTTCTTATCATCATCATCATCAAATAATTAGCTTTAAATATTAATCTTGATTGATATGATTATTGGTACGAATACAATTGATGTTTCACACAAAAAAAAATCGTTCATGTTATGTATTTTATAAAACTCTTGTGTTAGCAAGTTGTGAGTTATCCTCTAGCTAGAACTTAAAAATATTTAAGTGAAATTAGTTATCAAATAATTGTCTTAATTTTCATAATTTGTGAAAAGATATAGCATTAAATATGAATTTTCATAATAATATGAATTTTAATTGAGAATTAACTTAATTTTGAAAAATACCACTTTCTTCCATGTTTATGTGTGCTTCTGACTTTAAAATGCTAATGCAGTAGCTAAAACACCCAATATGTTTACCATAGGCCTCCCAAAAATAATGTATACTCACATATTATTACAAGCAATTAATATCATATGCAACCCTTAAATATGTCAAAATTTCTAAATAAAATGTTTAGATATAGTTTTTTTTTGGTAATTAAAGAAAGAAAATCAAGAAATTGATGTTTATACTATCTAAACCTTTCTAACTAGCAACTAATAAAGATTTTAAAATCTTTTAAATGACATTAATTCATAAGTTGATGATCCAAAACAAAGTGATAAAGTTCAAGAATTATTAGAAATCACAATCATTCTATTTAATCATTAATAATCAACACGCATGGATGAAACAACACAAATGAGATAATAACCTAAGTTCCTAACACCACCTTTTCTTCTCCGGTTGTGATGAAAAAAGGTCTCTCTTTTATGTAACTATATAAAAAAAAACAAAACAAAAAGGAAAAAGAAATGGTCCTGGCCTCTAATAAAGAGAGTGGAAGTCACGCGTCATCATCGACTTTGGGCATTGAACAAATGATTAAGTCCTTAGTTAACCCTACTGGACTAACACACTAACCCATACGAGGATGGATTGGATGTAGAGAAACAAAAGATAGGTCAACTTTTGCTATTTAACACCCCAACCCCAGAATCCTAACATAGAAGAAGAAGAGGAAGGAAGGGAGGAAGAAATAACGAATTCACCTCCTCATTTTCCATCTTTATAATCCCAAATGCCTTCATCCCTCTTGCCTTCTCATTTTCCATCTCCTTGAAGAAAACCCAAACTCAAAACCCAATCTTCAACTCTCCCTCTCCCTATTTCGTTTCGTTTCAAAAAGATGCGGCCTTGTAGTAGAGAAATGCAAGGGATGAACTCGCTCTTAAACCCATCATCACAAATCCCTCTACAAGACCTTCAAAACCAGCAGATCCAAAACTCTCACTTTGATCCCAATTCATCATCAAATGATGATTTTCTTGAACAAATGCTGTCTGCAATCCCTTCTTGTTCATGGGCTGACCCTAAGTCGCCTTGGGACCTTAACCCCCCGACAAACCTCCCTTTTCCCACAAATAACAACTCCTCTTCAGCCAAACCCAGAGACTTGTTTAATGAAACCCCACCATCTAATACTGACAATAATAATGTTGGGTTTCATGATAACTTTGACGAGTCTGTAATTTTGGCTTCTAAGCTGAGACAACACCAGATCAGTGGTGGTAGTGGTGCTGCGGCAGCCGCTAAAATGATGCTACAACAGCAGCTTCTGATGGCTGCTGCTAGAGGCGGGCTCTCTCAAAACGATGACATTGATGTCTCTCCTACTCAGGTGATTTTCATCTTCACTATTATATATTCTGTTTGTGGTTGTTGCTACGAATCAGAGCAATTTTTATAAATTTCCTAGTTGTTATTCTACTTAAATAGTTTTTTTCTTTTCTTTTCACTTGCAGGGAGGAGACGGTTCAATGCAAGGATTGTTTAATGGGTTTCGTGCTGGATCTATGAACGGAACTGTCCGGGCATCGAATCAGTCCATGCAACATTTTAACCATCCTCAGGCATGATTTTAGGTTTTGTATTCGTATTTTGCACACATTAATTTATTTTGTGCAACTGTACCTGAAAGTATTGTTGTGTTACAGGGAGGAGCTATGCAGTCACCGAATTTGGGGGCTCAGGGGGCAGCCACCACAGCTGTGATGAACCAACCTCAAGCAAGTGGCTCAAATGGTGGTGCACCAGCTCAACCTAGACAAAGGGTTAGGGCTAGAAGAGGTCAAGCCACTGACCCACATAGCATCGCTGAAAGGGTACTGTTCTTATTAATCTCTTCTCCCTCCTAGTTACTATTACATATTATAATAAACATTACAGTACCTCTTGGAGCTTTTATGTTGTGCTAAAATGTTTTTTTTTTTTCTTGTGGACAGTTACGAAGGGAGAGAATTGCAGAAAGAATGAAAGCTCTGCAGGAGTTAGTACCTAATGCCAACAAGGTAAGGAAGCTACTTCACAATTTGATTGACCGAGGAACCAAAACAAAAACTGAACTGATTTCTCTTCTAGTAACTGCCTGTCAGATATTTCCCAGTTTCTTCATCTCGTACCTGCCATTGTATTTCTTGAAATTTTGGGTGGGCAGGTGTCGGTAGTTTACTGGGTTGTTTCTTAATTAGGTGTCTATGCTGTGCGTTTTGGAGTTTTCTTACTCTCTTTTTTCCCCCTTTGTGTACTTGGAGAGAAATGAAGTAATAGTTAGTTTGTTGGTCCCCGAATTGTTCTCTATCCAACACCCGCAATGGCAGGCGAATGGATCGGGATATTTAATCTGCTAATTAATTTGAATTTTAAGGCGATAATCATAATCAATTAAATTATGGATTAATAATTCTGTACTGAAGGGGTTTTGTGGAATGACAGACAGACAAGGCTTCAATGCTTGATGAAATCATTGACTATGTTAAATTCCTCCAGCTCCAAGTCAAGGTTCTCATCTTTCTCTAGCTGAAACTTCATTTTTTTTATTTTCAAGTCTCAATTTTATAATTTATAATAATTCAATCGATTCCCATGCTTGGCTGACATATTTTTTCTTAAGATATAATTTTCAAATCTGCTTTTATGATATGTATCTACTTACGGCTAATATTCCATTACTCATTGTCTACTTTTTTATGATCATTGAATTCATTAATAATAACAATAAAGTGTTTTTGCTGCCTAATTATTGTCTCTCTTGCTCTCTTGCTTCTGGGGTACACACAGGTCTTGAGCATGAGCAGATTGGGCGGTGCAGCTGCTGTTGCCCCACTTGTTGCTGACATGTCCTCTGAGGTAATATCTTAAACATCCATGGATGATTTCTCAGATTCAAGATTTCGAGCCCATGTACTAACTCTTTTTTATAGAATACATGTGGAAAAAACGTAAGCATCGTTAGAAACCGAAGACCAACAAAGTTTTTCTCTGTAGTAAAAAAAACCCAGAAAAACCCTAAAAATCCCAACCACACCCACATCTATCACCACCCCACAAGTCCAATCCAAGGTCCCCAAAATCCCTCAATCACCACAACACGACAAAAACAAAAGTAGCACGCGTGCTCTCTTTTTCTCAGACTCCTCATAAAAAACACCATCATAAACAACGTTTGCTGTTTCTTTGTAGGCTGGTGGTGACTGCATCCAAGCCAATGCCAATGGTGGGTCCATCGCACGTACCACTAACGGCAACCAAACGGCCTCAACTAACGACAGCAGCTTAACTGTGACGGAGCACCAGGTGGCGAAGTTGATGGAAGAAGATATGGGCTCAGCCATGCAGTATTTACAAGGCAAAGGGCTTTGTCTCATGCCCATCTCACTTGCAACTGCTATTTCAACGGCCACGTGTCACAACAGGACTTCTGGGATCATCAACAGTCACAACCCGTTACTCCAATCCAACGGTGAAGGGCCAACCTCACCTAGTATGTCTGTTTTGACCGTCCAGTCAGCGACAATGGGTAACGGTGTTGCTAAAGATGCTGCTTCCGTTTCCAAACCTTGATTTTTAACAGCGTTGACTAACCTCGGGGATTCTTACTACTAGAGTGAAATAATAAAAAAGTTGAGGGGGGCAAAGTCAAAGGAGAAAAGAGACGGAGACTGTGACGTGTTGGATTCAACTGCCGTTTCAAAGTCTACGAAAATAGGGGTCTAAAGCATGAGTGGTTGACACGACGCCGTATTTGCGTAGACTTTGGGTAAGCTGACTTCAACTACACCACCAAGTACCAACAACAAGAACAAAGTAACAAGATAGTCCAGATCCCAAGAACATCCTCCTACTGTTGTTATGTTTAAAAAAGGGGTTAGGTTTTGTTACGTTTTTCATTTGCCACTTTAATATATTTTTTTTAATTTCAATTTGGATCTCTCATGATGTCACAAGTACTATTTTAAATTGTTATTGTTGGAATTATCTTTTTTTCTATGAATAATTATGTTATGGATCTCTGTGAGGGGAAGAAGAAGGGAAAAAAAAATGAAGAAGGCAATGGCGATGGCAGCTTGATGATCATGACTTTTTTATTTTCTTGTTAAAAGCTTTTGCTTTAGTTGAACTTTTCGTTAAAGATTAAAGGATAATGTGAATTACATTTAATGTCAACGGCTGTGGCTTTTGGCTTTTGTTTCTAATCATTACAATAAGCATAATATATTGAAAAAAAAAAAAAAAAACCC
>Ga0307517_10010792_pt1 | contig 12737 bp, 12 predicted proteins | sample 23_EM_MG_FD_194515 | JGI IMG/M metagenome (GOLD analysis project Ga0307517, IMG submission 194515) | Populus trichocarpa ectomycorrhiza microbial communities from riparian zone in the Pacific Northwest, United States - 23_EM | ecosystem: Host-associated > Plants > Roots > Unclassified | place...
GGAAGTGATTGAGCAAAACACCTGATATGATCGTTGAACTTTCCATGACTTTCCGCTGACCATGTTGAAACTGAGCGCTGAAGCCTTATGTACGGTTCCGTCTTAATTGGAACAAAGTTCAAAGTTGACTACAGGTCTCGGTAGAACCTATGCTTCGCAGGCGGCTGAAGAAGGCCGAAGAAATGCAGTCGAGTCGCACCTCGCGCGAGGATTCACTCAAAGTCAGCCCAGGACTCCTCGAGGCTGAGGATCTGGCGAGTTATTATTGTATCGTCTAGCCAAATTGGTGATTCAACGGACGCACACCCCAGTTACGGACGTCGAACGTGCGTTCGAGATATAAGGGCAAGCCAGACTTCACCCTGGTTTTCTGAATCACGGTCCAACAGCCATGCTCTTCAGATGGTCATCTACCATCTGTGTCCTCCTTTTTTCCCTTTCTCAATGTCTGGCATGGTCGACGGGCAACACAAGTCTCGAACAAAGTCGCCAGCTCCACAGACACAAATTCAGAAAACACAGAATCCACTCATCCACCATCCTATCGGAAATATCTTCACGTGCAGTGATCAGCACCGATGGCGAAGTCCTCCCACCTTACACTACAATTTATTTTTTCGATCAACTAATCGACCACTCTAATTCATCGCTTGGCACCTTCAAACAGCGTTATTGGCACACTCGAGAGTTTTACCAACCAGGTACATAAAAATCTCACTCGAGAAATCAATACTAAGACAAGACGATAACTATAGGTGGACCAATATTCATCACAACCCCGGGAGAAGGCAACGCTGAACGTTGGTGTCTTCGGTTTTCATCTCATACACCTCACTAACTTAAATCTCACTCCTATAGTTGAAAAAGGCGTGGATTTAACGAACATAACTCTCCAGGGGGCTTTTGCACAGATGAACGGTGGAGCAGCGATTGTGCTTGAGCACCGTTTCTTTGGGCAATCAGATCCGTTCCCTCAAATGAATGCTCAAACTCTCGCTGTTCACAATGTCGTGCAAGCCATAGAAGACCTTGTCTATTTTGCCCAAAATGTTGTTCTCCCCATGCCAGGAGGAGACACTGATGCCATCCGTCCTCACAAGGTCCCTTGGGTCCTCAGTGGTGGGAGTTATTCTGGCGCATTGACTTCTTGGACCCTTAACAAGTGCGTTGTCACAATTATGAACAATTTTGTTCTTGTAAAATTCATTTTCGCTAGGAAACCTGGTATTTTTTGGGCTGGTTACTCGACGTCAGGTGTTGTTCAACCAATTGCGTGAGTGCTCCGCTAGATAATGCATGCCACCTGCAAATTAATTCAATATTCTAGGGATTTCTGGCAATACTTTGAACCCATCCGTCTAAACATGCCTAAGAACTGTTCAGCTGATGTCCAACTCGTCGTTCAGTACGTCGACAAAGTCGTAGCATCCGGGAACGGAACAGCAATCTCGCAGATTGCAGAATACTTTGGTCTTTCGAATGCCAGCAGTGTCGAGGATCTCCTTGGATTCAGTGCGTTTTTATGGTTTTATCACATTGACTCTCCCAGCTCACATGACTCAGTGGGCTTTCCCATCTGGGAATGGCAAAAACTGGTCGCTTCTTCGAGCAAGAATTCTTTGTTTTATCAATTTTGCGATGCGCTTGAAATTTCTGGTGGTCATATTGCTACAGAAGCCGGCTGGGGTCTGGAAAATGCGCTCCTTGGATGGGCTACCTTTATGCGCCAATTGGACGACCCACCCCCCGACGACCCAGACTCTCGTCATACCGACATATCCTGGATGTGGATGATGTACGTGCAATTACGCAATCAGTTGTACAGACCCACAAATCTTATCGGCTTTCTCCACTTAGATGTAACGAATTTGGGTGGGTTCAACGTGGGTCGTCTGACCTCACCCAACCTGCGATCAGCTTCCGACAATTCACCCTGCAAGATTTTGAAGTCAGTTCCCAATAAGTTCAACCTCCCAGTTACCAGGCTCTCACCTGTTTTCAGAACGACTGTCGCCAAATGTTTCCAGGTGCCTTCGCGTCCGACGACCTGATCTCGCGCGTTGCGGCCACTTCAGACACCTACCTCGGTTGGAAGACAACAGCAGATCGTCTTTTCGTCGCCAATGGCAACCGCGACCCATGGCTGTACGCGACACTTTCCGCCCCAACACAGAACTTGCAGAGCACGGACCTTCGTCCGATCCGCCTCTCAGATGGGTTTCATTGTTCGGATTGGTGGATTGTGGAGGGTAGATACAGTGAGTCGGTATACACGGTGCAGCAAGAGGCAATGCAGACGATGAAGAAGTGGATTGGATCTTTCAGTCCAAGAGCTGATCCTGTTGATACTACACCTGTCCTAACAGAGCGCACCCCTCCAAGAATGGGGCACGCCTAAAAGTGGGCATGTGTTGGCCTTCTGCATTTGTTTCGTTGGCTCTGGGATGGTTGTTGTATTAATTACTGTATCCTTCTTTTATCGATGTGACTGAACGTGTGATTCCAATCATTCCATGCTCCAGCATAAAATAACTGCCTAATTAGTTCATAATTCTCTAATTTGAAATCATAAAGCCAGTACTATTGATGGGAAGAGCACGCACGGCTCTCTGGATCAAAGAACCATCGCCTTGAGCTTAGCAAATTCTTCGATCCCTGCCGCCTTACACAGCTTGTGGAACCTCGAATTTTTGTCACCGATAAGCAAAACAGGCCTACGAAATATCGTCGGATTCAACGCAATTAAGCCTCAGTCGACGGGACCCACAAATACCCACACGTGACGAGGAGGGGTCCAATGAAAGTGTCCATCCCTGCCAACTGGTGTAGGGTTAACGCGGTTCCGGAAAAACCATACCTTAGTCATTAAGATGTTTACATGCACCTTGACGGAAAGCCAATATTTGGTATGCGGGTGGCTTCCCAGAGCAGTCCAGACTCGGCCCGGAGGTGATCAATGATCGAACAAACACCTGATATGATCGTTGAACTTTCCGCTGACCATGTACTTCTGAAGCGCTGAAGCCTTAGGTACGGTTTCGTCTTACTTACTTGGAACAAAGTTCAAAGTTGACTACAGGCCTCGATAGAACCTATGCTTTGCAGGCGGCTGAAGAAATGCAGTCGAATCGCCCCTCAGGCTCGCACCTCGCGCGAGGATTCACCCGAAGTCAGCGCAGGACTCCTCGAGGCTGATTGGCGAGTTATGATCGTATCTTCTAGCCAAATTGGGGGTTCAACGGACGCATACTTCAATCATGGACCTCGTTCAAAATATAAAGTCAAGCCAGATTTTGCCCTGGTTTTCCGAATCACCGTCCAACAGCCATGCTCTTCAGATGGTCGTTTACCACCTGCGTCCTCCTTTTTGCCCTTTCTCAATGTCTGGCATGGCCGACTGGTCTGTTATCTACCCCCGAACAAAGTCGCCAGCTCCGCAGACTCAAATTCAGAAAACACAGCATCCACCCACCCACCATCCTATCAGAAATATCTTCACATCCAGTGATCAGCACCGATGGCGAAGTCCTCCCACCTTACAATACAATATATTTTTTCGATCAATTAATCGACCACTCCAATCCATCGCTTGGCACCTTCAAACAGCGTTATTGGCACACCCGGGAGTTTTACCAACCAGGTACATAAAAATCTCCCCCGAGAAATCAATACTAAGACAAGACAATAACCAGGTGGCCCAATCTTCATCACAACCCCGGGAGAAGGCAACGCTGAACGTCGGTGTCTTCGTTTTTCACTTTTACACACCTCGCTAACTTGAATACTCCTATAGTTGAAAAAGGCGTGAGTTTAACGAACAGAACTCTCCAGGGAGCTTTCGCCCAGACGAACTCTGGAGCAGCGATCGTGCTTGAGCACCGTTTCTTTGGGCAATCAGATCCATTCCCGCAAATGAATGTTCAAACTCTCGCTGTTCACAATGTCGCACAAGCCATAGAAGACCTTGTCTATTTTGCCCAAAATGTTGTTCTCCCAATGCCAGGAGGAGATACTGATGGCATCCGCCCTCACAAGGTCCCTTGGGTCCTCAGTGGTGGGAGTTACGCTGGCGCATTGACTTCTTGGACCCTTAACAAGTGCGTTGTCGCAATTATGAACAATTTTGTTCTTGTAAAATTCATTTTCGCTAGGAAACCTGGTATTTTTTGGGCTGGTTACTCGACGTCGGGCGTTGTTCAACCAATTGCGTGAGTCCTCCGCTAGATACATGCTACCTGCAAATTAATTCAATGTTCTAGGGATTTCTGGCAATACTTTGAACCCATCCGTCTAAACATGCCTAAGAACTGTTCAGCTGATGTCCAACGCGTCGTTCAGTACGTGGATAATGTCGTAGCATCCGGGAACGGAACAGCCATTTCGCAGATGGCACAATACTTTGGTATTTCGAATGCCGGGAGTGTCGAGGCTTTCCTTAATTCAAGTGCGTTTTTTATCATTTTATCGCAATGTCACTCGCGGTCCCAGCTCACACGACTCAGTGAAACTTCCCATCTCAGAATGGCAAGAAATGGGCGTTTCTTCGACCAAGACGTCTTTGTTTTATCAATTTTGCGATACGCTTGAAATTTCCGGCGGTTATATGGCGACAGAAGCCGGCTGGGGTCTGGAAAATGCGCTCCTTGGATGGGCTACCTTTATGCGACAATCCGACATCCTGGCTGAATGGACATACGACGTGAAGGACCCAGCCCCCGACGACCCAGACTCTCGTCATACCGACATGTCCTGGATGTGGATGATGTATGTGTAATTTCGCAGTTAGTTGTACAGATCCGCAAATCTTATCGGCTTCCTCCACTTAGATGTAACGAATTTGGGTGGGTTCAACGTGGGTCGTCTGACCTTACCCAACCTGCGATTAGCTTCCGACAATACACCCTGCAAGATTTTGAAGTCAGTCCCTGATAAATTCAACCTCCCGGTTACCAGGCGCTCACCTGTTTTTCAGTACGACTGTCGCCAAATGTTTCCAGGTGCCTTCGCGTCCGATGACCTAATCTCGCGCGTTGCGGCCACTTCAGACACCTACCTCGGTTGGAAAACAACAGCCGATCGTCTTTTCGTCGCCAACGGCAACCGCGACCCATGGCTGTACGCGACACTTTCCGCCCCAACACAGAGCTTGCAGAGCACGGACCTTCGTCCGATCCGCCTCTCAGATGGGTTTCATTGTACGGATTGGTCGATTTTGGAGGGTGGATACAGTGAGTCGGTATACGCGGTGCAGCAAGAGGCAATGCAGACGATGAAGAAGTGGATTGTATCTTTCAGTCCAAGAGCTGATCCTGTTGATACTACACCTGTCATAACAACACACCCCTCCAAGAATGGGGCACGCCTACTGGACGCGAGCATGTGTTGGCCTTCTGCATTTATTTCGTTGGCCCTGGGCTGGTTGTTGCACTAATTACTGTATCCATCTCCCATCGGTGTGGCCGGGCGTGTGATTCCATGCTCCAGCATAAAATAACTGCCTAATGAGTTGATAATTCTCCAATCTTAAGTAAGTCGTGAAGCCAGTACTATTGATGGGAAGAGCACGGCTCTCTGTATCAACGAACCATCGCCCTGAGTTTAGCGAATTCTTCAATCCCCGCCGCCTTACACAGCTTATGGAACCTCGAATTTTCGTCACCGATGAGCAAACCAGGGCTACAAACTATCGTCGGATTCAACGCAATAGACTAAAGTTCCCATCGTACCTGTCAAATTCCACAATTTGCCCTTCATCCATGACCATGATCTGAATAACTATATCAGGAGATATTCACCGCCTAGCTTGTAGCACAAACCCGGTCGTAGTCAATGACGGTCCTCAGCCTATGTGCGATGGTAATGATTGTACTATCTGCAAATTCTCTTGAGGTGCATGAGTATGTAAACATTCCTCGTTTTACGCAGTGAGACTTACTGGCGAATTGTCGTGCTAATGATCTCGTCCGTGGCATAATCCACGCTGATAGAAATGGGTTGATGGAAATATTCAGGTGTATCTAGCTAGAATACCCCTCACCTTGCCGTCGCCTACCAAGAAGCATAAAGACGTTCTTAGTTCGCGGTTACTTTTGATGTAACGCCGAGAAAGCTGACCTCATCCATGAGCAATACTTTGGACCTACGAAGGAGAGCCCTGGCCATGCAAAGCAATTGCTTCTCCCTGGTGCGACGCCGTCAGCCAACTTCTCAAGACAAAGAAGAAGAAAAAAGGCAATTGTTTACCCAGTAGAAAAGTTATCTCCGAGTTCCGAAACTGGCGTGTCCAAGTTCGCAAAGACGGAAACATTTTCTCCTGGGATTAATGCAGACTGGGATTGACCAGATTTCAGCAGGTTAACGCGCCTCAGGGCTTCGTACTTTCGTATAACATGAGGAAGGTGCCCTGAATCCGGTAAAGTGGAGCAAGATACGCACGATTTCTGCGTCGTCGTAATCTCCAAAAATATCCAGGGAAGAGCGCAAAGTACCACTCAGAAGAACCGGATCCTCTGGATATAAGTGTGTTGAATATTTTCCACTTCGAAACTGATGCAAGACTCACGGGGGACAATCGTCAATCTACTTCGTAGATCCGTCAGCCCGATCTTTGCAATGTCCACGCCGTCGATCAGGATACGTCCTTCCCGGGCTTCCACAAACCTCATAAGGGCCAGTCCAACCGTGCTTTTACCTGAACCAGTACGACCAATGAGTCCGACTTTTTCACCTGGCTTCACTTCGAACGTCAAGCCATGAAGAACGTCTGGCAACTCTGGCTACAAATTTATGTGGGATCTTAGTTTGCGACGCAAAGAGTGTGTCTTATCATATGGCTTACCGCGTATCTCACAGAAAGATTTTCACAACGGATTGAACCGGAGGTTGGCCATGCAGCAGGAGGTCTAGGTTCAATGTATTCTGGCGGTTCAGTAGGCAAGTCAGAATATTCTTTGATGCGCTCCAGTGCGACCTGCCAGCGTAAAGTCAACACTCAGACGAGCCTCGACTTCAAATGCGGGACGGACCATAGTTTGCTCAACGTCGATCCACCGCCTGATCTGGAGAGAAAGAATGAACACTAGTGAGAGACTTCCCAAACTTCACAGCTTACAAGCCAATACAGCTAATGTTTATTCCATGACATTTAGACATTAATAGCCTCGGAACGTGATCAATGAGGCACGTACATCAAGGGACAATGTTGAAGCGAAAGCGAGAGCAAGCCCAGCCCAGGATGCGTCGATGGTGGGGTTCAGGAGGATGATTAATGCCAGAAATCCAACCAGGGCCCCCGTCATCATTTGGAACCGGACATTTAGCCAGCGGTTCACTAGAGAGAGTTGGCTCTAAATTTTTCAAAAGTCAGGATGTTGACTCACATCCAACCGTCCAATAAGCTGGGTTCATGTTCTATAATGCTTCATGAGCCAATGACTCCCATGTATCATCCCTGATTACATACCGTGTCAGCGCATATTATCATATCCTTTAAAAACTTGGTTGACATTCCAAATGCACGGATAACTGTAAGGCCCGAAATAGTCTCTCCATAGATTGAGAAAAGAGGGGAGCTGGTAATCGATGCTATACCGTGGCCCTTATAATAAGTGAAAGTGAAAAGTGGGTATTTTACCACTCACATAACCTTCGTATGTCTCGCGCAACGCGCCCAAACATCTTCGAATGTTGTCACATTAATTTCAAGAAAAACATTTCATCAATTGAAACCCAAACCTGGGCGACTTTGATAGGTGTGAGGATAATTAACGAGCGGATAGCACGATGACTTACTTAAGAACGCAGTGCCGAGGGCCAGTAACGATGCAATAAGGAGTGGCAAGCCTCCAACAAATGTCAGAGTCAATATCGTTAAAGTGACGCTGATGACGATCATCAACGATCGACCAAGTTCGTTGGGTAGCTCATTGTCGACGGCTTAAAACAAGTCCGTTCAGGGTCAGACAACTTTGAAACGACTAGGGGTTACGAACCTTCGAAATCTTTACCAAAACGGTTGAGGAGCCGTCCTCGTGAAACAGTGTCATGGAATCGTATGTTGGCAAAAAGGACAGTCTCCAAAAGTTCTAAGTTTGGTCAGAATATCGAAAAGTGGTTGCATCTCAGCGGGAGCTCACTCTCGTACAGAACTTTTGAAGCATGGATAGACCCTGAAACTAAAAGCCTTGTGATTATGGACTGAAAAGGGGCACAGACAGAACTTTACAGAGGATTAGCCAACGGAGGATTTTAATTGTGATTTCTGTTGAAAATGTGATCAGACGGGAGAAGGACCAACGCGCGTTCATGAATACCCAATATTACGATCTATATTCCAATGATTAGGGCATTGTACACGAAGTTCTGATAAAAGGACTTACTCCGGCGTAGACGCTGAGGAAGAAACCAGCCTTTTCTGGCGGAGCTTCCGACGCAGACCAAATTCTACATGGAGCATGGTCAGCGAGATCATCAGGAGTAAAACTGAATGGCACACACTTGAGCCATCCGTTCTCCCAGACAGGTGACAAGGAGCTGAGGAGCAATACAACCCAAAGGACTAACCAAAAAAGGTAGTTCCCATTTGCTCGTATGTATAAGAGCCAAACACCCGTGGATATTCTGCCCTCAAAGCGTTTTTCTTCTTTAATGAGCTTACGTGCTTCGGCGTTCCTTTTGGCTGCAGGTTTCCCATTGACATTCGTCGCGATGGTGACTTCACCTTGGGATGAGGATTCAGAAAGAACGTTCGTCGTTATCTCCTCCACTTTCTTTTCGGCCTCTGGAGCTTCCTTGTGGGCTGGGTTCGACACAAGGATCGAGTTCATGGCAGCCGACCCCTGAAATTTGGCCCATGGACCTGAGAAGCTTACTCTGCCGCCATCCAGAGCAAGGATAAGTTTGGAGTCCGGCCCACAAAGTTGAATATGATGAGAGACGAGAATTGTTGTCCGGCGATGCATCAATTCACTCTTGAAGCAATGGTTCCAGAGGTGGTTAGCCGTGTGGGCATCGACTATCATCTAATTGGATCTGTCATGAGGAGAAAAAAGGAAAAAAAAACCCACCAGCAGACAGGACGTCATCGAGCAACAGGATGGAAGCTCTCGAATACACCGCACGGGCAAGCGAGACTTCATACATCTGTCAATGCTATGCCTGGTGAGAAAAGGTATAACTTGCGTACTTCTTGCTTTTTGGCCGCCTGAAAGATTGATCTACATGCAAAATGTTTGAGGCCGGAGTAGAAATGAGCGCGAATAAACACCACTCACTCCGTGCTCTCCAACTTCGCTTTCATCTCCATCCTCGAGGATGTTCAGATCATGGACCAATGCACAGGCCTTGCACACGAAAATGTGATCAAGATATAGATTGGGGCTTTTTACCTTTAACACACCTCGAGGACAGCGTCGTAACGCTCGGAATGATAGGGCAAACCAAATAAGATGTTTTCTTGCAAGGCACATGAGAAATGTTGCATATGGTTGAAGACAGTAAGGCACCTTTTATGCTTTGGTTTCGAAGCCATGGCGTCTACATGGATTCCATTAGATCAAATAAAGACCTGGACAAGTCGGCGTTTTACTTGTGGAACGTATGCACAGATCCCATCCATGATCCAGGGTTCTGTCGCATCTACTTTTGACAGGGACGAATACGAATCTGGGGCCGAACGCGGACAAAGGACCTGGCCGGCAAGTACGTCTACCTCCCCTAATAAAGCTGCAAACTAATCAGCCATCGCGAGATAGTAGGAGATAAGGCTAGCTTGCCTAATAAAAGGAGGGTCTTTCCAGATCCAATCCTCCCACAAACAAGAGAGAGTTCGCCTCGAGGGAAAGTCGTACTGATGTCAATGAGCGAGAAACCGTTACCTGGTGTCTCTCTCTCTGATAAAGCTGGTCGGATCTTGGGCCATCCCACTGTGGCAGATTGGAAAGTGACGTCGAGAACCTGCTGAGTTGGATGTTCGTCGGGTGCCTGTACTTCTGCAACGTAAAGGTATTTTTCAATTCTTCTTAGGGACACGAATGCCTGTTACAATGTTTCTTATTGGTAAAAAGTAGAATATGGAAGGACGGGCATGAATGTACCTGAAGAACCGTCACAAAGAATTCAGGAAGCCCGTTGAGATTGTACTTGATCTGCCCAAAGACTATTGGCACGAATTAATCTGGTCATTGAGTGCAAAGTAGGAAGTTATGCTACGCACTGATAATCTATAAAACATGCTTATGGATTACACAACCCATTCAGGAAAGTGGATTTCTCGGACGTACCGCCGTGAACGCAATGGAAGGAGTCAATTCTTTTCCGCGTATCACTGTGAAGTGCCAAAAACAGCCCAGTGCAAATATCAACGGGGTGGAATTCCTACAAATAAATTTGTCAATGATTTTGATCCATACTTGATTTATTGATTACCCTAGGGAATCCCACAGGGTCTACAAGCTAATTTTCAGCACTTGTCAGAGATTGTTGGTAGACGAGTCTACCTCAAGGAGAAATATCTTCTTCTGGTATTTGAGCTCCCGCATCCTGACGTCCAAAATTCGTTTTTCAAAGCTTCGCTCCCAAGCCATGAACTACAGTTCAGCGTCAGAAATGTCATCATTACCCCTGGCACTCAAATGAATTGGGGACCTTAATCATACGGATGGCCCCAAGGAACTAAGCAACCTACTTCAGTTCCGTGATCTGGATTTTTTATGGAAGCAAAACGAACCTCATTAGTAAGAGCAACGCGCTCGTCACGGCACAACATGACCATTTTTGGGAGATAAACAACTGAATGCCCCGCAAATTGGTTCAAGGGTGTCATGAGCGTTGTGATACCCAACCCAACGAAAGTAGAGACTCCTAAGGAACGCCCGTTCAGTACAAAAAAGTGGAGGAACTGTAGGCTTTATCGTCGTACCGAGTAGGTTGTACAACATGTACGTCCCGATGCTAGTTCCAATCGCAGCATCTGCCAAACACCTGGGTAAGGCTAGGCAGCAATCACATACAAAAGCAAGGCAAAACACCTGTTAGAGAAAATATAAGCCTTGCAAGTTCACGAGCACGTCCAACGTCGGTAGTCATCAATGTCATGACCTCGGCCTTGCTCGAAAAGTCCGTCGAAATTTCGGACTCCTCAGACGGTGATGCATTCGTGTTGGAAGGTACATCCTTCCTGACCAGTGTTTTCGTGTAGAGGAGCGTGTTCAGCTGAAGGGTGAGGTTGGTCCTCAAGTTGCTGCTGGATAATGAGAAGAGTTGAGCATGAGCTAGCGGATAATTCGTGAGGATCAAGAAATGCAAGGAAGGAAATCAATCTCACATAGCACAACCACGAAGTGCCCTACAAATATCCCGGTAACATGAAACCAGCCCCAGGAGGTGTCTTTGCGCTGAGGGTCGGTCTCAATGTATTTCAAAAAGAACTGGATGAAAGCGATTGGGGCGTAATACGTGGTTGCCGCCAGGACCGACAGGAGCTGGATAGTGCACACGAGCGTGAAGTTGATTCGGAGGAGTTGATAAGCTAATTCGTATCCGGAACCTAGCTTGCGGAGACTTTCGAACGGAAGCTTGATAGAACGCCTGGCATATCTGATCTGGGACAGATTTACGACGGCTCGCAGGCGAGCTGGGAGAATGGGCAGTTCATCGAACGAGATCAGTTTTTTCGGGCCTCCAAGCATGAAGACGGTGCCGGCGTAGGAAAAGAACAGTTTGCCGAACAGGGAGACCGCTTTGTTGCATAGGTTATAATCTGGTTTCAACAAAATTGCGATGAACGCACCGTGTTCCCCCGAAACGTTTTCCTTGGAGATTTTCCCAGACGTTGACAAGGCCTTTGGGACGTAAATTCTTTCCAATGGATAATGAGTTGGAGGGGCATTCGGAGTGGCGAGCACGATTATCCAAGACAAAAAGCTGCAAATAAAATCGATAGTCGAAGTACCAACACGAGAAAGGTCCAGTCCAGTTTCAGAGACTCCGCCGGAAATTGGGATTAAAGAAACTGCACCCATCGAAAACACTTGAATCGTCAACAAGAATGACAAGTGAGCGATTGCGCGGCTATGGTAGTGGCTATTGGAACGAGACATCTCAGAGATTATGATAACCAGAAAACAAATCGACACGAAAAAAGGAGGTACGGCCTTAAGGAGGGATGGAAGGTGGCACGGCAGCCTGTGGCCACAGTATGACGATAGGTTGTAGCACCAATTGACGGTGGTTAATCCTTGCAAGAAAAGCAATAACAATTTCTTTCGGTATAGCTAGGTAGACAGTATTTTGAGTGTCGATAAGTGGATATTCGGATTATGGAAATACCTTTTTCCAGAAAGGACCTTCAGAAAACGGAGTCCCATCCTCGAAATCCTCTACTTTTGCTGCGTTAAAAGGGTCGTCTTTCAGCCCCGCGACGACAACTTCGGGTGGAGACGACGAAAAAAATCCTCCAAGTTTCGAGAATACGGGAGTAAACAGATTCAACACACTGAGAGCTGTAAGTACAGCTATGAAATTCGTGATTTCTGTTTCGAACGGTCTTGCATCCATCGATGGCGTCCTGTGTCTTGCTGAGAGTGCGTGGGATTTTCTTACCTGACGGTTTTCCGGGAGATGCGTATCGACCTGCACTATGGGGTGTTGCCGTCGCACTTTATAAGGTAATTCACGTCACTGCAAGTCCAATTTTGACCACAGCAGAAGATAGTCGTCGGAAACAATGAGTTGCGAGT
>Ga0307517_10010793_pt1 | contig 12736 bp, 12 predicted proteins | sample 23_EM_MG_FD_194515 | JGI IMG/M metagenome (GOLD analysis project Ga0307517, IMG submission 194515) | Populus trichocarpa ectomycorrhiza microbial communities from riparian zone in the Pacific Northwest, United States - 23_EM | ecosystem: Host-associated > Plants > Roots > Unclassified | place...
CACTACAGTTGATATAGAATAAACTTGAAGAAAAAAAAGTTGGAAAAAGTGGGAAGTGCGCATAAGCTGAAAAGTTGCGCGGAAATAATAAGTAAGAGATAAGTTCAAATAAGTGAAAAAAGCGATCATTTTTTTTTTTTTTTTGAAGGGTTGACATTGTTAAGTGGTCATACTACATCAGGTACAGGCCCTACACGGGCTGTTTACTGGGAAGGGTTTTTGTAACTACGATTGAGACTGATATGGGCGAAACCTTGGCCCCACCAACACCGGTGGGTAGAACTACGAAAAAAATAAAAAGATGAGTCGAGAGACACTGGATGCAATGTCCAGACCAGGAGGGGGCATGGATTCACTAATCACGCCCCCCTGGAGAGGACCCAGTGTCGGGGTCGGCAGAATATGCCCCTGTCGAATGTGGGCACTGACTATACCTGGAGAGGTCGGGTGTTTGGGGTAGGATCACAGGTGATCCAGGCAGATCGGAGACGATCCGCGGGGGAGGGGCTGACCACCAGCCCCATTGATGATTTAGAGAGCCTTTTACGGTGGATCCAGGTCCCCTGCATGAGACCCTCCATCGACGCCCCACCTCGAGGATGAGGGGTCAGTCCGTGGGAATGTTACCGGATTGATGTGGTAACAAACCAAGGCGCGGTGAAAAAGCGATCGTGAGGTTTGCTGATGCATACTCCCACACATCGTTCCGTATGTTTCCCCACGCCTCATCGACACCCTTGATCTACCCTAGAATTTCTCGTATTGACGAGATCGTTCTCGCCGCACTGAACCTGAATCACCCTCCCATCGTTCATCAGTGCAAACAAATATGCAGTTCTCCTGTTTCCTTGTCGTCACCCCCCTCGTTTCCTCACCTTGTCACTTCTTTTCTTTTCATTCTCCCCATTCGTTGTTGTAGTGTATGTAGAAATTCAACTGCCGTGGTGTCCGACCTCTTTGCAACGGTGGGATATACTTAGTCGCGTGATCGCCGAGTTTTTCATGTAGTGCATGGCAAACCACGACGGCGGCGTCTCCCCTCGGTTCCGGGAATTTTGATTGCACAAACGGCCTAACGTTGCTAACGCGTGCAAGATAATCCAAGACGAAACGTGGGCCGGAACAAGAAGGTCGTATCCGCAAGAGTCGTGGGGTATCTTCTCCCTGAACTCCACGCTCGGTGTCATATCCTCGAGGATCGACCTCGCGCGATATTATCGAAGAGGTTGTGCCGTCGATGAACATGATATTGTCTTCGAGGCGGGTCGACGGCACAGAGACTTCCTGATTCGTGGGTGTGCGTTAGGTTGCTGCCCTATGTTGTTTAATGTCCCAGATATTTTGAGGTTGGGACGCTCGCCGAGTGGTACACCCCGCCCTCCTCGTCCCTTCGCGTCCGCTGTTCAGCTTACTACACCTTCTCTAGCCGGCTACTTACGCTCGATCAAGCTCTTCCGCGCGCCCCCGACGGTTTTCGGTGCGTGATCGAACGGGCTTATTCTGTGATACACCACTCAGGCAGGACGCCGAACTATAACGCGAGAGCAAAAGTCTACGTGGTACGAGTGTTGTCATTGAAATGACTCACTTTTGGATGGGTCGGCGGAGCGGAGGTTCGGGGCTAATGGGAAAATCGCTATGCTGAACGAGGTATGTGCCATTGTTACGGCCTCCATCGTTATTGATTTTCCTCACCCAGGATTCAGATGCATTATGCTCCTGGTGTTGTGGTCGTCCTAAGGAAGTTTGGACTTGGAGATCTCTCCCCGGCTCTCGAGGCAGTTAACGGTGTCCACGAGATTTGGAATCTACTCTCGTCAGAATAGTCTCCATTATAGTTTTGACTGTTTGGATCTGTAGTTCGAAGGTACCGACAAGGCGTGCTATTCAGAGACCTTCCACTCATCCCGACCGAGCACGTGTGGAGCCCAATTGTTACAAGGTCTGCGTCTCCGACACGGGCATTGAGGGATACACCCACCGTCCAGAAACGTCCATTTCTGGTACTCCGGTACTAGTCGACTTTTCTTCAAACCACGAGGGCGCGCCACCTTCTTATCCCAAGCTACTTGCTCTTTATGCGACGTGTGGTCGGGTCGGACACTCGTCTGGCACCGCCTCTATGTCTATCTGGCGATATATTATTCTTGATCCGCGATATTGGACAGATCGCCCATGACGAAAACACCCCCACACGGCTTGTCTGCGCTGGATACTTTGCCGGTGCGGAGCCGGCACGGCAGGGGAAGGAAATCAAATGGTGACCATACGAGTCGCTCTTTGTCGCGATCGCCGGAGATGCTGGATCGCCGGAGATGCTGGGTGCTCAAACCTATAGCCTCTCCTATCACGTAACAAGTTGTTGCGCCTGCTTCGACTCCCTGTTCCCCCACTTCCACGCAGAAGCTAAATTCCACCCACAGCTGCGCATTGTGGGGGAACTACCCCATGTTGGGTTTTTTGCGAGTATCCCGTGATCATAGCCCCAGACCCCGCCCGACTAGGGCACCCTCGTACCGAGGTTAAAATTCCTCTGGCAGAGTTCCGGGGGTTAGATGGCCACACAGCCGTTTGCATAAGGCGCTTGCTCTACAGGAGTATCTTCATTCTACCTGCTGGGTTTCATGGTATCACCTCACGGGGCTGAGATAATTCACATTGTTCGTGGTCCTGTTCTTCCTTACGATGCAACGGGCTAATGGCAGATTCGTTGACAATCAGAAGCCATATCCCGGTTGTCATTTTGATTCTGTAACCCTCCACGGACGCGCTGTGGAGGTCAACAAATGGGACGGATCATACTCCTTGACATTCCGGATAACGCCAGCCGCCGTCGCTTGGACCTAGGTCCTCCGTAGATGAACATCCTTCTGCTCGAAGTGGGGGTCATAAGTGGGATCCTCACAGACATAGCCTGTCGATCTCCGTACCGTGTCGTCCGATCTCTCTACCGATTCCCATGACTTTGGGTTGGGCGCGTCCAGCGCAAGCTTTGGGCTGTGCTACGTTCCTCGCTAACGCCCTACAGACCATGGACAACTGAGTCCCCATTGATGACTTCTCAAGTTGAATACGGGGCAATGTTGCCCCATCACGACCGCTGGCTAGCCCGTATTGGGAACCGGCATGTGTGAAATTGGCCTGCCTCGCGGACGATAATCACCCCTTCGACCCGTGTAGCTATATCATACGTGATCCATTGGTATAAAGGAGTTAGGTCCGACGATCCCCAACCTCACCAGCTGCCCGTCAGACTTCTACTACTATGGGGATCCAATCACGGACTCGACCAGGTTCGTCTCGACAAATCTTGAGGCCGGAAGCACTGATGATCAACGGAGGACACACGATAGCTCGCGTTTCACTTGCCTTCCTCCTCGTGTTTATGGTGTGCTTAGCGAGGGTTGGCGCCGTGAATCTCAAACAATGCGGTGCGAGGCTGCAAGCTGCCCAACAAAGCGCCTGGAATGCGACAAATTCTACAAGTCCCGCTCCAGTGTTGCGTCTGTCGTACAGGGAGTGCGTGAACGAGTGTGGGGGAGGAATTGGAGATATAAATTGGGAGGGATTCTCGCAGACTTTCGGGGCATGGTTCTTACCATGGATCGCCCTCATGTTCCAAATTCCATTTGGTTCCGAATGTATGTGGTTTCCCGACATCTCCTTACCTTCAAGGATGCTCAAAAGACGTTTCCAGACCCACTAGAGGACGTCCTCAATTTTTTCATGACGGTGGGGTCCCCTGCGCTCGCGTCCTACTCCCTCCAGATCACACACCTCAACAGTCGTTGGCTCCGCAAAGCGTTCCTCGATCTCGAATACCCTAACTCTGGGGCCATCCCAATTGTGATTTCCGCATTTCAACACGTCCCAATTCGGATCTCGTCCTACCCAAGCCTCCTCACTTCCCTCATCGTCCTCCCGCAGAACGATGGCTACTGGGACCTCCTTCTCAGAGGAGTAGAGAAAACTAGACGATGGTCAATCCCGCTAGTCATGGGCTTCATCTGGGTCGTCTTTTCCATCCTCTTGACCATCATTGATTCCTTCTATGCGCCTCCATCCAGCGACGTGGGGTACGCGGTCGTCGCTACCTGGACCTACCTCCTTCCTCTCATCATGGGTTGGTTGCACGTCGGGTCTCAACCTGAGCCAAACCACCTGAGGGAATGCCTGGATGCTGCGAATCAGTTGTCTTGGGTGGCTACCGACGAGAGGGATAGCCCCGTTCTGGCTTGGAGCATCGCTGGGCGGTCAACCCAGGCTATCGAGTTTATGAAGGGGGATGCGGACCCTGCGAGGAAGGACGAACTCAGGACGGTCCCGGTGTTCAACTACTCCCGGGCATTCGTTTGGGCTTTAAACGCCCATAACGTCCTGTCGCTGGCGAAGAACGCTGCGGCAAAGGCAGAACAGCGGATCCCAGTCGACAACCACGGGCCAGGGCGGGGAGCGGTATGGGTGGTGAGCGATCCTGGGAGTGTGGCGAGGGAGAATCGACTCGGAACGGACGAGCAGGTTATCAAGTATTGTACGGAAAGCACCACGCCCTTTGAAAGGGTATTCGGAGCGCCGAGTCCCGTCGTTCCACCAAGCCCTGTGTCTCCTCACACCCCCAACACTCCTGCCGCCCTATTACCACTCTACCCACCACGCGGGATCGCCGGGAAACCTTCACGATGGGCACCGGGGATCTGGAGTCGAGTAGTATTTGCCACACTATTCGCTCTCGGATTACAGTGGGGTACCGTTGGAGCTGCCGTCCTCATCCATTACTGGAAGCCTCCCGTCGGTTTCGGCTGTCGCGCCATGTCGTTCCTCATGTATGGGGTTGCGGCGACGCTGGCATTTTTCCTGTGCCTGGCGTCGACCATCCTCGCCCACGTCTCTCGACCACAACATGGTCCGATATATTGGCATTCCTGGTCCCAGACGTATCTGAATGGAGGGGCAGTGCTCTGCGGATATATGGGCAAGGGTCTGGCCATCGCGTCTGGCACCGGAATTATGGTCGTGTGCTTCTTCCAGACCTCTGGGGCGTTCAATAACTGTTATTGCGCCTCAGTAACGTCTGATAAGGGAGTTCACGATGTCGTCTTTTTGACGATAAACTACGTGATTGGGCCGAGTATCATCAAGGTGTGGATTGGTGGGTTGGTCCTAACGTTCTCGGCCGCAATTCTGTTCGGGTTCTCTATATACCTGGGTACACCACCCCGTCGATAACCTATTTTCCTTCCCTTTTGTACTTGTCCGTTGCATGTATATTTAGCCAATCAATACCAGCTGGGGATTTCCATTGCCAAGGCGGAACAAGCGAACGGCTAACGACCTCGGGTTTGGAAACGGACACGGGCCCGGGCTGTCCGTAGTGGAAGGCCGACGATCGAAATGACCAAACCGGTCACGCAGTCGTTGGGCTCCCGCGAGGCCATCCTGTGCGTCACCTGCCGACCGAACAAACATTCATTTGCTCTTTACTCCCATCCACCATACCCACGACTCCCTCTCCTCCGCTGAGGGACCAGTACTGCAATGGCTCGAAGCCTCGCCACCCCCATCTTCGTCGCCGCTCTAATCATCAACCTCCTACTCCTCTCGCAGTCGAGGCTAACGAACGTAGCCGTTCAGCAACATAACGTTCAGGATTTGGGGTCGGGGTCGACTTTGCCCGGGAGGTGGCTCTTCGCCAGGGATTCCGATGGGTCTGGAGAGAACGTGCGTCCACATTCACCCACCTGATTTCTTTGAATTTCGTCGCTTACTGAACGTTCGAATCGCTTCTGTCCGACCGGTTTTGCCCCGGACGCCGAACCTGTTGACATCACCAGTGTAGGCCCACCACGTTGCCCCTCGAGGATCAATGTGCACATGTCAAGGGGGAATGCCCAGAATCAGATTCCTTCCTCTCGATCCGATATACCGAACGATACTTCTGCGCCAAACCTGAAGCCCGACCATGGACCTTCGCGGGCCTCGTCGTCTGGCTCATATTCCTGTTCTCAACAATCGGCATCAGTGCCTCCGACTTCTTTTGCCCAAACCTCGCTACGGTCGCTCAAACTCTCGGACTGGACGAAAGCGTTGCCGGAGTAACGTTCCTCGCGTTCGGAAACGGTAGTCCTGATGTGTTCTCGACCTTCTCCGCTATGCGGAGCAATACCGGAAGTTTGGCCGTTGGAGAGTTGTTCGGGGCTGCTTCTTTCATTGTGACTTGCGTCGTGGGTTCCATGTGCATCATTCGGCCCTTCAAGGTGGAACGGTTCCCGTTCTTGAGGGATGTCGGGTTCTTCTTCATCGCCGTCACTTTGGTCATCACTGTCCTTTGGGACGGTAGACTCCACTTGTGGGAGACTTTGACCCTCGTGGGGCTTTACTTCACTTATGTGTGCGTGGTGATTATTGGAAGTTGGTGGGACAGGAGGCAGGAAGCGAGGAAAGCGCACGAGGCCATGATAAGGAACGAGTACAGTGCGGAGGGGGTGCCTCAAATCGCGTACCACGATGATCTCTACCTGGATGAACCATACCAGGATGAACGTAAGCCAGCACTGCTTCTCGGGTCCGTCACTCAGGGCTGAGGGAAATTCTAGCCTCCATTATCCCCACGCCTGAGGAACTCGACTCCTCGCAGACCTTGATGCCATCAGCAACTCTCATGAACTGGACACCGTCCGGCCGGCCTCGAGCAAAGTCACAACCTGGACCACCCCGTATTCAAACAGATTTCACTGCGCGATTCAACACCGTCCGTCGCCATTCAAGGACAAGCTCTCCCTCGCCTGCGCCGTACCATTCCCCCTACCACCGCCGCCCCAGTATCTCACACCAGATGCCTTCGTTTTCGCTGATCGGCGCCTTGGAATTCCGACAGGTAGTGGCCTCGTTGGCAAGTCAAGCCGCCGGTGATCCTCTCAATCTCCACCTTTACCAAGAGAGTCCCTTGACGCCATACGTCAGGGGACACTATCCCCACCATCATTTCCATTCGTTGTCTCGGCCTCGATCACCTGATCAGGATCCATGGGATACAGCTGCAGGGGGCGTCCAATTACACGAGCGTTCGCCCCACATCTCCCCTACCGCCAGTGTTGAGAGATTGGATCAGATCATCTTCCCATCTAACGCAGCTTCAGAAGCCGACACAGTGTCACATCAGTTTACACCTCCTTCAAAACGACAGAGGGTAAAACACGCATTATACCGGACGTGGCACACACTCTTCCCTACTCTTCACCACTTCTGGGACAAGAGTTTCTTGGGGAAGACCGTTGCCCTGTTCGCTGCTCCTGCAGTTATGGCCCTTACCATCACATTACCCGTGGTGGTGACACCATATGTAGCTGAAAAATCGACAGAAAAGCTTTCTGCAGTTGACACTGGATCCGCGGATTCTAGGCTGATCGACTTTGAAGAGGAGGGAGTGGAGGCGGGAAGAGCGTTGATTGCTGAGGAAGAGGTTGTAGAGGAGTTACACGAGCTAAAATACAATAAATGGTTGATGGCGGCACAATGTATATTTGGGCCCCTATGGTGTGTCGCGGTATTGTTCGGTGAGTCCATCGTTACCTGTGATGCGTAAACTGCTGCTAATGGTTGGGGTTAGATGGCGCGAAACACGAGATGTGGTTGTTGATTGCCACCGTCATCGCCGGTACCGTAGTTGCGATCCTCGTTCTCATATTCTCTACGCATGGAGAACATTCAACTATGCGTAGCTTGCGCTGTTCGATGGGTTTTTTCGTCGCTATCATTTGGATCATGGCCATCGCGGATGAGGTCGTTGGCGTCCTCAGGGTTAGTTGCCTCCATTGACTTTTTACTTCACGAGTTCTTGTTTTGACCCTCTGAATCTATCAGGCATTTGGATTCATATTTGGACTGTCAGACGCCATCATCGGTCTCACCATTTTTGCTGTTGGCAACTCTCTCGCGGACTTCGTTGCAAACATCAGCGTCGCAGTAAGTTGTTCAGCCCCACCACATCTGTGTCCCGTGTTTACGTACCTTTTCAGGTTTTTGCCCCCCTCATGGGTTTCGCTGCCTGCTTCGGTGGTCCCATGCTCAACATTCTCCTCGGAGTGGGCATCTCAGGCTCCTACATCATTTCAAATTCTGCCAAACCATACGACCTTCCTCTCTCACCAACACTCCTTGTCGATGGGTTCGGTCTGCTGGCGATCCTGCTCATGACCGTCGTGGTGGTACCGTTGAACGGGTTCCATCTGACGAGAGCGTGGGGCATCTTTCTGATTTGCTGTTACGTGGTTTTGGTGACCATCACCATCGCCGTCGAGTTGAAGGGAGGTTCTTTGATTTGATCACCCAAGTCTGCATGGTTATCCCGGGTGGAAGACGCCAGTCATCCATATGGACAGAGTTTCCTCCACAATTCTCATTTCACCCCCGTATCTCGTCTTTTTGTTGTTATGGCTCTATTCTGTTCGAATGTTCTCGCAGGACTTATGCGCTCACGCGTCTTAGTTGCGTTGCCTCGTGTTTTCACCAATTGTTGGTATTGTGTGGTATCTAGTATTCTCTTCTGTCGTTTCATCATTCCTAGTCTCCGTCCATCTCATGTAGCTTATAAGGGTTTTCTTTTCGAATTGGATATGTCATCTGACTACTTTGGATATCACTATGTGGATCTGTGTGGTTATCACAATTACAACTTGGGTTTCGGACTCGATTCTGCCTTTGCCAGATCACGCAACTGCCTTCGTAAGATCTTCCCCGCCGGGCTCTTTGGAACTTGGTCTATGATGACCACGCCTCCCCTAAGGAATTTGTATTTGGCCACACGACCTTGGACCCACTCCTGTATCCCCTTGGAGAATGCCGCCGTCTCCGCACCCGGTTGTGGTTTCACCTTGGGAACGACGTATGCCCTGGAGGAAAGGGGGGTTAGGGTACCCCACGGGAGGTAATTCTACAAGTACGAAACGGGAAAACGAACCTCGGTAGTTCAGTGGCCTTCTCCTCGGAGTGTACCCCAATGACCGCCGCATCGAGGATGTCAGGGTGTTGCAGCAATAGCGCCTCCAGCTCCGCCGGGGGAACTAAAACGCAACGATGGCTGGTTAGGATATGTACATCTCGGAGATGTACAAGCGTACCTTGGAAGCCCTAAACGGAAAAGGTTAGCATTCAAGAACCCGAATTGTGGGAGGGGGAAGTTAGGGAAGGTATTACCTTGTACTTGATCAGCTCCTTGGTTCGGTCTATGATGGTATAGAACCCTTCAGCGTCGCGAGTACACACGTCTCCGGTCTTGTACCACCCATCAGTGGTAATTGAGTCTCTTGTTGCCGTGGGGTTATTCAGGTAACCCTAAGCAGGCATGGAATCAGACTCATACGAGGCTTCGCCAGTCGCTTACCTTCATAACCGTTGGACCACGTAGCCACAGCTCGCCAGATTCACCGGGTCTCACGTCGACGTTGTTATCCGCAACCAGCCTCGCTTCAAGGTTCGGGAGAAGGATGCCGACTGATCCAACCTTGGACAAGAACTGATCAGATGGCAAAGCGTGGGTGGTGGGGGACATCTCTGTCAAACCGTAGCCTACGTAGGGGTATGAGGGTGAACCACCGAACAGAGGGACGTAAATCGTTGTTAGCTAACCTTGCACGATGGTCGTATTGGCTCCAACGGATTTCAGCTTATTATGAGTGGCCTGGACGAGTGAAGCACCAAGCGGCGCAGCACCTGAAGTGGCGCCAGTGTTAGCACAACACCCCACGAAGGAAGACGCAAGCCGGCGGGCGTACCTGACAAGAGGACTCTCAAGGTTTTTAAGTTGTACTTGTTTGTCGCTAAAGGAACAACCATTCGTCAAGAAAACTCCGTGCTGTCCAACTGTCGTGTACAACTCGTACCGGGGTGGTGCAAGATCGCGAGACATACGGGCGGAACTATGAGCGCAATTGACACCTTGTGGTTCTCGATGTTTCGACAGAACACATCAGGCTCGAACTGCGGCATGATCACTACCGGCGACCCAATCATGAGCGCGAAAGGAAGCAACATGACACCGCCTGAAATCGGGTTCTCTCAGCCTCCCAGCCAAAGGGGGGGGAGAGGCGGAAACCCACCGTAGATGTGGTAAAATGGTAGAAACCCAATCATCACGTCCTTTTCTATTTGAACAGGGGGGAAGACTGGTCGGACTATGAGGCAGACCGAGACTATATTCTTGTGCGACGTCTGTGATGAAGGTCAGAACACGACACCAGGTCGTTCAGTGGTACGAAAAGGCTGACCTCTACACCTTTCGGTTTCCCCGTCGTCCCAGAAGAGTAACAGAGATACACCGTCTCGTTCGACAGTGGTCCGTCGAACCGTTCAGCTGCGCTCAGGCTCCCCTTTCCCAGTAGGTCATCCATGTGAATGAATCCCTTGGCGGTCGCGTCCTTATCTCCCACTCCCATGACAATGATCCTCTTCCTCGCTTCTTCCCTAGTCATCCCGCTCCTTTCGAGCATCGTAATCACCGCGGGCACGAAGGTGGGGTGGGCAAAGATCACCTTCGCTTTGCTATCGTTCCACTGGTATCCAAGCTCCCCTGGGGTATATGAAGAATTTGCCAACGTCGTCCTGAGTCCAGCTGCGATAGACCCGAACAAGGCGAGGGGCCAGGCGAAACTGTTTGGGCTGAAGATCATCACCGTATCCCCTCTTGTGATCTCCACTCCTCCAAGCTTGTTCGCGAAAACGTTTCTGAGACCCCATCCGAGAGAGAGACAGGCAGCCTTGAGCTCTGCACGGGTGATGGTGCGTCCGGTGGGGGCGTCGATGAAGGCGCGTGTCGAACCGGGGATCTCGCGATCGACCTTTCCTTCAAAGATGAAGGTGAAGAGCGACTCGTTGGGGACCGCGACATTGGGAACGGGAGAGCGATAGATGGTCATGGTCTGGGGTCAGGTGTCGAGAGAAACCGTCTGGCAGCCTGATGGGATTAACCACCCCACATTTCACGTGCTCCTGGCATGAGGGGAGAGAGAGCGGGGTAACCGGCAAGTAAGTAAGTGGTGTCCCTTTCCTTGGCCCACGGTCATTGATTGCGACCGCGTTACCGGCAATTCCGATGATCCCGGAAATTCAAAGCTCGCCTCTCGGCGTCTTTCCAGTCAGGAACGGAAGCCTATCAAATGAGACATTCACCGCTTCAGTGCACGACTGGTGGGAGACTCAAACCCCAACGCTCAAATCACTGCCTGTACGAACGCCGACCACGTTCATACGCCCCCCGAGGGTAGATCCTCTTGGCGCCAGGAAGTATCCCCCGACCTGCACGCGCTGGTGTCGATCCGAGGTGCCACCAAATAATGGAAGCTGGTAATGCGGGTGGAGCGTCCACGGAGGGGTGGGTTTTATTGAAACGCTACAAGTTCGTACGTACATGGACCTTGGAAACAATATGACATGAGATAGCTCTCGAGTTCTGATTGTGAGATGGGTGAACGGAGGCATGCGAGGCACCGAGATCCAAAACAATCCACAATCAGCATCCCCAAGAAACTTGTGCGAGGCGGTGGAGACGGATAGTACGATTTGAGCTATTTCCGCTGTTGCCAGTTGGAAATCCAAGTCGCTCAAGAGTCTTTTCACATCCCACAGAAGTACTCCAGCATTCGATCTCTCTAAAATGCATGTTCCTTTTAGTACGCCACTACAGACGGTCCATCGGCGACAAGGTCATGTAAGATCGTCCACCTTGACGCATCGCGCGCACGCGCCACGGATGAGGTGTACATCCGATGCCGCGTGACTGGCCAAGATCTGTTTCTCCGCAGCCCAAAAAGGGTTGATGCCTGAGATCATCGATCATAAGTCGTCGGTATCCGCCGACGGTTGCTCTCATCCCCATCTCCCACCCCCTCCTTCTCCCCTCTCCACGCTCAAATCCCTCCACCGACCTACCTTGGCAGACCAACACCACGATGGGTGGCTCTGATAGCGAAACTTCGTTGAAGAAGGAGAAGAAGGAGAAGAAAGATAAGGATAAGGACAAGGACGAGAAGAAAGACAAGAAGGACAAGGGTAAAGACGAGAAGAAGGATAAGGATAAGAAAGACAAGGATAAGGATAAGAAGGACAAAGACAAGGACGATAAGAAGAAGGATAAGCACGAGGATAAGGATAAAAAGGATAAGCACGAGGACAAGGATAAGAAGGATAAACACGAAGATAAGGATAAGAAAGAGAAGAAGGACAAGAAGGATAAGAAGGATAAGAAAGATGGAGACGAGGACGAGGACGAGGACGAGGGAGACGGTAAGAAGAAGAAGAAGAAAAAGGACAAGGACAAGGATACGAAGGACAAACCGTCGCAGCCATCTGGGATCCAGTACTCTAGCGGTCCCACCTCCGGTGGCGAAGCAGCGAACTACTTCAATCCCTCCGGTGCGCCTTCCAAATCGTCCCAACCCCCACATCCCTCTCAGTCCGGCGAGGTCCCATGGTTCCTTCGCGAACCCGGCTCCGAGCCTGCCATCGACCAACGTCCTCCTCGAGTCGAACCCGGTTTCCCCAACCCGAACCTCCAACACCCCTTCCAACCACCTCCACCTCCGCAGCAACAGTTCTCCCGAGCTGCCGGTGATGTCGGATGGACTCAGCCTGTTAAGAATGTCCCTCCGTCCGGACGCCGTATCCCGTTGGATCCAAACGCACAGTTCCCCAGCCCTGATCAGGTCGGTCGACCTCCGACCTCTTACTTCGACGATTCGACTGG
>Ga0307517_10010795_pt1 | contig 12736 bp, 5 predicted proteins | sample 23_EM_MG_FD_194515 | JGI IMG/M metagenome (GOLD analysis project Ga0307517, IMG submission 194515) | Populus trichocarpa ectomycorrhiza microbial communities from riparian zone in the Pacific Northwest, United States - 23_EM | ecosystem: Host-associated > Plants > Roots > Unclassified | place...
AGAAGGAGGAAGCTAGTCGTCGCCAAGACCATGGGGCTAATTAGGGGGTGCACATGTATCACTCATCTGTGATCTCATCTCCATTACCACTTGGCGGAGTTCTTCATAATCCATAGTGAGTCGTTTGTATTTTTCATTGAGATAGGTCGTCCGATCATGTACTCGTTTGTCCAACATTGCCTCAAACTCTAGAGTTTGAGTGCTCAGGACCGATTACAAGCATCCAATGGTCAAAACACTATGGGTCGTCTGCAAGTTCTCGGCCGTAGTGTTAGAGAGTCCATACACCCGATTTCTATCGGGTCTACCAGACGATCTTGCCTTTAACCACAAATCCGAATCGATATCTGGGTGGGTCGAAGGATCGTCCTTGTATCTCCTTCAACCGACTATTGCATATCTCTTACAAATAAAAAATAAATTCATCAAATTCAAGTAAATAATAACTTAAAAAAAAACATGGTTGAAAACCAACATACCATAAAGTGTTGAGCTTAGTTATCCACGAACTACTGCACCCTTTTTTGGTGGTCATCACTTCGCACATGTGTTTCCACAAAATGCTTTATTGGGCTTGGCTCACGTCCAAGAACCGTAACCTGCAAGATAAAAATGTTGTTAGTTAAATATATTTATATAAAAAAAAATAAAAAAAAAATCTATGTAATTAAAAAAAATCTTATCATCCGCTCCGCATGTGAAACGAACATAACAGAGCCGCTGGTGTACGTGGTAACAGAATTGTGAACATGCCGGCTCCGATTCCCCGCACAAGACTGTGACCGTTGCGTGAAACACACAGACGTCATGTGTTGAATGTATTCCTACCATACAATCTCCAATAAGTATGGTAGCCTGAAATCCTTCCAAACTTCCATGTTATTTTAGCATTATAGATCACTTTCTTTCGTATATTTTTTAGATTTGTTTGTGCCTCGTACCAAAAATAACACAACCTAAATGGTACAAATGAATTATCTATAAGTTAATGACAAATATAATTTTAATATTTGGAATAAAAAAAATTATCTTGATTTCGATGTTACCTAATTGCAGCGTGATTCTCCTAAACCCTCCTCACAATATTATCACAAGCTCTATCCCATTCAAAATTTTCCTTGAAGTAAAAATTTATAAAAATAAAAATTTTAATAATTTTAATAAAGTAAAAGAATTAACATAATAAAAAAATTAACTTAATACTAACTTTAAACCTAGAAAACCATGCATCGACCAACAGTTTTCCTGTTAGGATGTTTTGAAATCTGGCTCCATTGAAACGATGAAATTTTCATTGATGATTTAAATATCGATGTTATTGTTCTCGCAACCTCAATGTTTGTAAACCTTAAATTAGATAAATTTAATGAAATATTAGTTTTTTCAAAAATTATTAAACATGTCATTGTGAAAGCAAAGCAAACTTGCATTGTAAGGTTGTCCTTCCACTAGGCCTCGTACTTGTGGGTGAATGGATCCCACTATGAAAAGAAACCCCCTCGACATTACGACATCGCACTCGATGAGGCAGCATCATGAGTCGGTGCATGTGCTTCAGGTGCCTCTTTTTGGTCGGCACCTAATGACTCTTGGTTGTCATTATCATTGCTAAAAGAATTAGTAGTGATCCTATCCTCATGACTTGCAATAGACTTTTCCCTAGGCATCTACATAAATTTATGCGAAAAGAATAAACAATTTCTAGTTTTAAAAACAATTCGGTAGCACCTCTCCTATATGGGAAGCTACCCAAAGATTTTAATCATGCAAATAGACAACATATATGCCACAAACTAATTGATTTCATTCAATTTCTACCAACAATTTTTAATAATTCAATTTCATAGAAAATTCTCATTTTCTACGTGATAATATTTTTAATCCTAAATTTACAAAAAAATTATTTTAAATAAAATACATAAAATATAATAATTAAAATTAATCTTACACATTTCATTAAAAATTAACAACAAAAATAAATAAATAAAATAACTAAAATACAACAAAATTATTTCAATAACAACTACAATTCAACACAATTATTTCTAAATGGTAATACTTATGAACCTAAATTTACAAAAAAAAAAATATTCTAAATAGAATAAATACAAAATAATAATGAAAACTAATCCTATACATTTAATTGGAAATAGAACAACAAATTTTTAAAAAATAACTAAAAATTAAAAAAAATGCAAAAATTATGTCAATAACAACTAAAATTCAACTATTAATTTATAAAATTATTTTAACTAATAATTGAACAAAAATAAAGACATTGAAGAAAAAATAATGCAATAACAAATAATAGATAAGGAATGAAAAGTTTTTACCTTAATGATATACTTAATTTCGGAGTTGAACTAAGTGTGATACTAAAAAAAAAAAATTGTTATAAAACCTAAAAAATTAAGAAAAATTAACCCACAAATACCTATTGATTGTGTTGAGAGAAAAAACTATAAAACAAGTTAACTCCTAAACAAAATATATATATTACAAAAATATACAAAAAAATAATATTTAAAAATTGTGTTCAAATTAAAAAAAATATATGAATCAGAACATGAATGTTGACAAATCAAGTGTTGTAGTGGCTGAATTTATTACGAGAGGTTGAACTGTGTTAAGATTTGGGGGGACGGGTGGTTGTTTGTTACAGATAAAAAAACACAAGGAAGAAGTAGAAATCGGGGAGGAGAGGAGGGTCAAGCGTCAGGTCATAAATTAAATATTACCGACGGACTAACCGACAAAATTATTCTGATAGTGACACCGTCATCAATCCTGTCAGTATAAATGTCACGTCATCATACGGTTTGCGTTCTTGAATCTCACTATAATACCATTCATAATGTCGCCAATATATATTGATGAAAGTTTTTCGTCAGCATATTCATGAATGAATTTTACTATCAGGTTAATTCCATTGGTAATGTCGTCTGTAAAACTTACACGTCATCGTATTGTTTAGCTTTTTTTATTTCTTCTTTTCCCACCACGATTACCTCAGTATATATCATGGGAATATTCATGTTGGTATCAACCAACGGATTTAGCAATGAAAAGTTTAGTTGGTAAATGTCATCGTAATATTCCAACGAAAGAAATCTATCAGTGTTTCTGTTTGTATTTGAAAACGTGGGTCTGGCAAACATGCGAGACCCAAAGAACTTGGACTTGGCAATCAGCCAAACCCAAGGTAACGTGTGTTTGGCAAATATGTTAGACCCAAAAAACTTAGACCTGGTAGTTAGCCAAGTTCAAAGAAACATAGGTTTGACAAACATGTCAGACCTAAAGAACTTGGGCATTACCAAGTTCTAAGGCTATATGTCTAATCATGGATGATGTTCTACAATATAAGTATTAAAAACATGATAAATCATCATGCCTCTCTATTTAGAATAATCGTTCATATTAAGGTAATAATTTCCCTATAATTATAGGTGTATACAAGGTCTCTTAAGGGACCTACCATATTTATTATCTCATTAATGATATGTAAAAGATATTTACCTACTATTAATATCGCTGAAAGGAAGAGGATTTTTAGTCTTTTCTTTCTTTGAAAACGACAAGGTTCATGGGGTATAAATAATTTTTCATCTCTTTAAGATAAAAAAAATACATAGATTTCATAGCATTAACCAATTAAAAACTCAAGAACAAACATCTTTGTTCCTTAAATTTAAAACTCTTTTAAATCATTTATTGCCTTAAGCTATTTTATACATTTCTCATAAATATATTGACTTTATCATTGAAGGGTCTTTAAGTCCTCCCGATTAGAACTATTTTTGCAGGTATTCAAGTTTCTATTATTAGCCTAGAGTTATTTATATTAAGAAGAAGAAATCCAAGCACCTGAATTTATTGATTAACCACTATTTTAAACACTAAATAACTTTTTAGTTACATATCTTGGATTTTGAAACATCATCAGTTATCATACTAACATATGTATTTCTCAACTCTTTTCTCATAGATAAGCATTATATATAATTTATATATTAATCCCATGTGAAAGCTCTCATTGGTTTTGCTAATTACCCTATAATTAAGTTACCGTGTTATGTTAAAAAGTTGGAAAAATATTGTCGGATAAAGTTGAAGAGTTTCCATTATAACTGTACTTTTATTGGTCCACATACATTGAAGCTTGATGGAATGGGGAGTGGTTGTGGAAATTATGGTTGGACTTGATGTACACATACCGGGTCAAGATGTTTAAGTATTTGTTCATAAGAAAATAAAATAATGGTGTAGAAATATTGATATTTTTGTAGATACAAGAATTGTGAACCTACCCTTTTAGATGTATCCATTAATGAAGGAGACTATGACTCAATTGATATAGAATATCACTTAGCTTAACTTAACTCCTTTCATAATTAATTTTCCAAGCTTAAGTGATAATTAAAGATAATGCTATGAAAATTTATAAGAGATAAAGAATGTATGTTTGTCTTAAATTATGGGTCCAAGTGAAAAACAAATATTCATGTATTTATCCCATATAAAAACCTAAAGCTATCATATTTTAGAGAAAGATTTATTTTGTGAGCTTCCATTCTCTATACTTTGGTAGCTAAAAATATGAGAGAGAAAATGAGTTTTGGGTTACTTTGAAATTTTAGGTGAGAGAGCAATTTTATGTGACATCATGTAATCTTTTACTTTCTTATAGTGAATTTCCCTGATCATCTTGCTCGTGGAGTAAACCTAAGCTGCTGAACCACGTAAAATTCATTTGCTCTTATATGATTAATTATGCTAGTCTTTTTTATATTACTCTACTTGCCAATTGCTTTTAAATTTTATGGTTGTTTCCACTACAAACTGATATCAGAGCTAGGTTGGTTATCAGTTGGCTTTCCATGATAACAACAAAAGTAACGTCAATGATGAAGTTTAATATGGATAAATTTAATGGTAGAAATGACTTTAATTTATGACGTATTAAGATGTGCACCTTGTTAGTTCAACAAGATTTCTTTAAGGTACTCAAAGGTCTAGACAATTTGCCTAGGGGGGATGGATGATGAAGAGAAAGAAGATCTCATAGAATGGGTAGATAGTGTTATTCAATTTTGTTTATCAGATGTGGTTCTGAGAGAGGTTGCTGAAGAGACTACAACTATTAGATTATGGATAAAGTAAAAAACTCTTTACATGACTAAATCCTTGATGAACTAATTATATCCGAAGCATTGATTGTATACTTTGTATATGAAAAAAGGTATGCTAAATTAAACTTTGATTTTATTGTGTTCATCACCTCCATCTTATGATCATTTTATTGATACTTTATTGTATGAAAGAGATAGTCTTAATTCAGATGATGTTAAAGCTTTTATAAACTCTAAAGAGTTATAAAGACAAGTGTTAAAGAGTCATAATGATGATCATGTAAAATGTTTAATTATGATGCTGGAAATATTTCTTAGTAAAGGGGAAGTTTCTGATGACGCGAAAAGTGTTTTGACTATATATATTGGTAGCTCAAGTGATGCATGAATTCTTGATTCAAATTGTAAATTTTATATTTGTTCTAATAAAAGTTGGTTTGACACTTGTAAAGTTATCAATGGTACTATTTTATTAGGATACAACAATAGACTTTCTGTTATTGGTGTGAGTACAATTTTAATCAGGATGTATAATGACATTGTTAGGATACTATAGGTTTGACATGTTTCAAAGATAAAGAAGAATTTAATTTCTTTGAGTCTTTTTTTATTCCCAAGGTCATAGTTATTCTACTAAAGATTGAGTTATAAGGGTTTATAAAGGTGCTCTTATAATGATAAAAGAAAAGTTGGTTAATGGTCTTTACCATCTTTAAGGTTCAATATTTATTGATTCGGCTAGTGTGTTATGTATGGTTGAGTGCTTTTACTCAATTATGACATGTTATAAGAACATATGAATATGATATGGATGATATAGTTAACCAAACAAGATTTTCTGTGTGGTTAGAAATAAGGTAAATTGGATTTCTATTAGCATTGTATTTGTGGTAACAGTACATGATGAAATTCAATATGACTATTCATCATACATAAAGGTATTATAGATTATGGTTACTCTGACTGTTGGGTTCCTTCTCCTATTATGTCAAAAAGTGGAGCACGACTTCTATTGACATTTATTAATGACCACTTTAGAAAGGTTTGGGTGTATTTTCTAAAGAGAAAGAGTGATGTGTTCGTCATTTATAAGTAATGGAAAGCCTTGATTAAAAAGTAGACTAGTAAGAAGATCAAACACATAATAATTAACAGTGATTTGGAATTCTACTCAAGTGAGTTTGATGAGTTCTACAAGAATAAAAAAATTGTTAGACATCACACAGTCAAGAATACACCATAAAAAAATAGGATTGCAAAACATATGAATATGACACTTTTAGAAAAAGCACATTGTATACTTTTATGAGCTAGATTGTCAAAAGACTTTTGAGCTGAAGTAGTTAACATGGCTTGTTCTAGTGGATAGATCTTCATCACTAGTTTTAGACTTGAAAACTCTATATGAGTATGGTATGGTTCTCCAACTAATTACTATAAACTGAGATTATTTGGTTATCCTACTTATGCTCATATTAAGAAAGATAAATTTAAGCTGAGAGCAAGGAAATGCGTATTCCTAGAATTTGCATCTGGAGCGAAGGGATATCGGTTATGGTGTGTTGATCCTAAGTCATCGAGTTTTATTACTAATAGAGATATGACCTTTGACGAGCCTGTTATATTTCATAAGAAAAAAGAGTCGAATGGTGTTAATGTTGAGATGGACAAGAGTACTAGCAAGTAGGTGAAACTTATGGTTAGAGCTTCAGAGATAATACATAAATATGCTTTAGTTGAGCTAGTTGAGGAGGTGGTGCAGGATATTATTGATAAAAATACAACTAAAGAACAACTCTATAGTATTGTTATAGGAAAATAAAAAAGACAGATAAAAGCATCAATTAAGTATGGTTATGCTGATTTAGTTTATTTTTCCTTTAATATTGCAAAGAATCTTGATGGTCAAGAGCCTTATTCTTATAAAGAAGCAATTTTTTTGCAAAAACTCTTTTTAGTGAATGTTGCTATGAATAAAGAGATTGAGTTTTTTTTATATAAGAATCGAACATGAAAGCTTATTAAGCCACCACAAGGCTAGAAAATTATTGGATGTAAAATAAGTTAACAAGAGGAAAGATGAAATCTTAGGGATTAAGGGCGCAAGGTGTAAAGCAAGCCTAGTTGTTAAGTGTTTTACATGAATAGAAGGTGTTGATTTTCATGAAGTGTTCTTTCTAGTTGTGAAACATACTTATATCAAGGTATTATTTGTTATGATTACTTAGATTTTGAGCAGTTGGATGTCAAAATAACTTTTATGTATGATGAGATGGAAGAGATGATTTATATGCATCAGTTAGAGGGTTTCATTTCTCAAGGTAATGAAAGTCATATGTGTTTATTGAAGAAATTATTGTATAGATTGAAGCAATCATCGAGATGACAATATAAAAGGTCTTATACTTTTATGCTTAGATATGTAAGAGTGATTATGTTGTGTACTTTAGGAAGCTCTTAGATGGTTTACTTATATACTAGTTGTTGTATGTTGAAGACATGTTGATTGCCTCTAAGAACATGTTTAAGATTAACAATTTGAAAGATCAGTTGAATGGTGAGTTTAAAATGAAGGTTTTAGGTGTAATAAATAAGATTTTAGGTATGAACATAGGTAGAGATCTAAGTGTACGCAAGTTATAATTGTCATAGAGGAATTATCTTGAGAAGGTACCTGAGCATTTTGGTATCCATTATTGCATGTTAGTGAATACTCCATTTACATTTTGTTTCAGGTTATCTTCAGCTTTGTCACAGAAACTAAGGAGGAGAAGGAGCACATGTCATGCATTGCTTGTACTAGTATAGTTGGAAGCATTATTACTGTGGTCACCAGTTTTATAGGAAATCTTAGTAAAGTTCACTAACAGGATGTGAAATGGATACTCTGTTATCTTAAAGGTAGTACAAATATTAGTTTGGTATATGATAGAGGTAGCAACATTAGAAGTAGTGTTAAGGGTTATGTAGATTCAAATTTTTTTAATGATTTGAAATAGAAAAACATCATTGACAAGTTACATTTTTACTTTTTCAGGTTTTGTTATTAGTTGGAAAGTAATTTTTCAATCCGTTGTTACCTTGTTTACAATAGAGGCTAGGTATATAGCATTGACAGAGATATGAAATAAACTTTATAACTAAGAGGTTTTGTTGATAATCTTGGTTTATCACGTAAGTTAACTATTATGCATTGTGATAATAAGAGTGCTATTTATATGGACAAGAATCGAATATACCATTAAATGATTCAACATATAAAATGATGTCAGGTATTGCTTCATTCTAGATATCATGTCATAAGGTGTTGTATAAGTGAAGAAGGATTGCTATAATTGAGAATCCTATAGATATATTTACAAAGCCTATCTTTGTAATCAGGTTCAAATGTTACCTAAACTTGATTGGTTTGTGTGGTACTTGAGACGTGTTTGGTGGAGGCGATTAGAGAGGTGTTCAAGTTTCATAAGTTAACTCAATTTAAATCAAGATAGAGATTTTATGGGGTTGTCTTAAATTGTGAATCCAAGTAAAGAAATATCCATGTATTATGTCCATATAAAAATCTAAAATTATCATATTTTAGGGCAAAACTTATTTTATGAGTGCTTTTATTTTATACATTTTGTTGGCTAAAGATAGGAGAGAAAAAGTAAGTTTTGAGTTATTTTAAGATTTTAAATGAAATAACAGTTTCATGTAACACCTTGTAACCTTGTACTTTCTCATAATACATTTATTTGACCAACTCGCTCATCTAGTATAGGCCTAAATTTGCAAACTATATAAATTCTATGTAATTGTGCTAGTTTTTGTTTATATTTCTCAACTTGTCATTTGGTTTTCAAAGTTTAAGATTGTTTCCACTGCATAATGCACATGGAAAGCTGGAAAGCTTAGTGAATTTCTCTAGCTGGAAAGTATTATCCAAATTCAACTCCCTTTTCAAGCTACAGTAAAACTAGAAATCTGAGACAAGATCTTAGGCAAGAAAATTAACCACACTCGCATATGGCATCTAGGAAAAAGAAAGAAAGGACAAGTCGTCGAGAACGGTAGGTTTGGATTCCCCATTTTCCCAGCTGTTTTTTGTCGACTTCATGATGTCGTGTATGGCAACTTCCGAACAACTACCAAATTAGACCCTCAGAAAAACAACTCCATTTCCCATGGTATTTTCAAAGCATCCCTTTAGACAAACACAAAACTTTCGAAATGTTTTCTTGACCTACGACACCGGTTCTTTGAGAATAAAAAGATGCTCATCTTCTGTCTCCACCTTCCCTATTGGCAAGTCAATTTTATTTTTTATTTTAAAAGAAACTCCTACCTCTTATCTCTCTAGTCTTTGGTCCTATTTACATGTAATGACACAATGGAATATACATGATTTATTCCAACGCCCCATTTCTTCGATAAAAACTCAACTGTGATCATCTTCTCTTTCTTGAACTAAAATTTACTTCTTGCAATATTTCTCTCCTTCATTTCTCTCTTGCATTGATGGAAGACATAGAAGAGGAGGAACTTTTGAATCTTAGCCTGGCAACTGTTACAGACTCAAGTGGTGGTGACATGAAAAGGAAGAGAAAGAGATCAAGGGCAGATCATGTTTTCAATCCTTTGATGAATAGTTACGAGGGTTGTAGTGAAGCGAAGATATATCGGCTACTCCAAATGAGGGAACAGATGATAAAACTAGACCATAAGAAGAAAGCAGCTGTTGAAGAAACTGGCAAAGGGCTTCATTTGATTCACTTGCTTCTCATAACTGCCACAGCAGCTGATGAGAACAATGTAGGCTCAGCCTTGGAGAATCTGACAGAATTATATCAAAGTGTCTCCTTCACCGGTGACTCGGTGCAAAGGGTTGTTGCTTATTTTGCTGATGGATTGGCTGCAAGGCTCCTCACCAAGAAATCTCCCTTCTACGACATGATCATGAAGGAACCAACAAGTGAAGAAGAGTTCTTGGCATTCACAGATCTCTACAGGGTGTCTCCTTATTACCAGCTCGCTCATTTCACTGCAAACCAGGCTATCCTTGAGGCCTATGAGAAGGAAGAAGATAATAACAACAGTGCACTGCATGTTATTGATTTTGACGTCTCCTATGGCTTTCAATGGCCTTCTCTGATACAATCTCTCTCCGAAAAGGCCAGCAGTGGCAACCGAATTTCACTGCGAATAACTGGATTCGGAAAAAGTGCGGAAGAATTGCAAGAAACTGAGAGTAGATTAGTCAGCTTTGCGAAAGGGTTTCGCAATCTTGTCTTTGAGTTCCAAGGGTTGTTAAGGGGGTCTAAGCTCATCAACCTAAGGAAAAAGAAAAATGAAACAGTTGCTGTGAATTTAGTATTTCATTTGAATACTTTGAATGATTCTTTGAAGATATCTGACACATTAAAATCAATACGTTCACTCAACCCCTCCATTGTTGTCTTGGCGGAGCAAGAAGGTAGCAGAAGCCCAAGAAGCTTTCTATCAAGATTCATGGAGTCCTTACACTATTTTGCAGCCATGTTTGATTCTTTAGATGATTTTCTTCCTCTAGAAAGCTCAGAGAGATTAAGCATCGAAAAGAATCATCTTGGTAAAGAGATCAAAAGCATGCTCAACTATGACAAAGATGATGCAAACTGTCCAAGATATGACAAGATGGAAACATGGAAAGGAAGGATGGAGGGTCATGGATTTGCAGGCATGAAACTTAGCTCCAAGTCCTTGATACAAGCCAAGCTTCTTTTGAAAATTAGAACCCATTATTGTCCTCTTCAATTTGATGGAGAGAGTGGTGGAGGGTTCAAGGTTTTTGAAAGAGATGACGGGAAAGCTATTTCTCTAGGATGGCAAGATAGGTGTTTAATTACTGCCTCTGCATGGCATTGTGTATGATAGTTGCTACATTATTGCAATTTTCAGCTAACATATTCATGATTTTTGTAACTTCAATCAAATAATAGAGTATTTACCATGATCATGCATGTTCTTAATTTTTTGCTAATTACATTAAAATTAATCTTCATCCTGCTACCTAGCCTACTAGATATTGTTCTCTCTCTCTTTCTCAAGCAAAAAAAAAAAAATCATTGCCCTTTTTCAAAAGTTCTGATTTGGACCTTGGGAACAGATTGTCCCTTCAACTTCATACAAGAGGACACCCATATATTTTTTTGAGGATCTCTCATGGGAAGGTGAAAATGGATGCCTTCTGTCTGATATTGCCATGATCAATCCATCTTGGAGTAAACTTCACATCCCCGCAAACTTGTGATAATGTCTTTTTACCAACCCATAATTAAAAGATCGATGCTAGCAAGAGTGAATAATAATATTACAGAACTTATAAATTAGCTATTTATATAGTATGATTTTCCTCTTCTTTTTTCCCATTAGTTAATGATCATAGAGCTAGTTTTGGCCTGAGCTAGAGTAATTAATAGAACTCAAGCATCCCTAGCTTGTTCCCCAGCTCCCCAGCATTTTGGTGCATGAACTTGCGTAAAACCAAACCAATTAGTCGTATGAATCTCATCAATTTATGTACAAAATCCAATGTGGTTTGCCCTAAATTTCCCACACGCCACAATGACATAATTATTACTTATGTTTATGTCGTAGCTTTAACGTTTTGTGAAGTACTTGATGGTGAGGATACACATGAACCCAGCAATAAACATGGTTGTGGCAATATTCAATGCCCTAATTATGATAATTTCTGCCCCAGATGGAACCAAAGAGGACAAACTAATTATCTAAGAGAGTGGTTGGCTTGCAATTAATAAGATAAATGTGTTTCTATATATCTTTAATTACTCTATAGTTTTCAGTCAAACAAGATAATTTATTTTTAATCAAAAGACTTTCTTGGTATAAAAGACTAACTTGAAGATATTCTTATCTCAAATGCTACACTTCTTTATATACTTTTCAGAGAAGCTTCGACCGAACCCCATTTTTTGGGCTCATGGCCAGCCTCAATGTTCTTTGTTTTTATGATTGGGATAGTAGATTTATTTGATTAACTCGATTGAATTTATCTATATCGGTATAATATATTTTTATCTTAATATTTTTATAAAAACATATTATTCAATATTTTAGAATTCGAATTCATGATTATTATTTTTTAAAAATACATTAGCAATATTTGAATATTTGTTTAGCGTTAAAAAAAAGATTAATTTAACCCTTTTACTTTTTGCGTGTTTTTTATATGATTATCTGATTCAATTAAAAAAAATTAATTTTAAAAATTAAATTAAATTATTCAACACAATCGGATCCATTAACCAAATTACAAGACCATATATATATATATATCTGATTTTTTAATTTAACTATTTTTACATTTATTATAACATATGATTTTTAATTTATTTAATTAAATATATGTATAAGATTTTCAGTTTATGATTATAATTTTTTTTAATATCAAAATGCATTATAAATACTTGCATATATATATAAAGTTGCAATCCACGTCAAAGCTCGGGCTAGTGATCAATCAATTACTATTATTGTCCTCTTTAAAGAACGGCAAGACAACTGCAATCCTACAATCCCCACGTACGATACATCCAAAAAAAAAAAAAAAAAATTCC
>Ga0307517_10010796_pt1 | contig 12736 bp, 3 predicted proteins | sample 23_EM_MG_FD_194515 | JGI IMG/M metagenome (GOLD analysis project Ga0307517, IMG submission 194515) | Populus trichocarpa ectomycorrhiza microbial communities from riparian zone in the Pacific Northwest, United States - 23_EM | ecosystem: Host-associated > Plants > Roots > Unclassified | place...
CTGAGGGATGATGTTTTTGTAGGCCACTAAATGAGGATGAGTTGAGGGTTCACACTCCGGTGGTGATTTCATGTAATGAGGGTAGAAGGGAAGTGTCAGCTCTTCAGAATATTGCTAACAAGCAGATGGATATAACTTTTCTTTTTTGACAAGGTTTTTGTCTTTTCCACTTTTTTGCTTTTGTTTTTGCTTAAAATAGTGAATTAGATGTGAACGTTTATGACTTTTGATGATGTCTTTGTTTTTTTTAGGGGGGGTGGGTGGCCCAGCATCCAAACATAAGGACTTGTATAAATCATTTTATTTTAATTACAAGACATTTTTGTTTCTAAATTAAATTTAATTGGTTCTCAGTGACGAAAAATTAAAATTAAAATAGTTGTTAACCTAATGTAATATTTTATCCTCTACACAATACTTATTAAAAAAAAATCAAAATATTTTTATATTTATTTATCTTTTAAAAAAATCTTCATATCAAAAAACCCAAATATCTAACTCTTACTTAATACCATAAGCTAATTTGGCTTTCTTCATATGAAAAAAAACATATTTATAAAATAAGCTATATATGAATATAGGATATAATAAAAAAATCATCATTATACTTTTAAGATTTTATTCTTTTATTGTAAGTGATTAAATATTTATATTTAATATTTTTTATATATTAGATAAATTTGAAAAAAAAATTAAATTCATTAATAAATTATTTTCCAGTTCATTTTCCATAACATAACCAAACACTGGAAAGTGTTTTCCAGTTTATTTTTCATTATACTACCAAACATTGAAAAATACTTTCCCGGAATTCACTTTCCCTGGAATTCACTTTCCAAAAAGAAACTACTTTCCTGCAAACAAACGGGGCCTAAGACTTCTCTTCCCTATATGTCATTTGTCCCTTCTCCTATTGATTCACTTCATCTGCACCTTTCCCCAGCAGTAGATTCTTCTTTAATTGCTAACAATGCCCTTATCCTTCTATCTGTAACCCTAGTAAGGGAAGCCTAAACAAAGCGTCACACTCCTAGTAGTGCACTCATTTTCACTTCCTTTTACAGAAACCTGTTATTGTTCTAGAAAGACCTCAAATCCATCTATTAGAGATTAGTGTCATTGCACTAGAAAGACTAAGTGTTATTACATTAGGAATGGTGTTATTGCACTAGGAATGCCTCTTATACATCCCTTAAAGATTGGTAAAATGCCATTAGGCATCACTTAGAGAAAATGAAAATATATGGTCATTTTGAATAAGTCAATCATATATTAGAAACTTACATTCTTATTCTCATTGACTATGATATATTTTAAAATGATTAGAGTGCCAAATATAAGAGAGACTCTTTTCTTTCATATCTTGTAGATGGTAAGTGTTTGCCTTTACCATCCTTGTGACTTTGAACAGACCATCATATTTTGAGGTCAGCTTACCTGTAGAGACTCACAGTCAACACTCAGCACCATTCCTTTAGAATTGGAAGATTTATCAATATATAATTCTTAATATGGGATCAATTGTATGGATTCTAGTGGGATCTCAGCTTCGTTGAAAGAGATTGGCTGCTCAACCATTGGTATAAACTTGTCTTGGACTTTTTTCTTAAAAGAACATTTGTCTATGAAGTCTCTTGATGCTTATCCCTTAATAGCTGGTTTTGGCTGGTACAAAAGTCTATATTCTCCTTACTCAATTTCTCACCTCACTAGTCATATCAACAGGTTTGGCTTGTGGAGAATATGTCACAAAGGTTGGTCTGTTATCATTTCCATTTTCTTTAAGTATCTTAATTATATATCTTAGAGAGTTCATCTAAAATAATAGACTGGGCATTATACACCGTTTTCTTCTCTGACCAAAATCGCACTAATTATCTAATCAGAAACCCCTAGGTAGAGGAACAAGATCTCTTTTTCCCTTGGATTGTTGCCAAAGATACTTCACATATTTTGCTGTTTGAACCAATATTTCACTTGTACTTGTTGAAAGCTTTCCAAAATCTCGATGCTCCAACTGCATTCATGAAGTTGACAAATGAATAACCCAGATTTGCTCGTCTCACAAAGTCCATGGGCAAGTAGTAAAAACCATACTCTGACATAGAGCGATCAAATTATTGTATAACCTTTTTTATTCTCTCTCAAACTGTGCACATCTAGAATTCACAGTAAATCATGCCTTACAAAATGAGTTGAAACATTTTTTTATCATTAAAATAGTTTTTCTAGATTAAAAAGCTTTATCAATAGCATCAATAAAAGCACAAGAAAGTACACAATCCTCCTCCTGATTGAGTAATGTTAAAGAATTCTGTAAAGCCCTTCCTAACTAGTATATTGGTGTTAAGATGTGAAACAAATTTAGCATAGAGGTCACTAAAACTCATAATAGAGCTCGACTTCAGGTTATTGTCTTAGGCTCGTTGGGCTTGAGTTGCTAGCGTTACCTTAAAGAGGAATTGGACCTGATTGAAGAGTTGTTGAAGCTTTGATGGATCAAATGTGCAAACAATTGTAGGGAGGTTTGTGACATATTACATCCTAAGAGTATTGTCCTCCTGATTGAGTAATGTTAAAGAGTTCCATAGAGCCCTTCCTAACTGGTATACTGGTGTTAAGATGTGAAACAAGTTTAGCACAAAGGTCACTAAAACTCATAATAGAGCTCGACTTCAGGTTATTGTCCTAAGCTCGTTGGGCTTCAATTGTTAGTGCTGCCTTTAAGAGGAATTGGACCTGATTGAAGAGTTGTTGAAGCTCTGATGGATCAAATGTGCCAACAACTGTAGGGAGGTCTGTGACATATTGCATCCTAAGAGTATTGTGATTGTCTACTATGGATTAACTCAGAAAGGTCAAGAACCAAACTCGAAAAAGAGTTGATGGCCTTTTGATGATGTTCCCCACAGACAACATTAATTGATAATGTCTCAAAAAATCCTAAAACGCTTAGGAACAAGGCTCTTATAGATGGATAAATTGGTGAATCACTTGGTTCTTACAATTGCTCTACTTTTTTTAGCTAAAATAGCCTAAATAGGTGTAACTTGATATGAATGGTCACGTACCTGCAAAAGATCCATTATAGCAGGTTAGAGGAATCTTAGATGCTTAAGTAATTATATTTGTAAAGAGATAAAGCAATGATGTTATAGAGATAGACACTCTAAAAATATATATGCAATAGAGAATGAAGATTGTTCACCTTTTACCTAGGTGGTTCGAGAGGTTTTCATAGCCCTTGTACCTTATTGTTTTGGTAAAGTGAAGGGGTTGGAGAGTCATTTCCTCTTGATAACATTAATGAGGGATAAATATCTCTTACACAATATTAATGACGATGAAAATATGGTAGGCTCTTATAAGAATTTTATACAATGAGGGGTGTAAGGAAATGAATATCACTAGAGCCATGTCCGTCTAAGCTCAGCGCATAGCTGAATCTAACAATGTTGAGTCTGACAGTTTGTCATATCCATGTTCATTTGAGCTCGACTCGTACTCACGCTCAAAGGCATTGGGCCTGGAAGCAAGGCAAACTCATATTATTTGGACCTGAAATTCTATCAAGCCTAAAGATATTAGGTATGAACACATATCACACGCACATATTAATTTGTTATCATCTTATTTTAGACCTTTTCAACAATTACATCAGATAAAAATTAATTTTTAAAAATACGTTAATCCATCAACAGGAAATTGGCATCATTCAGAAACAGAATTAAACGAGTGTAATTTGTTAAATTTTGATGTATAAACAGTCCATTCCAATATATATATATATATATATATATATATATATATGCCAAATTCAAGCAAAACAGAGCTGTATATTTTTTTAGCTCTGAATTCCAACTTATATGATTTTTAATTCATTTCAAGACTAATGTGTTCTACTATCTTCGATCAATTTATATGTACTCAAATTTTCTGAAAAATAATATTAAAAAAAATAAAAACAATCAAATGATAAAAGATGTTGAATTCAATTGAAGTTCCAAGACGTGGAGAACCGGTAGTCCTAACTTAGAATAGTCCTAATTGATTACTGTGGTTCCTATCAAAATTCGATGGCACTAATTAAAATGCAATCTTCATTAGTAACTGTGAATACTTTTTCAAACTAATTTCACTAACGGCACAACTATCGTTGATCCCACCTCCCACGAGCCTAGAACTTTGGACAAACCATAAATAATATAATATTTGATACTAAGTTTATGCTTTGGAATGGTCAAATGATCAATGTATCATCGTTGAATGCCAAAAAAAAAAAACATGAATCCTAGTGCTCTAACACAAATATATATATTTATTTGACTCGCCGGTTGTTGCAAGTTATCAATTTTTCTTAAAAAAAGACCTAGGTATAAAAGTTATTTTAAAAAAAATAAATTCAAAGTATAAATCAGAAAGCTCATAGAAGCATCTAATCAAATAAATTAATAATAATTTATGTAAAAAAATAAATAGTTAGACCAAGATACTTAATACAGGTCATTTAACTAATTGTGTTTAATGAATTTATTTATAAAATCAATCTGTAACAAAAATCAACAAACACATAAAGTTTATTAAATAAAATAAAGTAAAACAATTATATACGAGGCCGCTCATATTAAAAATATTGTGAAAAAATAAATGATTTTATTTTTTTAAATAAGTTTATTCTATATAAAATATAAAAAAATTATAGATGAATCACACTAACCTAAAAAAACTAAAAACACTCAATATAATAAAAAAAAATAATTGTTATTTCAGAAAGGCTAAATAAGCCAAAACAAATCATAGAGAAGAGGTATTAATCAAAACATAAATGCAAAAATTAGTTTTAAAAATACATATAAAAAATAGTAATTTAAAAAAATATTAAAAAAAAGGATGAGGCCAAGCGTTGTGGGCCAGGTAAGCCAGGCCGAGCGCCTGGCCCATAAAGAAAAGGTTCGCACACGAGCCTGCAAGTCCAGGTCCACGTGCGTGGGCTTTTTTTTTAAGTTCACGTCATCCGTCTCATTCTTTGCCCAAAAAAAGACGACACGTTGTCTATAAATGCCCAAAATTTGGTTATTGTGGTGGCTGGAAATCGGGGCACTAGTGTTTTCAACCTATTTTTAACCCAAAATACCTAAGAAACATCCTTAGAACCTTGTCTAACCAATTCATGGCCTTCAAAAACGCAAAAACACCACCATAAAACACATAATCAATCTGAAACCAAAAATTTTCCAGAGCTCCTATCTATTTATTTATTTTAGGTGTTCCCAAGGTAGGAAAACACTTAATCTTAACTCTCCTCATCATATGGAACCATTTGACATAAAAATCAAATGTTTTAGTGATCGAAATCGTCACCAATAACTTTCTCTCTAAGCCAGAATCCGGTGACCACTTCACTCTCTTCCACTGTAAAAGGACTATAAAGAGGAAAATCAAGTATGGTATCAAAATATAATATTTAGAAATTATAGGGGCCAGTTACCTAATAGTTTAAAAGATTGAGGATTAAAATGAATTTTTCAAACAAATTACAAAGTCACCACCTATGTTGCTTGTGTTTTTCACTAAAGCCCTCTATCTTTTAATTCAATCCTTACCCCCAAAAAACACATGCAATTGGGCTCCAATTTGAGCTCAAAATGGCTCAATTGTGCAAAAGAAAAATTTGATGACTAAATTGAAATCTTTCAAAAATCTCACTATTATAATTATTAAGTGAAGTCTTATATATATATATAAACTACCGAACAATGTTTGGGGGTTAAGTAGAATAATTCGGCCAAGATTTTATAAATTTCTAATGTTGTTTGAAATTGTTGTTAAAGAATAATTTTAATATGGAAACTAAAAGAATGAGTATTAACATAAAGAAAATAAACATATTTATATGCATATGTGAAATTTGTTTGAATGATAATAGAATTTGGATATGGTTGATGGTTACATTTCTGATAATAATTGTAATCATAATGGTATAGGAGAAGTTGTCCGGTCAGAGAGCTAATCAAAAGTGATAGCACAAGCACAGGTGCCAGGTAAGAGTTAATCTCACACTCATATTTTTCTTCATATTGCAATTTTAAATGTTAGTTAATGTTAAATACTAAAAGGGTTGTATGTGTCTATGTTAAGAATGATGTTTCGAAATTGACTAGCACCTAGAGTGATACTAGAGGCGTCGGTGAAACTGACAACCAGGATTGAAATTGACTAGTACCTTGAGTGACTAAAGGCACTAGTAAATCTAATGATCGGGACTGAAATTGACTAGTATCTTGAATGGTACTAGAGGTGTTAAAGAATTTGATGACCAAGATTAAATAAAATCAACTAGTCCCTGGATGGTGCTAGAGACATCAGAATATCTGATTACCAGGATGATATGTTATTTAATGTTTAAATGAAAACAATGGTAAATAAAAATATTATGTAAAGACCTAAAAGTATCTAATTAAATAAAAAATTTATCTTCATGATATGTTATTACACAAAAAAATGAAAAATAATAAGAATAATAATTAAGGAGATGTAATTTCTTCTTATTATAATGGTCATTAAATAATGTTTTCTCATTAAATAATTAAGTTTTGATTTCAGGATCTTCTCACATTCATGTGGAGTAGTAGATTATTTTCTGTTTAGTAGCTACTAAGGTTGTATTAGAGACTTTTGTAAATTTTCATTTAATGTGCATTTGAATTTCGATAAAGTGAAATATAATGTTAAGATATATATATTGATTTTATATTCTAATCATAATGGATAAAATAAATCAATAAAGTGAAATTTAAAAGCCGGAGATGTTACATATTATTTTTGCGCTTCCAACAAGAAAATAAACAATAAACTTAATATTGGGGGTAATTTGATCTTTTTCATAGGATTCATTAGTCATTATGGGATTGATAGGGGATAATGTGGTCTTTTTATTTTTTAAATGCATAGTATAAAGACTATATTACCTTAGAAATAAAAAAATTTAAAAGGTATATCAGAAGCAATTATGTATTTTTCTCTTTTATATGCACACTATAAAGACTATATTACTCTTACAGGTAAAATTATTAAAAGGTTGACAAGAGGTTGTTCAATCTCATTACGTTTTTTAAGCACACTGTAAAGATTATATTACCCTTAAAAGCAAAATTTGGCATACTTGTGTCCAATGATTTTTTTTTTTTTGTATTTTTAAAATGGTTTTTTTTAGTGATTAACAAATTAATTTGGGGCGATTTAATGTTTTAACAATCATGAATATTATTTCCTTGAAAAACTTTGTTAGCGCATGCACCACACATGTCATCGAGTGGGCGCCACTTATGCCCTTCAAATAGTGAATACAACGCCTTCTGGAGCAACGTTTGAAGCGTCTTGTCATGCGCTTTTTGTTGGGGCTACTTGTGCACATGGAGGAGCGATGACTGAGCTCTGGTGGACTTTTTTCTTCTCTTCCCTTTTTTTTCTCTCTTTTCCTCGCTGAAATATAAAGGTGTCCTTTCATTTGTTTTTTGTATCCAATTTGGTCCTTATTTTTTTTATTTCTATTTGTTCTGTTTTTTTATTTTTATTTTTTTCTTCAATTTCTTCTCATCATTTGATTTCATTTAATCTATATATCAAATTCTCTCATTCTTTTTATTGCTATTTCGTTTTTTTTTTTCCTTCTCCTAATTGAGTTTTGTTTTCAATGTTATCTATTAGCATTTGATTTCAATTTTTTTATATATCAAATTTAATCCCAATTATTTTATTACTATTTCTTTTGTATATATTGGATCTTTTATATTGTATTTTATTTCAATTTCATCTCTTTTTATTTCATCGATTTAGAATTTTTTTGCATTATTTTTAAGGATTTGCCTTCTACGGGATTGGTTCTAGGCTCATGACTAAAGTCATCAGTTTCGAAGGTTAACATAGGTTAACTTTGGTCTTTTTTTTCATTTTTTTATTATTTCTTTTTTTAACATTTGATTTATTGGGAATTGATCTTCGTGTTTTTTTCACTTTTCTTTCTAAGGGGTTATCTTAATCTTATGTCTAAGGTCGTAGGGTTAACGAGTTAACTCGGATTGACTCAGTTCTTTTTTTCTCATTTTTTAATTAAACTTTTTTTTCATATTCACCCTTCAACATTAGATAGTTTGATAATTGAGCTTCATGATATTATTCAATTTGCTTTCAACGAGCTTTATTTTTTTTATACGTTGACAATTTTTTTGTTAATTTATTTATCATCGTTATATTTTTTATTCATATTATTTAAATTAAATAAATTTATTAAATCTAGTCGAATCAATAATATGATTGTCATAAATTTTTTATAAACATTTATATTATTTTAATATTTATTTTTAAGTTGAAAAAAAATAGGGAGGCCCGCAGGTTAGTGCGGCCCTATCTCTGGTTGATAGCTAAAGATTAGCAGATTAGCAGAGTCTGCACTCTGCAAAGAAAGACCAAAGTTGCCACCGTAGAAGGAAGTGATTGAAAAAGAAAAAAAGATCATATATTAGCTGTAGGCTTGGAGCTCAGATCGGTAATCGTAGCCCATCTCCTTTGAATAAAAATTGAGCAAAACAATGCAGTGTTTAGCTTTGATGAATTGGTTGCTGCTCTTTTAATGCTCTTCTACTGTAAACTAAAAGGAAAGCATAGAGAAGATACTTCGAATATAAAATGCTTCATTTATGAGAACTCTGAAAGAAACGAAGCAGCAATTTATGGCTAATTTTCTAATTTGGTAAACACGAGAGCGTAGGTTCGGGATACTAATGGACGCCTGTTGAAGCATCCATTTTATTACTTCGAGGATTTATTTATTATCGTTGAGCAAGAGAGAATTATCATCAATCTATCATAAACTCCAGAAAATTTGTGTTTTTTTTTTTTTTTTCATGAATATCCTTTGGAATTTAGACGCGCTAGTTTGAATGTCAGCATTATGCTGTGGGGATCCAAAAAACTTAAAATGTAAAAACAATTTTCGGATCTCAAGGAACTTTTTGGCATTATTCAAGACACTGGCATTTAGCTACGACTGTTAATCACCCAGGAAATCGCACATTCAACCTTCGTAGCCAGATTGAATGAATGATCATATGGAAGACATCATATCTTCTGGGAGGATTATTCACCACAAAATGTCTTTGCACTTGCCTCACTCTCTCCTGCATTCTCAAATATTGATCTTCAGGTATTCCCTCTAAAATGTTCTTCAGGTTTGGTATTTCAGTGACTGGAACTTGAATGGTGAATGAGTCCCAATTAAGAACATCGCTGAAAGGAAAGATATAATGCTGTGATATTAAGACTGGAACACATTCTGCATAAATTGCCTCAGCAATTCTTGGACTAGCAACTTCATGCCCACTTGGGCAAATGCAATATTTGCTCTTCTTCATCATCTCATGATACGAAATTCCCTGTGGTAGTGTCTCGTAAACTTGAACGTCTTTGTCCTTTCCCATCCAATGCTGAAGAAGTGCTGGTCTGAGTTTCCCATGCATTTTACCTGCAAAGAATGCTAGGACTGTACGGTTAGATGGGGGTAAGCCACCGGTAAGGCCCGTGATTTCCCCTGTTTTCAGATTGATCTCTGGAAATGATGCATCTTTCTTTGGATTAAAATACTCTGAGGTATTTGCGTTGCACAGGACCCGGATGGAATTGTAGTAGAGTTGACGAACATACCAAGTAGCACGAGGCCCCTGGGACCAACAAAAAATCGAGGATGAACAATGTCACAAGAAATGAATTCTGAGTAGTAAACACGTGATTAGTGAAAAGGATGCAGTTGGTTTTTTTACCCAATCATGACATGAAAGCATGAAATGATCAGCTCCAAGGCTTCGATTCCAGTACAGATACTTATGAGAGATGATGCGGACATAGTCAGAAACAGTACGTTCCAGAACAGCTTTATCGCGAATAATTGGATGAAAGAGGTGCTCAATGATCATCACAACACTAAAAGGAAGAAAATAGACATGAGCTTCATCAGGATTCGAGGTCCGGAACTTGGTATTTGTTTCCATTAAGCTGAGGAACACTCCTTCCATTGAGTATATGTCCTTGCAGGTGCCATAATGAAATAAAGGAGGCTCTCCCTCTTCGTAGACAAAGATTTTGAACAACTTCTCCATTAAAAGGTAGCTCCTGCATGCATGGTTGTGGAAGTGTGATTGTACCAAGTCAATCTAAACTTTTCGAAGCAATTACTGCCATGATGTACAGTTTTACTCAATGAATTTCATGTATCTTACCGGTGTAATTAAAAATAAGAATAATGACTTCATTAGTTTCTCACAATAATACAGATAACATCAAAGCCAAAGCCAAGGAAAAATATCTCCCGAGTAGATTCTGAAAGTTAGTACTGAGCAGGTTGAGGCTTTTTTTACAAATTGATTAAGTTATATTCTAACCTTTGACTAAAAGGAAAAATAAGTTTGTTCGTGATGATGAGTAATTAACAGATCAAAAGTAGATTACCTGTGGAAGGCACAAGCATTCCTATATATGTAACCTCGAGGAATATAATCAAGATCATCATGAAGACTTGATGTGCAGTTGTTGTCCTCTGCAGCTTCTCTTATCAAAGCTCTAGCCATGGCAAGACCTGCTTCAACTCTCTCTAATTTTGCATCACTTCGATTTCCACCTCTCATCAAAGCATATTTTTCTTTAGAAACCTTTCCTACATTCATCAATGTCTTTCGCTTTCCTTGATCCTGCATAAGAAAAGACAGAAACATGGGTTGGTCCTGTAGCAAGTTAATCCCATAACGTGAGAAAAGAAGAACAAAGTTTCATACAATCATGAATACAGAGGAAGAAGACGTCGTCCCAAGAGTGGTAATACTAGTCCATCCCCATTGAGATGAAAAGAAATGAAACCATGAAAATCCATTAATGGAATTCTTTGTTAGAACCGCCACAGAAACTACAGCCAAGGAAGCTATGGCAATGACAATAACTTTTGAATGTTTCCTGCAGAAGTATGCCATTGATTTCTGCTCTCTCAATCTGTGGCCCGGTGGGATGTCCGCGTCATCGATCTATCCAATATTTTTGCCGCATTTTCCTTTAAAGTGAGATATGGTCAACAATTTATCCGGTACCTGAATGAAACAGCTAGACGTACAGGCATTAAGTTTTCAGACTTTTTTCTGCTATAAATGAATAAAAAAATGAGCAGAATAATGCAGTGTTTAGCTTGATTAATTGGTAATTAGTCTACTAGTGCTCTTCAACAGTAAACTAAAAGAAAAGTATAGAAAAGATATGATGCATAGCTTTTTTAGGAAATTAGATATTTTATTTTATTTTATTTTATTTTTCTATTTAATATTATTATGCTTTTTAAATAAAAATCTATTTAAAATGAATAGTTTTCCTAGTTTATTTTTTCAATTCAATATTAGTAATGTTTTTTTTTCAGTTTTTCTCTAAAGGGTTGTAACAGTTTTTTGACATGTGAGGCTTATAATAAAAATTAAATATTTTAAGTGTCCCTTATAGTTATGGTGTTCTTGGTCCTTGAGGGTTTTGGTTTGTAATAAACTCTATTATCATTTGTTTCCGTATATGTCAATTGATATCAGAGTTCAATGATTCATAGTGGTTAATTGTTGTGTATTATTGAATATGTAAACCTCTGCATAAACATAGAACTGAAAGTAATATAATCCCGACGAGTAACAAAACCCGAGATGAAAAAGAATGGACAAGTGGTGATAATAATAATAAATGTGATGCGTAATGGTGGGGATGACCGGATGACCTCCATAAATAAATATAGAAGCATTGTTAAGGTTCGAAAATAGAAGTTCAGGATTTTTGCTTAAAATTCAAAATGTCGACAAAACTAGTAATGAGTTTCGACGGATAGAAGAATTCGGAAAATTTAAAATAAATGTGTTATAAGAATGAGAAATAATTATGAGGAATTATAATGGACATGAAGAATGAAATAAAAGAAATAATTTCATGTAAAAGTGTTGATGTAAACCCGAATAAAAACCAATAACAAGTCTAAATGAAATAATTAGTAAAAAGAAAAAAAAATACTTGGGATAAAAAAAAAATAGTCTCAATGATTTAGTAAAATAATTCGTATAATTTATGCAATGATTGAATAAAAAAAATCAAATTTCTTATGAAAATCATTAAAAATAAAAATACAAGGGACATTAAATAAAAAGCAAAATCATAAAAATTAGCCTATACAAGGTTGTTTCCAGCAACCATGGCAAGGTGAGAGTTTTTCAATATTTCCTTTAAAATCCTTGCAAAAATCTCATCTAAACACATAGATGGAAGGATTAGAAGGGGTTGGAAGAAGATCAAAGCTAAGACAATGAAGAAATTCCAATAGCTTTGCTTGGGAGAGATGGCAATTTGGAAGGAAAACTACGAGGGAACGAGAAAACTTGTTTTTCTTATCTTTTTCTTTCAAATTTCTTGTGTTTAAAAGGAAAGAAGCTTTTATTCAAGCATGAGAAGATTTGATAATGACTAAATTTATAAAAATAAAAAACAAAATACCACCTTCCATGTATCGATATAAGGTTTCGTCCGGAGAAGAATTTTTGGTGGAAGTTTTAAATTTATAGAATTCCTTTTTGAACTAAGTTAACAATGATGGATGAAATGAATAGAGTATGTCAAGAGATTAAAAAAAATAAAAAATAAAATTGCATTCTATTATTTTTATATTAGTTCATTT